>Ga0334883_1005017_pt1 | contig 12066 bp, 17 predicted proteins | sample GraSluR1_MG_6_FD_207230 | JGI IMG/M metagenome (GOLD analysis project Ga0334883, IMG submission 207230) | Sludge microbial communities from methane-producing bioreactor in Wageningen University, Netherlands - Granular Sludge_09_05-R1 | ecosystem: Engineered > Bioreactor > Anaerobic >... | reverse complement strand
CAGTTAAAAGCATTTATTTTGAAAATAAATGACGATAGACAAGAATAATTATATATCCTTTGTAAGAAACCCCGCCGATTAACAAGAATCCCCACTAATATAGTGAGAAGAAAATAAATCCTACGCGGGTTTTGTTTCTATATCTAAGCAAGTATAGAATTATATTTATAAAATGACCCCCTGCGCCGAACAATAATTATATATCCTTTGTAAGAAATGGCCGAGATAATATTATCTTAATGCAAACTAATATAGTGAGTAACCCTGTGGACACTTGCCCCGACTAATATAATGAAGATGAACTTCAGCTAGAAACCCCGGCAACGCTCCAGTTCCGGGGCTAGATGAATAGCTTATGAACAACACAACAACCACATAAACATAGAAAGTTTTGGATGCTTGACCGCCTAACTAAAATTTTATATGCAAGTGGATGTCAGTCTTGAACATTGGCATAATTTTTTGGGGCTTCAATGCCCCTACCTCCATCTATGAACCGATAACTTTATATACGATAAGTGCGTAACATAACAAACACTTTTAGGTGATTTGAATGCAGACATTATATTATGATAAGCAAATAACGGCAAAGATCGCGACTCACATTTATGAGGATGCTGTTGTTATTGCTAAAAAGAGGGGACTAAACATGGCCGAATATTTGAGATCTTTGGTTAATAAAGACGTGCTATCTGAAATGGAGAATTTTTGATATGTTTGGATAACCTAATAGTTCATTATTATATTAATCTATTTTGGAAAGTCGATTAGTGAATGCTGATCGGCCCGAATCAGTCGCGCACAATTAGCGGCTGGCTTCCATAGCTCCGTGGGTACTCTGCAGGGGTGGACTTGCAATCCGCCCCTAATCTCTCCTATATGAACCAGGAGAGAGACGAGCCGAAAATGGAAGCAATGAATAGGAGATTGATTAATGAAGTATAAACCACTAGAGTTAATTAATTTGTCGATAGAATATACGTTAAATGACGAGGTGATATAACAGTGTCAGAATTTAGAAAATGTGCTTTTATGGATCGAGAATGTGATAACTCTTGCATAGCATACAGTGATAAATTTTTTGGAAGTTGTGCAAGGTTAGATTTTGAGCATGAAATATCATGGACTTATGCGAAAATTCGAGAAAAGGGATTAGAAGTAGTATTATATACATCATTCGACGGACAAGAACTTTTCGAATGATGAAATATACTTTTTGAAAAATTCTATGGAGAACGTAATATGCAATTAAATGATATATATGAAAAATTTATTGGTAAAGTAGTTGTAGTAAGAAAGAGAGATGAATTTAAGTTTGCCGCAAAGATGATTAAGATAACGCCAGCAGGAGACGGCATCTTTGAAAATCAATACGGTACAATTTTTGTTCATCGACTTGAAGATATTGTTTTTATTCGGGAGGTCTAAACGTGACCTCCACAATAGCAGATGACACGGCGTTTATATATGACGTTAATAAAATAATTAATGGGATAAACTATGATTCTGCCGCACAATTACTTTTAGAAAAATATGACGTTGTTAGACGTGCGGATAATAAAGAATGTTATATATATATCGATGGAGTCTATAGGCCGTATGGATGGGATAACCTGGAACGTGCATTATATGAAACTTATGGCGGTGTTGTCCAGAAAAACGGCCAGTCAGTAATAGACAAAAAAACAATTAACGAAATTCTTTCAAGAGTTTTCTCGTTAAAAACTGTTGATCCGTATGTTTTAGAGAACAATTTAAATTTTTTGAATGTTCGAAATGGCATTGTAGATATGGATAGCAGAACGCTTCAAGAACATTCACCAGAAATTTATTCATTTAGCCAGATCGATGTTAAATATGATCCTAATGCAGAATGTCCAAACTTTCTTAATTTCTTGGATGAGATGGTAGAACAAAAATATAAATGCGTTATACAGGAATTATTCGGTTATGTTTTATGGCCGGAATATAATATTAATAAAGCATTTATGTTACTTGGTCCGAAGCGATCCGGGAAAAGCACCATGCTCAACGTTTTAAGTCGGATGCTTGGACGGGAAAGCATTAGCAACGCCAGCCTTCAAGATCTCACGGAAAAGCGTTTTACAGTAGCAAATTTATTTGGAAAGTCTGCTAATATATGCGGCGATCTTCCGAGAAAAATTATAAATGATCAAGGAATTTTCAAGAGACTGACCGGCGAAGATTACATCCAAGCAGAATATAAATTTAAAAATGAGTTCTCTTTTATGAATACTGCTAAATTAATATTTTCTGCTAATGAAATACCGGCGTTAAAATATGAAGACGACGCTTATTATGGTAGATGGGTTATTATTCCATTTGATAACTCAGTTTATGGTCGAGAAGATACGCAATTGCTCAAGAGACTGACCACTGATAATGAGTTATCTGGCATTCTTAATTGGGCGTTAGACGGCTTAGATCGATTAAAAGATAATGAATGGCAGTTTAGTTATTCGGATGACTCCATAGCCATTTATCGACGTAAATCAAACCCCGTTATCGCATTTCTGGAAGACTGTTGCGAAGAATACGAAGGATATGTACTAAAATCTGATTTAATGATGGCATATAATAGATGGGCCAAATCCCAGAATTTACCGCCGTCTAAATCGAGAAAATCTTTTGGACAAATCATCATAGATCAAAACGAGATTCCAGTTGAAACTATCCGGCCAAATATTGATGGAGATAGGCCGGAAGCTTGGTGGGGTATTCGCTTGGTCGGCTAAGTCGGGTGTTTTTCCTATTATTACTCTATATCTTTTCTATAAACAATAGGAGGAGAAAATAGACGACTTAACCGACCTAAGCAATAATTGCGGTTTTCGAGGAAAAATAAGCAATAATCGAGGAGAAACAGTTAAAGAGAGAAATCGAGGAGATGCAGTCCAGGAGATGCAGTCCAGGAGATGCAGTCTTGAAATTCGTAACTTGGATGTGGGGGGGTTTAGGGGGTGGCTACGCCCCCCCTATATGAGTTTCTCAGATTTAAAAGATGAACTCCATGAAGAGGGGGACACCCCCTCTTAACTCCCCCTGCAAGTCATTTCACGATTGCAATAATGGCCCCAATGGGGCCGGCTGAGCTTGCTCAGCCACTTGGACATTTCACAACTGCAATAACTTGGAGAAAATAATATAAAAACTTGGAGGGAATAAAAATGGGAGTAATAAAAATTAAACGTGGATATTATAATAATGGACTGAGAGACGAAATAGACGAGATGAATTATAACGATTGCCGGTTAGTTGGATATGAAACTATCGATGGCATTGAATATGAAGTGTTTTATACTTATGAAGATGCTTGGCAATGGGCGAAAGAGAATAAGCAGAGATTGCATCAAGAGTTTATGGAGTGGATAGAAGAATGAGTCCAGAATGGCCCCAACGGGGCCGGCTGACTTGCTCAGCCGAAGATCGCAGATTGATGTTGGAGATAAATGAGAACATGCTTTTATTGCTGGATAAGATAGAGGGGATGCTTGGTGAGCCGAATACTTAAACTACGTCAATTTTCAAGTTGCCATCATGACAACTTGATTTCTCTATGACATACAATCGTCGAAATATAACAATTGTCGAAAATAGCATCGACACATATAAATAAAACAAAAAGAATAATTGGTTCTCCAGAGTTGCAATCTTTGCAACTTAGGTAACACTTCAATTTCTCATATTTTTAACAAGTTTACAATTTCATGCAAACAATTAAATAAATATTGGTGGTCGTTGGCGGCAAACAAAACCGTTATCCATCTATTCAACGATTAAATGGTCTTCCTGTTATCGATTCAGTTATTCAGCTATCATTATGAAATTGTTCTAAACTCGATAAGTATTATTGAGGGCGACGAGATACCATTATTCTTATAGACTATAGATTAAACGAGTTTGCTACAATTAAATCATAAACGATTATATTAAAACGTTATTATAATTATTACAGCGAATTATATTAAATACAATAAATAATTATATTTTTTAGGAGGTGATCTCATTTGTACTATAATGGATAGTAAAGAAGAACGTAACGATTTGGTGATCGAATATCTGAAAGAAGGATTGACCACAAGAGAAGTTGCGAAAAAAGTTGGACTCAGCAATGGATGGGTCTCTAAAATAGCCAGCGCCAGAGGTTACGATATATCAACGGAACGAACCAGAAAAGCAGCTAAATGTAAATCGCTTTACAATAGACCGGAAAGAATCAAAGTAATTGCCGATGGAATAGATAAATTAGTTGCAATGCTCCCAGAGATAACTAAAGCGAAAGATATGCGTGATTGGTCGGTATCTTTGGCAATACTGATGGATAAACGCAGATTAGAAGATTCTGGCGATGGAAACGAGAAGGGCGGCGAATTCATGGCATTAATGAAAGCAATGGAGGAAGAAAATGGTTCTTCAAATGCCGAAAGATAAACAACGTGATTTTATTTTAAATTCTAATTACAGGATTAACGCCGCTCACGGTGCGATCCGATCCGGAAAATCAGTAGGCGCAACCATCAAAATGATTCATGAAATTATAACAGCACCACCCGGAAACATTCTATTCGTTGGCAAAACTCTCAACAGTTTGAAACGAAATGTACTTAACGATATAGCAATGTGGGTTGGTCGTGAGAATTTCAAACTCAGAATGATTCAAAAAGAAGCTGAAATTTACGGGCGAACTGTCTGGCTAGAAGGGGCGAACGATGACGCCAGTTATCAGAAGATCCAAGGCGAAACCCTAGTTAGAGCACTCGGAGAAGAAATAACGACATGGCCTGAATCGTTCTTCAAGATGATGATGAGCCGGTTATCCGAGGATGACGCCAGAGCATACTTAACCATGAATCCCGGACCACCTAATCATTGGTTCAAGAAACAATACCTAGACCGTGAATCAGATCTTAATATGAAGAGCTGGCATTTCACCCTAGAAGATAATCCGTACCTCTCAGAACAATACGTTATAGATATCAAAAAAGAATATACTGGGTTATGGTACGAACGATATATTGAGGGTAAATGGGTTCTCGCAGACGGAACTATATATTCTAACTTCAATAAAAATATTCATTGCATCGATAAGATCCCGGACGGTAAATGGCAATCTCTCTATATCGGCTGTGACTACGGCCAGACTCACCCCACAGCGTTTTTAAAAGCGGTTAAGATCGGTGACACTTATTATATCATAGACGAATATAAAGAGTCAGATAAGCTAAATACGACGCTCTCCAGCGATCTCAAATCATTTATTGGTGGTAAATATCCCCGATCAATCCTAGTTGATCCCTCCGCCAAATCATTCAAGAATCAATTAATCGCAGACAACTTCAAGCGCGTTAAAAACGCTAATAACACCGTAAATGATGGACTCGCCAAAATAGCCAACGCTTTCCAAACTGGCAAACTAATCATAGTCCAAAATAGATGCCCTCAGTTAATCGAAGAGATTGGCGGTTACGTCTGGGATTCGAAAGCATCTGAACGCGGCGATGAAAGACCCGTCAAAGAGAACGACGATCTTCTTGACTGCTTGCGATATATCGGTAATGAAGTATTTTGAGGTGAATATATGACAATTACTAATATTAACAATTTATTTAAAATCGGCAATCAATGGCCGCCAGAATCGGAGCTTTCCCGACTGACTACTTATACAACTAACCAGCGACTTTTCGAAGGGAAACACGATCTCGTCTTTAATCATAACTCAGCAGATGAAACCCGTAAAAAAGATATAGTCACAAACTGGCATAAGCGATTATGCACGCTCTTCGCTGATTTGGTGGTTGGGTCTCCTCCAGACTTCACCGCCGATCATCAACCTACAATGGATAGAATAACCAACAACAATAAAATGGACATACTTTTATATAATTCTGTCATTCATATTTTGAAATATGGCAATGCAGTTCTAAAGATCCGATTCGATGAACGCGCAAAGATAGAACTCATCAATCCCTCTCTTTGGTTCCCGGTTGTCTCACCGGATAACAAAGCTGAGGTTGAATCTCACGTTATCGCATGGACGTTTAACGAAAATGGAACAGACTATTTAACCGCTGAGATTCACCGCAAGGGATCAATCGAAAATCGGCTGTACGTGATGAAAGACGGCAAAATATCTAATGCTGTCGAATTATCCACGATTGAACGATATAAAGATATTCCCGAATCTCAAAATACCGGCGTCGATGATTTCCTAGTTATCGCACTAACTAATATCGGAGCTGAGGGAGTTGTCGGAACTGATGATTTCACAGATATCAACGGACTTATCAAAGAACTTGAGAACCGACTTATAAAAACATCCCGAACTTTCGATAAATTTAGTGATCCTAATATTGTGGGTTCTGAAGCTTCAATTAATATCGATCCTGACACAGGGGAAAGCGATATTGAAATTGGTGGTGGCCGATTTATTCCCATCGGTGAAGATGGAACCGCACCGTATTATCTGGTTTGGGATGCAAAACTAGAAGCTTCATTTAAACAAATTGAATTTATATTATCACAATTATATATAATGTCAGAAACTTCTGCAGCGTGTTTCTCGGATATCAAAGCCGGATTGGCGGAAAGTGGTTCTGCACTTAAACGACTACTTTTGCCAACATTGGCTAAAGTTAATAGGTTAAAAATCATCATGGAAGAACCGCTAAAAGATGTACTGAGAACCGCCGCCGATATCGAAATTGCATCAAAGTTATCCGGTGCTACAAAACTCGAAAATATTTCAATAGATTGGCGTTCATCTCTTCCCGTCGATATGAAAGAATTGGTCGATATTGAGACTCAGCGAGTAAACTATCGGCTCACTTCAAAACATAGCTCTCTAAAACGATTGAATGAGGGTGCAAGTGAAGCTGATATTGAAGCCGAACTAAAAGCAATAGACGGCGAGCAATCCAGAGAATTTGGATTTATGAACTTAGAACAATAAAAACATCGGGCGAACTGGCCCTAAAACGTAGGTATATCTATGACTGAAAATAATAATAATAATGATGCTGGTGACGGCACCCAGGATAGTGGCAAAGCCACCAATAACGCCGGTAATGAAAAACTTTTCACACAAGACGAACTAAACGCCAAAATATCAGCGCGTTTAGAACGTGAAAAGACAAAATACGCCGATCTTCAACAGCAATATGAGGATTTACAAGCGAAGATTCGGGACGCTGAATTTGAAAGCTTGAAAAAGAAAATTCTTGCATCAAAAGAATTGCCTGAAGAGTTGGCGGCTAGATTAAAAGGTGAGACTGAAGAAGAGCTTGCGGCGGATGCTGAAAAACTCGCAGCAATAGTCAACGCCAAAAAATCAGTTGGCAGAAATACTAATCCCGCCGATAATGGCGCGGTTCTATTTACTGTCGCTGAAGTTAAAGCGATGACTCCAGAGCAACGCATAGCGAATATGGTACAGATTGAAAAACAACTGAAAGATGGAACTTTGAAATAAGAGGTAAATTATATGACATTAACTAATTTTATTGGTGAAGTATGGAGCGCTAAAGTACTTGAATCACTTAGGAAAAATCTTGTATTTGGACAGGATGGCGTAATCAACAGAAATTACGAGGGAGAAATTAAGGGAAAGGGCGACACTGTAAGAATCACTGCATTTAGCCCCATCACCGTTGAAAACTATGATGCGGCAACCGGGTTATCTGATCCCGAAACTCTCGACGACGCATCAACCACGCTTGTTATGTCCAACGATAAATATTTCAACTTTATGGTGGACGACGCAGACAAAGCGCAAGCCAACGTTGAACTTATGAAAGCCGCAACTTCTGATGCCGGTTACCGGCTCGCTGATGCCGCCGATCAGATTATTGCCGCACTCTATGATCAGGCAGACACCGACAACGCTGTTGGAACTGATGCATCCGCAAAAGTCCCTAATAACGCATCTACTGGAGAAACATATCTCGATTATATCGCTGATCTCAAACAGAAGCTCGATGAATCCAACACGCCCTTAGAAGGACGCTGGGTTATTATCCCGCCGTGGTATCTCAACGGGTTAATCAAGCAGGAAGCTATCAGCGCACTGAATATGAGCGGTTCTACTGAAGGACTCCGTAATGGATGGTGTGGCCAACTATATGGCTTCAACGTGTTGCTATCTAACAACATGCAAACTAAAGTTGGAACCGGAACAAAGACTAACTACAAGATAATGGCCGGTTACCCTGGAACCATCACCTTCGCCGATTCTGTTAATGAAGTAGAGGGCTACAGACCGGACAAATTCTTTGCTGATGCTGTACGTGGTCGCCACGTATACGGTGCAAAGGTCGTTAGACCGTCCTCACTCGCTGTACTGACTGCAAGACAAACATCATAGATATAATATTATAATATTAGGAGGATACTAATATGGGACGTTCTGAAATTACTGTAAATGAACTAAATGGTGCTTTCGCTAACCATGAAACCGCCGATGAAATTGATAAAACCAACGATCACTATATCGATGCTGGCGCTAATTTCGAGAGGATGATTATCTCTTTTGAACTTACCGCCGCAACTGCCGCCGACACTATAAAAATTATTGCCGGAACTGCTCACCCAGCATTTAGAGCGGGACTCGGCGATCTAACTTTTTCTGCTGCTGGCGGCGCGGAAAGAGCTTGCATCGGTCCGATTGAAACCGCCAGATACCTACAAGCCGATGGGACTATACATATCGATATTGCCGGTTCTACTATCGCTGGAACTATTGACGCTTATTCCGTACCCTGAGCTGGGGGCGCGTAAAATGGGTGTTGACTGGAGAGTGATAATTGCTTTCATGGTAGGATTAGCTATTATTTTGAAAGTATTAACCATTACAATTAACTTCTCGTAGGTGGTTTTTTACACCTACATTTTAATTTATTGGAGGTGAATATATGACAAATTATATTAGTGTCGGTGATGCAACAACGTATTTTGGTGCAACCCTCCATCTTTACGCTACGGCGTGGACTGACGCAAGTGCCAACGATAAAGCCGCCGCTCTCAATATGGCACAACAGAAGATCGAATCTATCAGATGGAAGGGCAGAAAATACAATAAAGATCAAGACCTACAATGGCCACGTTATGTAAAAGTAAAAGGTGTTTGGAAAATCGCAGTTTATGATGACACCGCAGAGGATGCCGTAGTTCCACAATTCATAACTGATGCAGTTTGCGAAGAAGCATTAGAAATTCTCAGAACCGGCAACAGTCAGCGGCGACGGATGCAGAACGCTGGAGTATCTGAATTCTGGCTATCAAGCGAACTCAAAGAGAAATATAATTCTACGGGATCAATAAAAGATACTGGATTAATTAGTTGGGATGCCTACAATCTCGTTAAAAGTTGGATCGGCGGTCCGGTGGTGATTAGATGACCGATATAATAGATGACTATCTCCCTCACACTGCATACAAGAAAGTCCCCGGTTCAGCGACAATATGGGAGGGCGACGTTACTGGCGACGGTTCATTAACTCCATTGGCGGGTCCACCTTCCAGCAACTACAAAGTTAAAATCACAGTCTCGGGAACAGATGTAACTGGAACGGTGAGCATAACAGGTGATTCAACTAGCGGCGGTGTTATAACGGAGGATTTGACTTATACATCTGCTAGATGGAAACTAACAGCATACGCTTTTGATGCTAGCGTTCCTCTAGTCTCGATAACAACGTCGGGATTTACTGACACCCATATACTTTGCGAATATACTGATACTGGCGGAACTCTATTAACAGGAGCTGCAACATGGGATGATTTCGCTTGTAGATGGGACGATGTAGAAGTGTTTTATTGGTCCGATTTGGGAGCGGCGGCTTTGTCGGATGCTGTTATGATTTGTAAAGAAGAAATAACGACAGATGACACGGTGAAGTATAACGATGTAGAACATACGCCGTTAAAGATAAAACCACGATCTGATTTAGACGGTAATGAGATGTACCGGAAGGTGATCTTCTGAATACTGGAAGAAAAGATTTGGATAAATATAGAGGTCACCAAATTCATTATACCAAATTCAATAAAGATCGTGATGAGATAGAACCGGAAGCGATGGAAAAGTTGAAACCCGTCTATGATGAAGTTTGCGATGCTAAGTTAGAATCCATTGCGCGTATTTTGGGGCCACTATTTAAGAAGGATTGAAGCACAACATATATATAGAATGGATATTATTTATATAAAATTTGTTTGATTTTATCTAAGTCTTCAACAAGATATCTCCGGCCACGTTTCCCTTCGCGACGCACATTATGAGATTCAATATTATATAATTGTTTCAATAAAATGCCCATCTGTCTTAAATCCATATCGACTTTTGCAGAAATTTCTTGAACTGTCGGCTCGTTTCCCGCTACTAATTCGTTATAAATCAGTTCCAAGACTTGCACCATCTTGTCATCTCTTGCAATCGGTTTCTCGGATTGCTTAAGTAGCAACTTTTTATCGAATTCGGAATTAATCAGTTCTAGAATTTCGTCGTAGGTTAAGTACCGCGTGTTATGACCAAGGTATATAGCTATTGCTCGACGGACATACTCTGATACTGATATCCCGTCCTTCTTTGCTGCGCGTTCTATTTCTCGTTTCATTTTATCCGGTAACTCAAACGCTATCGCGGCCATATCTTATAATTCAGTTTTGAAACTACTTATAGATTCTCTCCAAGAAACTGCTATTTTTATAAACCCAGAAAAAGCTATTTTCTCCCTATGAATTGATCGAAAAACATATTCATAAGAACCATCGAATAAAAATCATAGCAATTCCCGCGAGAAAAGATGAAAAGATGAACCCTTCCAGAAGTAGTTATATATATGGAAGAGTCCATAGTGCATTTTGGTCGAATGCTATGACTAGAAGAAGCCACAAGAATATAAGCGTTTCCTCTGCTGAGGAAGCTGTCCGGGTAGCCGTCGAATTCTATAACCCTATGGTTAAGCTCTACAAGCTGAAATTTGGGCGCAGGGGCCACAAGAAGACAGCCAGATGGGCATCCATATTACGCAAAACCGAAGATCACCACGCGCTAATTTCTAATATGCAACTCTTCTATGACGAGATGGCCCGGGAATTGTCCGGTGAAATTGTGCCACCAATGAGTACAGATGAGGACGACGAAACCGGCCCTAAAGATTATGATAACTTAACCCTATCGCAACGTCGGGGAAAATACCTAGCTGAGTACATGGAAAAGCATAAGATCAAAACCCTGAAGACTTCGGAGGCGCGTCTCATATTACAGACCGTAGAAAAGATTAGGTTAAAACCCACTGTGGTTATTAGAGCCCTCCATGAGTGCAGTAAGTGGTTGAACTCCAAGTTAGATCACATCGGAGGTCGTCGGGAAAATCGACTTAGAATTATTCAGCCAATAATTATAAAAACGGACGAATTTTTTAATAGCGGGAATGTTACAAGTTCGTTAAGATCGGACCCATATAGCTAAAATTATAATATTGATTGCGTAGCATGTGAATGCCAATTAGTAACACGATAAACGCATAAATCCGGTTTGTGTTGTGTTGGTTTGTCGTTGCTAGTTGATTCTGTATTATTCTGGCGTTTTTATTCTGGCGTTCTTATGATTGCTTTTCGGCTATTTCTCTCTCGGATTGCATCTTTACAACTTGTTAACGTGGGAATATCTGAGATCGAAGTGGCAAGTGATCAATCTGATCACTTGGCAGATTCTAATATACTATAGAATGGTCGAGTTATCAAGATGATAACTTGACCGAACCCTGGACCATCGAAGTGGTAAAAGGTCAAGATGACCTTTTAGCAAATCCAACCAAAAATATATATGTTTACCCCATCGCGAATTATTATAAAAATGTTTTGAATAAAAGTAACGGCTTAGAAGTCTCGGATTGATTATTATGCTATGCTATGGCATAACACGATTTCTTATTATCACTTGCCCCCAAACAACTATTAGAGATAAAATAATGGGTTATTTGGCAAAAGAAGACATACGGACAAGAATCCACACTAATCTATTGAGAAGCACTCGACCGATTAATT
>Ga0334883_1005011_pt1 | contig 12075 bp, 13 predicted proteins | sample GraSluR1_MG_6_FD_207230 | JGI IMG/M metagenome (GOLD analysis project Ga0334883, IMG submission 207230) | Sludge microbial communities from methane-producing bioreactor in Wageningen University, Netherlands - Granular Sludge_09_05-R1 | ecosystem: Engineered > Bioreactor > Anaerobic >... | reverse complement strand
CATCAGATCCCTGTCAAGCCTGAATGTATACAGAAGAAATAATACTGGTATAAGGAAGATTGTTGCCGCAGACACACTTGCCAGTTGATCATGACCTGAGGTAAGTATGAACAGGTGGGTACATACCACCCCTACATCGAGAACAGCGCTCAGGAAGCCCAAATATCTCGGGTTATATTGCTTAATGGCAGCATACCACAAACCGGAATTTGAAAGGAAATATACTAATATTAGCACAAACGCATGAAGCGATTCTTTCCTGTACCCCAGTGATAGCTGAACAAGCAGCAAAGTCGTAACCAAAAAGATAAAAGCCCATCGGAAATATACCGACATCCTTGCTCCCTTAAGCTGTTCGTACCTGATTTGTTCGGGATTCAGCCCTATATGCCATTTAAATATCTCTCTGCTGTTTCGTTTAGTGTTCATTCGTCATATAAAGAATTTTCGGGATTTCAATTAATCTGAACCATGACATAAAGTCTCAATTTAGGTGTTCTTTAAAAAAATTCAAAACATCTTCCTTAATTTCTTCCGGATTCTCGTGTCCAATTTCGTCATAAGTTTTAATCTGTGCCTTTTTGTTGTTTTTATCATAATAAATATGTCTTGCTAGTAGACCAACAGGGATGCAACAATGACAATTAATCCAAATAATCCCGCAACAATATCTATCAATACAATTTTTCTCCCCTGCTTCTCCGCCAGCATAGTGGCTACCCACTTTTGAAACTTCTTATACTCGAAAATGAACATCAGAGCTTTGATAGCGGTGAGTGAAAAAATAATGGTAATCACAATTGACCATGGCACATCGGTGCTAAATTCTTTATACCATGTGAAGGCAACCAGAAGCAAGCCCGCAATGGCAACCGGGACAATCCATTTCGGGCGTTTTTGTGTGTAAGCTTTGGCAATGAATTTATTTTCATCCCAGGGGATCAGGTGCATATAAAACGGTTTTAGCATTGCGGCCAATCCGAATGTAATACCTAAAATCTTAAAGTAACTCATCTTTTTTCCTCCTGTTGTTTTCCAGCCATTCTTATCTTACCGGTTTTGCTGGTGATAGCCTCCAGATAACAAGATTCAGCACTAGCAGTACCATCATTCCTGCCAGGCCGGAAGTGCCAATCAGCAGGTCGTTGCCTCCTTTCAGGAGCATCACTGAAGTCCCTCCAAGGGCATTAAAACTCCCATGGAGCAGGGCTGCAGCTATTACCGATCCGCTTCTTATCGTCACCAGTGTAAAGAAAGGGGAGAAAAGTATACAAAAGAGAATCATCATAGCCACACCGGCCATCGGATGATCAGGATAGTTATGACCCATCAATATGATCGGTGTATGCCATACACCCCAGACCAGGCCAATGATCCATGACATCTTCCAGAATCCGAGGTGAGAAAGCTCTTTTAGCATCAGGCCACGCCATCCAAGTTCTTCCCCAAAACCGGCTAATGCATTGATCGTAATTCCGGCAATAAGTCCCTGCACTATGGAAAGAAAAAAAGGATGTACCGGTAATGGCGTATTCCGCATCTGCTCCATCTGCTCCGGAGTGAGAATATTCTGGAATTTATCAAACATTCCCTCCATCTCAGGAGTGAATTTTACTCCGGGGATGATTAGGCCTGTCACAAATGCAGCCAGTGAGATTGCAAGGGGTGATAACCATGCGATCCACCACCACCGGTTCCACCTGAAATTTAGAGCGTAAACACTTGTAAGTTTGCTCTTCAGGAAAATTTTTTCTACGATAATGACACTGAGCATCGGAGTGAACATAAAGGCAAGGGCCATTAAGAAGAAGCCGATTGAAAAAGGTCCTGTATTATCGCTTGCAAATGAATAGGTTATGGCAATTGACCAGCTTATTCCGAATGTGATAATTAAGTAGAGACTTAGCTTATAATATATTTTCATCATATAATAATTTATTTATTTTAATGGTATGATAGCCTCCCGCCTGAGGCGGGACAAGTCGTCCCGATTTATCGGGAAAACCTCCATGTTGTTAATTATTATACTACTGTGTTTGCCTATAAAAATCCATGAAGGTTTCATGATTATTATTGATTCTTAATTGCCGGATTGTTTATTTTCCCGGGGGTTCACATCTGTATACACTACGTGGTCCATTTATTTTTTGTTTATGTATTCTTTATTGAGGTTAAGCCATGGGCAAAAGTACTGCGGCCTGATCGCCGAAACAAAAAAAAGAGAACGAACGGGCAGTTTTGGGGGATGAAAACGGGAACACGCATGACCAATAAATATTCTGATTACTTTTATGAGTTTTAATTAATAATCCCATGCCGGAAAAACCTCTTGGAACTCAATTAACTACTTATGATGACACAACAATATTTAAAGGTATTAAAAGGCTACATGTCAGGGATTTCTGCCGGATTATCGTTTAAGAGCCCAGTCGTGTAATAATACATAGCCCTTGAAGTTAAACATCAGTAAAAACATTCAATAATTATATCCCCATGAAAATCCTTGCAGGTTTAATAATTTTTGTAACCGTTATCATATCAGTTGCAGTTATTGCGGCACTCATTTTCAGGGGCAGGTACCTGTCTGATGTGAAGGCCGCTCTCAGTCACCCAGCCCCGGTTCGCCCCGAAATTTTAACCGAAGAGAGTATTGCCTCACTACCCGGACCGGTGCAGAGGTATATCCGTTACACCGGCGCACTGGGTAATCCGGTTGTCAGAAACATGAAGATCACCTTTACCGGACAGATACGTTCAGCGGAAGATTCTCCCTGGATGAACTTTACGACGGAACAATACAATTTCCAGGATACTGCCCGGAGGCTCTTCTTCATGAAGGCCCGGATGAAAGGACTGCCTGTTGCCGGGTACCATGCTTTTAAGAACGGTGTTGCTTATATGGATATCAGACTTCTGTCGCTTGTAAAGGTACAATACCAGGACGGAGAAAAGATGAACGTTGCCGAGACAGTGACATTCTTTAATGACATGTGTTGTATGGCACCGGGCTCGCTTATTGATGACCGGATTGAATGGCTCGAAACTGAGGGCAATGTGGTGAAAGCTGCCTTTGCCAATAATGGAATAAGGATCACTGCCTGGCTGCACTTCAATGATGAAGGCGCTCTTGTCAATTTCGTTTCCGACGATCGCTGGGCTCTTGAGGAAGGAGGCAAATTATCGCAGGTAAGATGGGAAACTCCACTCTACGGATACAGGGAGATTAACGGACATCGCCTGGCATCATCAGCCGATTTAATTTACAAATACCCTTCAGGCGACTTTTGCTACGGGAAGTTCGTAATGGGATCAATTAGTTATAATGTAATTGAATATTAAAGCACTTACTTACAACCTTCTTATCGATCCCCTGCTTTCAGGACCAAGGAAGAGGGTTGCAGAAGAGATATCCGGGCCGGACACGGTTATCGATATTGCCTGCGGACCAGGAACACTGGCCATGGAACTGGCTAAAAGGGCCGGCCATGTAACAGGAATAGACCTGGATGAAAAGCTAATATCCTTCGCTGAAGACAGGGCAGACAAAAAAGGCATAAAAAATTTGGACTTCAGGGTGCTCGATGCTTCACATCTTTCGATATACAAGAAAAATGAGTTTGATATTGCTGTCACATCAATGGCCATACACCAGTTCAGCGAGGATCTTGCCGTGAATATCCTGATTGAGATGAAGCGGATCGCCCGGAAGGTCGTAATCGCCGATTATAACTGCCCTTTACCCCGAAGCTTTTCCGGATCAGTTGCTTTCGGAATAGAGCGTATTGCCCGGGGCGACCATTACCGCAATTTCAGGAACTATATGCTGAGGGGCGGACTAACATGGTTTACCGACAGGGCCGGACTGACGGTATGGTCAAAGGTGATAAGGGGCAATGGTGTGTTCGTTGTGGCAGTATGCGAATGAAAGGCGCAGAGCGCAGACAAGGAACGAAGTGACACAGTTCCGACTTCGGTCTTCCGTCTTCAGTCTTATTAAGGCAGGGCGCAGAGGACCGGCCAGATTCTGCGGAAATCTGCATAAACATCTTCGATAATCTGCAAGAAATAGTATTCAGACTTCAAGATGCAGATTGGTTCGTCCTTTTAAACAGGATTCGTAATGACTTTTTCCTTGATAGAGCCTGACAGGGAGCATACATACCGCTGCCACGCAGCTCCTGAGATACCCTAAAAATGCCGGAACTGCAAAAATGGCAAAGCTATGATACTAATGAATTTGTTGGTATTATTGTTGTGATTTTGTCAGGGGTATTAAGAAAAGCTTATAGAATTGGGTGTTCTGAGTCCCTTGGGGACGGCATGCTTGTAGAAACCGACACATTGGTAACCAGGCAGAGCTCCGTTGGAGCGGCATGTTGATCTTTTAAAAATCTTCCATAACTTTCGGATCTGAATCCGCCGGAATGAGTCATGGCATATAAAGTTTTAAAAAACCAAAAGATCGAACCGGTAAAACCCGCGTGCAGGAAGACCATCTATAACTCCCCTGAAGAGGCTCAGGCCATGATACGGCATATTAACGAAACCCGCGTAACCAGACAGATACACGTATACCAGTGCAACATCTGCGGGAAATGGCACTTAACCAGCAAAAATGAAAGATTTTAAGTACATCATCACTGCCTCGCTCCAACCCCTTCTCCGGCTTTATTCCTTCTTCATCCGCCAATCCCTCCATACATGCCGCAGCTACGCAGCTCATAACAATTCTTATGAATCACGGTACTATAGACATACCGCTGCCACGCAGCTTAACATACCTGATAAATTACGATACTACTGCTAACTCTAGTCACTCTAGGCACTCTAGGCAATTTAGGCACTTCAAACTCTAAAAAGCAAGTGGGTCGAACCGGCACGACCTTTCAGTCCTTAATGCACCTGACAGAAAGCCCGTCATAATAGCTCATTGAATAATGTGTCATATCGACCCAATTGTAGCTTACCCCCATTGCATCGGACCTTCCGGAATGCCAGAAATAGCCCGAAACTCTGAATCGCTGGAAATGCCTGTAATAGTTATTTCGGAATCCTCCCGGAAGGGCGTTGAAACCCGACTCATTTGTTGCTCCTGTGTTGGGAGAGAGCCAGTTCCTGGTTCCGGTCTCTTTCATACTACCCCCCGCTGTTTCATAACCGAGATTGTTTTTAAGGACATACCACTCATCTGTGGAGGGGACATGCCAGCCAACAGGACAAAGCTTTCCTGAATTTACTGCGTGGAAGTTATATAAAGCCCCGTAATGGTTCAGGCTGAAGAATGCCTCATAATTACCGTACCAGCAGTAACCGGGTGTTTCCAGGTTACTCCAGGCGGTATCCGACTCAACAAGCGGGATCTTCGTTCCGTCATTCAGCCTGGTGGTCCTCAGATTCTCAGCCATCCAGACCTGGGTGCCGATAACCACAGTGTCATATACATTCCCGTCGATGTCTGTAAGTCCTGCCCTTTCAGGATTCTTCTCACAGGCCAGGGTCAATAGCAGTAAAATACCTGTGATCATGAAGACCGGCTTTCCGAATAATGCTTTTTTATATGTTATAAGTCCTGCCATCCTCATCTCATTTACTGCAATCAGTTGTGAAATAATAATTTGGACTTCCTTCTGTCCACAACATGCTTGGGAAAGGTGTTACCCATACGCAAACCATTGTCAGGGATGGCATATGATCGATACCCAGAAAACCTATTCTGGTATTACCGGAAATATCGAGCGTTATTATCTGGTTATACCCACAGGATAGATACTCCAATTCAGGATTATTTGATGTATTAAGGCTGGTCAGGTGGTTATCGTAACAATCAAGACGCTTCAGTGATTTGCAGGTTGTAATATCAAGATCGGATAGCTTATTTACCTGGCATTTAAGTTCCCAAAGGGACGTATCTGCCGAGAGATCAAGGGAGGTGATCTGGTTTCTCTCGCAATTGAGCCTATTTAAAAATGGCTTGTTTGAAATATCAAGAACTGTGAGCTCATTAGCCCAGCAGAAGAGACCATCAAGAATTTCGCAACCGTCAATATCGATGGATGATAATTTGTTGTCGGCGCAGTTTAGTCCTGTCAGCCCGGGGTTGTTTGTGAGATCAAGCGATGTAATTTCGTTGTACTGGCACTGGAGAGTCTTCAGGGCACTATTATGCGAAAGATCAAGCGTTACAAGCTTATTGCCATTGCAATTAAGTCTTTCCAGCGCCGTGTTTTTCGATACATCCAGTTTTATTAACCCGTTTCCCCAGCAATTGACTTCCTTCAGCAATACGTTGTTTGAAATATCAAGGTTAATTATCTGATTTGCCTCAGTATTCAGGTATGTCAGTGCGCTATTCTTTGAAAGGTCCAGCGAAGAAAGCGGATTATACATTGTGATGAGAGCCTCAAGGTTGATGTTTTTGGAAACATCCAGAGCAGATACCTTGTTATGGGCAATATCGAGATATTCTAAGGCTTTGTTCTGTGAGACATCCAGCTCTGTAAAATCATTATAGCCGCACCGCAATGTTTCGAGGTTGATGAACCATTCAATACCCGTCATGTCAAAAATGTTGCAGCGGTAAACGTTCAATTCCTTTACCTCAGCAGCTTCACTGAAACTGATGGTCCCGTCATTGTCCTTATCAATTCCCCTTTCAATAAGTGCTTTCATGAAGTTTTCATCAATAATCTTAACCGAGCTGTATTTTTCACACCGCGAAAAGAACCCGGCCGCCATGATAAGGAATAATATTATTATTCTCTGATTCATATTTTTTATAATTCGGGGCCTGGTTTAACATTCAGATTATCCTCTGTTTTCAAAGGTTTCACCCTTGGACCAGGGCTATAGCTTATCCCGATTCTCAGTGCGATCACCAGCAACCTCTGCTGGAATTCTTCCTCAGCAAAGGGGATTACTGAATGTAGTTCCGCCGCAGGTGAAAAGTCGACCACAAAGTCCTTTACCCGGTACTCTTTTCCGGCGCCCAGGGTAAGACCGAATCCCGACTGGGGATCGACCCACAAGGGTTTACCGTTGAATGCAAAATCGACCATGGTACCGGCGCTTATTGAAAAGCTGCCTGTGAGGTATCTTTTAAAAGTAACGGGAACAGATACAAGTTCGAAGGTTTCGGTGTAGATGGTCTTTCCCGGATATATCGGCGGTGATAATTCGAATCCGATCTTATGCCATGAATAGCGCGCGGCAATTTCCAGCCTGTAAAATTCAGAGACCATAAATGACAGATGTGCTCCGCCCGACCACAACTGACGCCCATGCCACGGGCTTGTCTCCTCGGTGATGTATTTTGTGGTCAGCCTTACCGGCAGGTTCCACCCGCCATATGCATATACTCCTGTCCTGAAGTCCCTGCCGCGACCATGATCCTGCGCATAAACAGCTGTACACGCCAGAAAAAGAAACAGGATGAGGGCACTTTTCTTCATGAAGTCTGAAAAATCTGCCGGTAGTGTGCGGTCCCCGAACATGCTGTAAAGGTACGAAAATCCCCTGCTTATTTGCTCTTTAACTGAAGTTTTATTACCTTTATTACCTATATTCTTCTGCAGTTATAATTTAAAATGGATATGAGATCTTTTATCAGGGCATTGACCTGTATCACGGTTTTCGTGAGCCTGCTGGCATTCTCTTCATGCAGCGAAGAGTTCCTTAAAAAAGAACCCATTGGGGTTGGGGCAGGATCGGTTATGACGACTCCTGACGGTATAGAATCAATTCTTACCGGAGCTTATGCTGGGTTAAAGGGCAGATATATGTTCGGCGGAGCCCTTGGAACTGACTGGGTATATGGAAGTGTAACATCTGATGATTGCTATAAAGGCACTGTCGCAGGTGATTCATCGCCGATGAGTCCGCTTGAAACTTACAGATGCATTGCCATTTGCTCCTATTTCGTTCAGAGATGGACCGATTGCTACGAGGGTGTAGCCCGTGCAAATTCCGTAATTGAGTTCCTGGATATGGCACAGGAGGGCAAAACACCCCTGCCTGCAAAAAGAGCTTTACAGGTCGAAGCTGAAGCCAAATTCCTCAGAGCCTGGTTCCATTTCCAGGCAAACAAGGTATTTGAGCATATCCCTTATATAAAAACCCTTAAAGAGCTTGCTCCGGTTCTTCCGGAAGAGGTCCCGAATCCCGATCCGGCATGGGACAAGATCGAAGAGGACCTTCAGTTTGCAATAGAAAATCTGCCTGCAAATTTCTCCGGAGAACCGGGACGTGCTGATAAATATGCCGCCATGGCAGTAAAAGCCCATGCTCATATGTATCAGAAGGAGTTTGACCAGGCAAAGGTACTGCTGGACGATATCATCAATAACGGCGGATTTTTACTTGCCGGTCATTTCTACGACAATTACGACATGACACATGAGAACAACAGCGAATCCATCTTTGAATTACAGGCCTCAACAACACCGACAGCCCATACATCAATGATGATCTCAGGTGCCGTGTTCCATCAGAAAGGGCCGGTCGGCTCAGCATGCGGCGGCTGGGGCTTCTTTCAGCCGTCACAGTGCCTTTTCGAAGCATTCCAGGTCACACCCGACGGACTGCCTGTGCTGGAGATTGACGAGCGGGAGCCCCTGGCTAACGATATGGGTATCTCCAGTAAAACAACATTCATCCCTACCGATCATCTCCTCGATACACGTGTTGACTGGACTATTGCCCGCCGTGGAGTTGACTTCCTTGGATGGGGAATACATCCCGGTTATGACTGGATCCGTGAGCAATCCAACGGTGGACCATACATGACCAAAAAGTATATGCACTTCAAGTCGGAACAAAGCCTAAACCTTTACTCGAGAGGCTTCTATAACGGCAAAAATTACAGGATGTACCGTCTTGCCAATATCCTGCTCTGGAGAGCCGAAGTTGCTGTTGAAGATGGAGACCTGGATCTTGCAAGGAACATTGTTAACCAGATCAGGGACAGGGCTAAAAACAGCACCCCGGTAATGGGTCTCTGCCTGAGCTATTCCGATCTGGGATCTGACCCTGTCGTTGACTGGACCAGGACTGCTGCCAACTACAAAATTGAACCTTACCCTCCCGGTCATGCTGCATTCACCTCACAAACTGAAGCCAGGAAAGCCGTAAGAATGGAGATAAGGCTTGAATTTGCCACTGAAGGACACCGCTTCTTTGATCTCAGAAGGTGGGACATCGATAGTGAGGTACTGAATGATTTCATTGCACGCGACCTGACATTCAGACAAACCATGAGGGGAGCAATTTATGATCCCGTGAAGAGTGACTACTGGCCTATACCGCAGTCGCAGATCGAACTGCAGAAAGGGGTGTTACAGCAGGATCCTTCCTTTGTAAAATGAAAATCTATACCAATCCGGAGCCGGTGGCTAAACAGCCCTTCTTTTCAGTGGTTATCGCAACTTTCAACAGGGCTGGGCTCCTGAAGAGAGCACTGGAGTCACTTATCCGGCAGACGGAAAAAGAGTGGGAGGCGATCATCGTTAATGACGGCAGCGGGGATGATACTCATAAACAGGTAATCCAATATATAGAGTCGTACCCGCAGATTAAATATCTGCAGAAGCCTCACAGCGGATGGATCTCTTCGCGAAACCAGGGTATAAGGGCTTCCGGCGGAAAATTCATAACATTTCTCGATTCTGACGATGAATATCATCCCTCCCATTTAGAAATCAGGAAAAGGTACCTGCTTGAGAATCCTGACATCAGATTCCTGTATGGAGGAGCAGAAATTATCGGTAACCAGTATGTCCCGGATAAAGATGATCCGTCAGCAAGAGTACATCTCAGGGACTGCATGATTGGCGGGACCTTCGTATTTGAAAGAGAGACCCTCTTATCTCTCGGCGGATTCAATGAGATCACCCTGGGCTCGGATTTTGACCTCTACAAAAGGGCCCGGAAAAGAATGATCCCCATGGCGGAGATCAACGACCCGACCTATATCTATCATCACGAAAATCCCGATTCCGTCACAAACAGGCTGTACAGGAAGGTGAAGCCGGCATGATGTAGATTACATCTCCCGGGAAGATCCTCTCTGTTGTTCTCCGTGTAAAATCTCCGTGGTTCTCAGTGTAAGTTCCTGCTCTTTTTTACAGTTTACACAGAGAAGCACAGAGGAAGGACACAGAGGGCCACGGAGGGAACAATTATCCGTGCCCGTGACTGAAATAAGTTATGCGCCAAAAAACATTTAAAGTAAATAGTTGTTTAATTGAGAAAGTGAGTTTAAACAAAATATAAATGCCCTGATGTGTAATGACCTTTTTCATCTTTACACCACAAAAAATCCTCTCCCCTGGGATAATATACCCGCCAATTCACTTCAGAAACGCGGCGAGCCTGAAAGGGACTGTTACAATAAGGTTTGCCGGGTACTTTGATTATGCAGTGATTGAAATTTAATACCCCGGAACCTGAATATCCCTCATAAATTATTGCTTTTAAAATGATTATGGTTTAAATTTGGTAAAATATGATTACTTTTTAAATTGTTGACTTTATGGTTCATTAGAGTGATCCTTTGTGCGACTCGTGAAAAAGAAATTCAACCATAACAGAAGAAATAATGAAAGCAGGAATATTGCCGCTGTTGCTCATAGCTCTGATCTGTGGATGCAGTGAAAAGCGCAATAATGATTATTCACCTGAAAATTTCCATGTAATAATGCTTGCCGAAGGCGTATATGCATGTATCCATAAACCCGGCGGAAGGGCTATTGGCAACTCCGGAATAGTGGATAACGGAGAGGCAACAATAATTTTCGATACGTTTCTGTCGCCTGATGCGGCAGAAGAGATGTTAAGGCTTGTAGGGGAATTGAAACTGTCTCCTGTTAAATATGTTATTAACAGCCACTTTGACAACGACCATATCAGGGGCAACCAGGTATTTCCGCCCGATGTGAGAATAATATCAACCAAGCGGACTGCAGAGCTGATTGCAGAAGAGGAACCGAAGGCTATTGCTGCGGAAAGGATCTATGCACCCAAACAGGTTGAATACTACGACTCGCTGGAAAGTGCAATTAAAGGAGACACATCTTCAGCCTTTTACATGACAATAAAACTGATGAAGCCCTATTTTGAGGAGCTGGCGGAAAGCCATATTAAAATCAGGACCAGGGTGCCCGACACATACATCTTTGAGGAAATGAGGCTCGACGGCAGCAGGCTGAAGGTCGTTCTGGTCGACAAGGGAAAGGGTCATACGGAGAGCGACCTGATAATGTATCTTCCGGAAGAAAAAATATTGTTTGCAGGCGATCTTCTGTTCAACGAGGCTCATCCTTATCTGGGTTATGGGTATACCGAAGAACTTAAAGAAAGGCTGGCTGAACTGGAGATAATGAAACCCCTCATTATTGTGCCCGGACACGGAGATCCCGGAGGTACGGAAATGATAAGATCAATGGCAGACTATATTGAGGAACTGGAACGTATTGTCAGAGAGATAAAAGATGCCGGCCAGAATGCTGAGGATATTGACAACATTCCTTTACCAGAGAAATACCGTAGCTGGATTGTGGGTAATTACTTCTATTCAAATCTGAGATACCTTTTCAGCTGTCAGGGGAACTGAAAGCTCTTTTGCATTGCTTACCGTAAAAGTATTTTTATACCTTTATCCTGATATTAACCATTAAATCCTGAATGATGAAAAACAATAACCCCAGAAACCTTTCAAGACGAAAATTCATTGGTACGGTAGGAGCTGCTTCAGCTGCATTCACTATTGTCCCGAGGCATGTGATTGCCGGAAGCGGGCGCAAGGCGCCCAGCGATATGGTGAATGTTGCCGGTATCGGTATAGGAGCACAGGGAGCAGGTAACCTGAGTAATTTATGTGACCCGGAGGTACAGGTCAACAGGCCGCAGCGGACAAGGACCGGTCAGGCTCTCAGCCGGGGGCAGATTGAAGCTCAGCAGCAGGCAGCTGCCGCGCGTGCCGCACAGGTGCAGCAAAGGGCTCCTGCAGCAGGGCAGCAGGCAAGGCCCCCTCAGGCGGCAGGAGGTGGTCAGCAGCAGAGGCAACCGGTGAGGCTTGCCAAT
>Ga0334883_1005006_pt1 | contig 12081 bp, 12 predicted proteins | sample GraSluR1_MG_6_FD_207230 | JGI IMG/M metagenome (GOLD analysis project Ga0334883, IMG submission 207230) | Sludge microbial communities from methane-producing bioreactor in Wageningen University, Netherlands - Granular Sludge_09_05-R1 | ecosystem: Engineered > Bioreactor > Anaerobic >... | reverse complement strand
GTGACTCATCATGTCTACCGGGTATTCCCAGTATTCCTTCGAGCGCCATGCAACATCAGAAAGAAGCTCCGCTTCCTCCGGTTCGGCAGGACGTATTCGAACCTCTTCATCCAGCATTTATAGATCCTTCTCCTTTTTTGATCCAGGGCATTTTATATGTCCGTTTATATATTACACTGCTTCATAAATATTACGGTCCTGTCAGATGCTTTCATGCGGGGCAAAAATAAATTTCGGTCAGTATAAACTACTAATGAGATTCTACCATAAAGCTCAGGAAAATCATCCGACAGCCACCGTGCATTCCCCGCACGGAGGCATAGCTCACTTAACGGTCTCTGATATCTTCCTTACAGCATAACGGAGCAGTTCCGGCAGTATATCGAGCGAATAGCCAAGCCTCAGCCTCTCCGTTTTCTTGTGCGCATCTTCTCCGCTCGGCCCAAGGTTTATTACGGGAAGTCCCAATGACTGCATTTCCTTCATAGGGATACTGTATATCCCCCCCCAGCCCGGCATGTTTTTCTCAAGTGCTTCTAGTTCGTCGATAGAAACTTTAGCCCCCACATAGCTCAGGTCGCAAAGTCCAGCAAAGAGTTCGACCTCCCTCATTTCGATTCCATATTTCTCACTGAGGTGGTCTTTTACGCTGCGTGCTGCCGCAACAGTCTGCATGTCTCGGTTCTCTCCGGTAAAATCGGTTCGCACAGGAAGCCACGGAGGAAGGAAAAAGCATATCGTATAAGGTCCATCAGCTCCCGACATATCCGCTATCCTGTCGATTGCTGCCAGTCCCCTTTCCCTCATGTCACCAGGAGGAAGATCTTTTAGATACAAATCAAGCTCTGCATCAAATCCTGAGCCGAAATTTTTACGGGCAATTTCTTTAATCTCTTCCAGAGAGTATACCTTTGCACGCGGCACATCAAAGCTCTTGCCTTCGCAGCCCATCGCGAGAAGATTTCTGTATGACTCCGCGAGCTGTGCCATTGTCTGATCCATTGCATAACCTGCAATAATTTTCATATGATCCAATACATCAGCCGGTGTGTTAGTCGATGTAAAACAGTTAAAGTAAGCAAAAGCACGGTCAGGAACGGTTACGCTGTAACCTTTTTTGATCACTCCCATATCCAGGCATATCCATGAAGGCTCACATTTCCCATTGAGAGGATCTGCAAAATGCGGATTGCCCTCAGCGTATGATACTATCCTCGAGACAGCAAGTGCCGATGAAAAACCACTGTAATAGTTGCCTACATGCGAAGCGCGTCCTCTTACGTAGAAGCTCGGCATTATCTTTCCAAGTGTGCCAAGGAATACTGCCGGGCCGCTTTCACCCGAATACCCTGCCTCACCGGGTTCCGTGTTTATGACTGTCAGGAAATCTGTGCCTTTTTTCTTCATCTCATAAAGCACAGGCAGGACACCTCTCATGCCGGCAGAAGCATTCTCTTCGTCACCTACGAAAGCGGCAACTATGTTTACGTCAAACAGTTCCCTGTTGGCAGCAAATTCCTCGATAATATCAATCTCAATAGCCACCCCGCACTTCATATCCATCGTTCCGCGGCCAAAAATAACGTCCTGATCATCGTTGTTTAGCAGTTCCGTTATTGTTTTTATATCAAAGGCATTCCTCGACATATCCCCGTAGACGCTTACACCAACTACGTCATAATGGCTTATGAGAAGTACCGTCCTATCTGTCGGGACAGAGGCATCCACCCTTACCACCAATGAATGAAGTTTTTCACACGATCCTTCAAGCGGCGTTTCCACCCATATGAGATGGTCTTTTTTTTCAATGAAATAAGGGAGTTTTTCAAGCCTTTCTTTGATCCATATCCCCGGCAGACTCTCATTTCCACTCTCTGTAACGCTGGGAATAGAGACAAGTTCCTCTATCATTTTCAGCAATTTATCTCTTTGGGACAAGTTGACCGCCTCCGTGAAAAATTGAAAATTCTCAATATTGCAGTGCCTACTTGACATTATATATTGTTGCCATGAAACTCTCTCCTAATCTTTTTAAAATAGAGAGGAGTGCAGCTGTAAAGATGACCAAACCTTTTATCAAACCAATAATAACCCCGGAAGAGGCGGCAGGCAAGGTAAGAGAAGGCACCACGGTAATGCTCGGCGGATTCAACTACGGCGGAGTACCCTACACCATCATCGATGCTCTGCACGATCAGGGGACAGGCAAAATCAGGGTGATATGCGTGGATGCAAGCCACTGCAACCCTAAAGTACCGGGACCTGTGGGCGTCGCGAGGCTTATCGTCAACAGGCAGGTAAGCTCCATGGTTATATCTCATATGGGACTCAACGCGGCCGCGCAGGAAATGTTCGCAAAGGGAGAGATCGATATTGAACTCAACCCGATGGGAACTCTTGTGGAAAGGATAAGGACAGGCGGTGCCGGTCTTGGCGGTTTCCTTACTCCGACAGGGGTGGATACCGCGTATGAGAAAAACAGGCAAACTGTAGAACTTGACGGCAGGAAATTCATCCTCGAACGTCCGCTGAGGGCCGATATTGCCTTTATAAGGGCATATAAGGCCGATGAAGCCGGCAACCTTATCTATTACGGGACCGGCAGGAACTTCAACCCTGTGATGGCAACCGCAGCTGATATGGTCGTTGCAGAGGTAGACGAGGTCGTTCCTATCGGAGAGATCGACCCGAACAACGTTGTTACACCAGGTATCTTCATTGATGCGCTCGTGCTGAAAGGAGGAAACAGCTATGCTGCCAGAACTTAACGAAAAAGAAGCCCGTGAAAGGATCGCCGGCAGGATAGCCGCCGACCTAGAAGACGGTGCTCTGGTAAACCTGGGTATAGGCATACCGCAGCTCATCCCCAACTTCATGCCTGATGGAGTAAACATCTTCCTCCAGACCGAGAACGGGACGATCTACGCAGGACCTGCCAAAGATCCGAACGATCTCAGGATCATAGACGCGGGAGGAGCCCCTATCTCAGTGCTGCCCGGAGGGTCATTCGTCTCTTCTGATGCCAGCTTCGGCATCCTTCGCGGCGGGCATATCGATGCAACTGTCCTCGGAGCCCTGCAGGTGGATGAAGAAGGCAGCCTTGCCAACTGGACCATCCCAAACGTCCGTACTCCGGGCATGGGAGGAGCAATGGACATAGTTGCCGGTGCAAAGAAGGTTTACGTGGCGACCCGCCACTTTGAAAAGAACGGAACTTCAAAGCTTCTTAAGAAATGCACACTGCCTCTTACAGGTCACGGCGTTGTTGATGTAATAGTCACCGAGTACTGCATGATAAGAAACATAAACGGCAGGATGGTGCTTGAAGAAATTGCGGATGGTGTGGATACGGAGGAACTGCGGAGCAAAACTTCTATGGATATGGAGATCAGCCCCGATTTAAAAGCAATGACTTGCTGATGATCCGGTCAGTATTTTTGAGGGTCGATAAAGCAGGGGCTCCCGGATATTTGGGGGCCCTGCTTTTTATCCTACTGTCCGAGAATTTTCCTTATCTTTTCCAGTCCGGCAAATGTATCCTTGACCGAAGAACCAAGAATGGACTGCCTTATAGCAAAGACATCCTGATAAATTTTATAGTTTTTGGGATCGGTCTCAAAACGGCCCCTGAAGGTTATCCATTCCTTCATCGTTTTTTTGAGATCCCGGATATCTCCGACCCCGTATGCGGCTACGGCAACATCGGCCATGAGACCGCCCTCGCTTCTCGTAGGGATATTGTAGGCCCCTCCGAGGATGTCTGCCTTGATCTGCGTCCATAGTGGGCTTTTACTTCCTCCCTCAGTGCCGATTATTTCTTTGACAGGAATACCGCACTCCCTGTATATCTGTATCATCTGGGCATACTCAAAAGCTATGGCTTCAAGTATCGACCGCCACATTGCCGCCCTGTCGCTGGAACCATAGAGTCCCAGAAAAGCCCCGCACGCTCCCGGCATATCGGGGCCCGCTCCCTGTAAGTAGGGATAAAAAAGCACACCCCCTGAACCGGGAGGTACCTCCCCGGCAAGAGCGTCCATCTCAGAATAAAAGGAGGGATCTCCGGGGCATCCGGCAACGTTGTCCCTGAACCAGCGAAGAGAGAGACCTCCTGCCCTGATCATGCTCCAGTAAAAATATGAATCTTCAAGTGTACCTGTTGCGAACATCATGCCCGGCGCAAGTGATATCTTTTCCACCATATCATCAACGGCAACTGCAAATATGGATGCTGTTCCGGCCACGTCTGTGCTTAGTCCGGGTTCGATCAGGCCGGAAGCAAGCGCTGACTGCATAGTGTCGCCGGCTCCGGCGACTATCGGGATCCCCGAAGGAAGTCCCATTTTTTCTGCCTCTTCAGGACAGAGGAATCCAACCACATCCCAGGGTTTGACTATCTTCGGCAAAATCTCCATGGGGATACCAAGCGCCTTCATCTGTTTCGGCGACCAGTTCCTTGCATGGGCATCATATCCGATCAGCCAGCCGGACATAGTCGCCCAGTCAAGGAACGCCTCCGACGCTTTCAGCCCTGCAAGAGTTCCAAGAACAAAAGGGCCGTTGTTAAGTACTTTAACAGCATTTTCCCTAAATCCTGTGTAATGGTTGAGAAACCACCTGAGTATGATAGGGGGCATGAATTCGTCCACTATGCAGTTGCCGCTCTCATGGAGCCACACAGGCTTGACGTTGGCCTTTACCCACTCAGCCTCTACTCTGGCCCGGTTGTCCAGATAGGGGACAAAGGGCGTAACAGGTTCCCAGTTTTCATTTATGCCGACTATTCCGCATATTATCCCGCTGGCAGAGATTCCCCTTATCTCATTTGGGTTTACGCCTGATTTGTGAAGGCACTCCCTTACCCCTTCCTCTACATTTCTTACAAAACCGCGCGGATCCATCTCAGCCCTTCCGGGGTGAGGATAAGAAATTATGTTTTCCCTATACGCCTCGGCCATCCTGACAGAGTCCTCCCTGTAGATAGCCGTCTTCGTTCCCATTGTCCCGCAGTCAAAACCGATGTAGTACCTGGCCATGAACATTTCCCTCCGATATATCTCATTGATCGAGTGTCTTGTTTTCTCAAAAAGCTATTATTCGAAGCCCGCTCATACAAAAAATACTGAGACAAAAAAGCAAAGAAGGAGAAGCTGATCCCTGACTTGTTGCTTTGCAAAGGGGATCAGCTTCTCAAAATCATTTGCTCCTGGCGTTTCTGCGACTTTCTCCGGGCTTATTCGTCACGGGGTTTCAGGATAGCCTTCATATCTATCTCTGTCCAGTCCTGTGTATCTGGGATCTTGAACCAGACCTGGAAGCGCTCCGGAACAACTACCATCTGGTATACGGTCATGTCAGTGGTGGCACCCAGGTCTTCTATCCTTGTATCCATCATCTTCATCATCGTTTTGCTGTCTATAGACCCCTTGAAGTGCTTTGCCAGGGTCAGTAGGTTTTGCCTCCTTGACCTTGTCAGCCAGTTGGTCTTGTCTTCCGGTCTCGGAAGCCCCCACGAAAATTCCGTAAAGTGGTTACTGAGGACTGTAAGTCCTTGCCTTGAATGGGATTCACGCCTTTTGACCTCAAAAACAGGCCACTCGTAGCATCTAGCGGTCTGTCCGTCTGAAACTCCTATTATGTATGCAAAATTTGCTTTTGTTGTCTGGAAAAAGCTCTCTATCTCATCCAGCGAGGCTCCGTCAAGAAGGAACTGGAAAAGGGCTGCGACAGAAGGCACCCGGCTGTCATACCACAGTGCTCCGCCTGAAGGCATCCCGTTGTTCAGTTCAAGGTATATCCCCTTTTCGTTCATTCCGTTGACTACATATATCTCACCGGCATATCCCATTGTGGCAGTGGAGAGCGATCCGTCTGCCGGATGGTAACAGGCAATGACGATGTCATGGCTGAACTCCTTGAACCAGGGAAGATAATCATAATTGCGCCCGTAGACCAGGGTCTCGCTTACGTAATCGCCCCAGGCAGCTATCCCTGTGCACTGAGGAAGATCCAGTGCTGTCGCTGCCAGAAGCTCAACTGCGTTGACCAACTGGACCTGCTCAAGGTTCATTTCTGAAGTTTCCGACATCCCTCTCAGTATCTCCTTAAACCTGAAAGGATAATTCGCATAAAATTTGGCAGCCCGATCTTTCATGTTATCAATATTAAGCCCGTTTTCATTTACAAGCTTCCCGACTATGGCTCTCTCGTAGATGTGCTTCATCTCAGAAGCCATCAGGGCGCCGTACTGTCTTCCCATCTCTCTCCAGGTCCCCTGGAGATCAATAATATTGATTACTCCTTCACGTCTTTTGGTTCCCTTTTCAAAGGATTCCACGATTTGGCCTCCCGTCATTTTGCTTATTGCGTTATTATACACTGGTACATATAGATATTATCCCGTTAATGGGAGGTTTTTTTTTGGAAACAGAAAATTTCAGAGAAACAGTCGAAGCAGAAGTCAGAGAGAATGAAGAAAAACTGAGAAAATACGTCTCACTCCTTTCTGCAGCCAACGAGCTCGCCCGTCTGACAGGACCTTCCGATGAAGAGACTCTCTGGGGCTCTCATGTGTTGGACTGTGCGTCAGCGCTGCCACATCTTCCTTACGAAGGCAGGGTGATAGACGTCGGGACCGGCGGCGGACTTCCCGGGATGGTATGGGCAATATGCCGCCCCGGACTTCACCTGACCCTTTTGGACAGCATAACCCGTAAATGCGCGCTGGTCGAAAAAATTGCGATAGCAATGGGGCTTAAAAACGTAACTGTAGTCTGCAGAAGGTCAGAAGAGTACGCAAAAGAGGAGCGCGAAAAATTCCATGTTGCGGCTGCAAGGGCAGTCTGTGCTTCAGGGATACTTGCGGAATACCTTGCGCCTTTTGTAAGGATCAAGGGAAAGGCGATCGCTTTCAAGGGGCCGAAGGTAACGGAGGAACTGGAACTCGTCGGGAACAAGTGGAGTGCGCTTGGACTTTCACCGCCCCGCCTGCACCCATACACCCTCGGTGATATGAAAAGGTTCTTCTTGATCTGGAACAAAGTCTCCCAGACCCCCAAGGGCATCCCCCGAAGGACAGGCATGGCCGAGAAATTCCCTTGGTATCAGAAATAAAATAATTTTTCTTTAAATTAAATTTTACGGCCGGCAGGAGCAAATCATTCCTGCCGGCCGTAAATATTTTTTCGTTCCGGGACATCAGTTCTTCAGGCGGATCAAGCTACCTTATTCCCGGCAGAAGAGGGAGCTTCATCTCAGGGGCGGGGCCGATGAGTTCCCTTGTCTCGTCAAGCTCCAGGTCAAAGAGAGCCTGGGTTATCCTCATCTGTGTCAGATTGTCGGTCTCGTAGGAGATGGAAAACCTCCTGTAACCAAACTTTTCGGCGAAGAACGAGAGGTTCGAGCGCTCTATCCCCGAGATGCTCTGGAAAGACTTCTGAAGTGATTTGAAAAACGCCCCCTCGTCAAAGAAGGGATCTTCGCTGACAAGCACAAGGACCTTGCACTCGTCCACAAGGACATCAGAGCTCCATATCCCGCACAGGGTAAGGCCTGCTCTCAGTCCCGGATATTCCTTTATTAGCGGGATCATTGATGTCTCTATCTTCTCTGAATACGTAAATACCATAGTAAAACCAAATTCGATCCCCTTGTTGCGGATCGGGTCTATAATGTTTTGCCTTACCATGGTGCCTACGTTGCCGCTTTGAAAACTCCTCAGATAGAGAAATTCACTCTGCATTTCGAATGCAAGCCCCGCCACATTGCCAAGGAGAGGGCTGAGCATGCTGTTTACAGTCACGGGGCTGTAATCTTTTCCGTAGGGTATCCACGGCACTATGTCGAGTTCAATATTCTGATCCCAGTATGGCAGGATAGATGTCATGCCGTCGCCTCCCTTATCTCTTTTTGTGAGTATAACATTTTGTCTCTTTTTTTCATCCGTTCTTCTTACGTAAAAATTCCTTTTTTACATCTTTTCGCGCATTCTCGTCCAGCAAGATCTTCAAAGCAGTGTAAGCGATAACCTTTGCTCCTGCTGCAAGCCTTTCGTGCCCCAGTTCTGACCTGGTAGCCACTTCAAACTCTGCAGTGTGCAGCGGGACCTGCGTGTCAACAATTGAAAGAAGCGGCTGGATCGCAGGGCAGCGCCAACTTATGTCACCCATGTCGGAAGCCCCTCCGGGGGATTCTTTTTCGGAAGTCTGAAGACCGACACTGTCAAAGCCTGACTGTACTATACTCTCAAGTGAGGAAAGTTCCAGCGAATTGTCAAAACTTGTAAAATTCTTCTCGAAGACCATCTCTGTTTCAGTGGCAGCTGATGCACCTGCTGCGCATTTTTTTACCCTCTCGGTTATCTTATCGAGGTCCCTTCTGTCGGGGGCCCTGAGTTCCAAAAGAATAGAGGCCTTATCAGGAACAGTGTTAACAGCCGAACCGCATTCCTTTAATATACCGTGCATCCTGATCTCGGGCCTTACATGCTGCCTCATCATATCAAGTGCATCAAAGAAGAGCCTGGCTCCGTTGAATGCATTCCTTCCGTCCCACGGCGCAGCTGCTGCGTGGGATGCAACACCTGTAAAGGTTATGTTCCAGCCCTGCAGCGCAGGCGTCGTCATCGAAACAAGGTTCTTCTGCGATGTGCAATGTATCATTATTGCAAGGTCTATGTCGTCCATAACTCCCATGTCGGCCATCCGGCATTTTGCTCCCCATGTCTCCTCCGCAGGAGTACCTATAACAAGGAGTTCACCCTTTATTTCATCCATTACTTTAGAAAGTGCCGTTCCTGCAAGCACAGACATGGTTCCGCTCAGGTTATGTCCGCACCCGTGCCCGACCTCAGGCAATGCGTCCGTCTCGACCAGGATCGCAACGCGGGGTTTCCCTGATCCTTTTTTTGCAATAAATGCCGTCTCCATTCCACAGTATGGCATTTCGACATCAAATCCATCGTTTTTGAGCCATTCGCAGAATATGCCGGCCGTGCGGAACTCTTCTCCGCTCAGTTCGGGATGCGCAGCTATGTCATCGCTTACAGAGAAAGCGTGTTCTTTTTGTTCATCGATGGAGCTGTAGATTTTGGAGAGAAGTTCATTACAAACATTGTCATTTGACATCTGATATACCCCCTATCGTGGCTTAACAGATTTTACCACCATTAAGGAAAGCATCAACATCTGTGGAAGGGAATAAAAGCCTTGGATGTACAAAATCCCTGGAATTGCCTATTTGATGCTGTCCCAGTTGATGAAGAGTTCCTCTAACTTCATGTCGCTCCTGATCCCAAATCTTGTAAGGGCAAAATCATAACGGACGGGATCTTCCGGGCAAACACGTTTGAATGCTTCCGTGATCTCTATCGCTGAACGGCCGTCAGCGTTTTTTCTGCTGCAAAGCCCCAGTGTCGTGCAAATGTTGAACATATGCGTATCAAGGGGTATCATCAGCGCCCCCGGATCAATTTTATCCCAGCCTCCCGGATCAACATCGTCGGAACGGACCATCCATCTCAGATACAGGGCAAGTCTCTTACAGGCGCTGCCCTTGGCAGGATCCGGCATCAGAAAAGTGGCGCCCCTGCCTCCGCAATCCAGAAAACTCTTAGTAAAGCCCTGCATCGCCTGCCAGGTCTCCCCTTTGTAATGGGAAAGAAAAAGGTTTTCGACTGAACCATAGGTATTAAGCACATTACCTATGCAACAGAGAAAGTCGACCATGTCGGAAGAGTCGTTAAAACGGTGAACAAAACCTTCCAGCTTCTCTTCCAGTTCTTTCCTCTCCGTGTTTTTAAGGAATTCAGCAGGTGAATCACCCAGGCATTCAAGCACCTTGACCACGCTTTTGAGTATCTGTGCGACCCTCCCGTATGCGAGAGAAGATGCGATCAATCCGACGACTTCCCTGTCACGGCTCTTTTCGTAATTGTACAAAAACTGAAGCGGGTCCGGTGAAACATAGACCCGCTTATTATAATCGGCGTATATCTTTTCGAATATTGATCGGCTGTTGGCAAGGGCCATTTCGCCATCAAGGATGCTTAGCATATTTTTATTTGATGGCGTTGAATCCGAACGTAGGAGCTGTTTTGGGGGATTTTCCCTTTTTGATCAGGTGGTAGTCAGCATATGTCAGAGGGGTCGCCTCTTTGATAAACTTGGATCCCACCACGCTGCCGACAAAAAGCACATGAGTGTCAAGCTCAAGAGTACGGACGACTTTTGCCTCAAGTGTAGAGACAGACCAGTCTGTGACCATTGGAGCTCCTGTTATTCCTTTAAGGAAATTTACGTTCTCAAATTTGTCAATGTCACGTCCTGATTTAAAACCAAACTGTCCAAGGAATGTCATGGGCACGTCCAGTTCAAGGATCGAAACCGCAAAGAAACCGCTTTTCTGGATCATCTCTGTGGTGAGGTTGGCCTTGTTAAGGCATGTAGTGACGCACACAGGGTCGCCTGTTATCTGCATCACTGCGTTTGCGATCTGTCCGTTGAGCTTGCCCTCTGCTTCAGTACTTACAATATACATACCATAAGTTATGCTGAACAGCGCTTTCATGTCTAGCTGATTTTCCATGGTCCATCCTCCCGAGGCAGAAAATTTGCAACTTTATATATTGTAGCTTATCAACCGGTCCTTATTGCAAATTATCTTTATCTGCTTCCGAGGTCCCTGTCGAGCATGTGGCAGGCCATGGGTGAGTTGCCGGAATTTTTGAGTCTGGCAACTATCTCAGTGGCGTGCTCTTCTTCTTCGACCTGTTCGTCAACAAACCAGTTGAGCATACTTCTGCTTGCGTGGTCTTTTTCTTTCTCAGAAAGTTCTACCATTGCATCGATCAGGGAAGTAACTTTTTCTTCGTGAGCGAGTACCTCTGTAAAGACCTCTTCCGCATCTTTCCATTCTTTCTTGGGTATAGCGATAGGACCAAGGACAACGCGACCTCCGCGAGAGATAAGGTATTTGTAAAACTTCATTCCATGCTCCCACTCTTCATGAGCCTGTTTTTCCATCCAATGGGCGCATCCGGGAAGATCTGCATCCTCAAACCATGCAGCCATGGAAAGGTATAGATATGAAGATTCAAACTCAGCCTGTATCTGGGAATTAATGCTTTTTTCCATCTTTTTTCCTATTTTCATAAGTAAAGCACCTCCTGTAGTATTTAAGTTAATCTGTAACAGTTACAAACTATAGCCTATGGCCGAAATGTGTCAAGGTAGGAATACCTATCATAAATCAGCCTCTCTGGGGTAAAATATAACCTGTACATAAAAAACGCAATAATCGGCACGGAGGTGCTCCATTTTGGAAATCAGACCAGTTTCTACTGAAGACGCAGAACAAATTTCACGTATAAGAAGGCTTGACGGAATCAGGGAAGGAGTCCTGGCTATTACAAGCGAAAGGCTGGATGTCACAGTTGATTTCATAAACTCGCTATCAGACGATGACAGGGCTTTTGTCGCTGTTGAAAAAAAAGGTGAAATAGCCGGGATGGCTGTTATGCTCAAAAACAGATGCTTCAGAAGAAGGCACAGCGCCATGCTTGCAGTGATGGTGGCTCCTTATTACCAGGAAAAAGGAATAGGGACCGCACTCATGAAAAAACTGCTGGATGAAGCGGATGGAAAACTTGCTCTGCACAGGATCGAGCTCCTTGTGCTAACAGAAAACAAGGCGGCAATAAATCTTTATAAAAAATTCGGATTCAAAATTGAAGCGACAAGAAAAAATGCAGCAGTCAAGAACGGCAAGTTCGTTGATGAATACTTCATGGGAAGGTTCGACATAAAAGGAGATTCGGCAAGATGATCATCAGACCGGTAAAATTGGAAGACGCACACCACATCAGTGAGATCAGTTCCGACAGTTCTGTAAGGAAAAGCATGAACATTTCCCAGGCGGGATTCTCTGATGCTGAAAAACTTATCAAACACCTCACTCCACTTGACCACCTGTTGGTCCTGGAAACGGAAGTCAAACCCATTGAGATATGCGGAGTGGTATTGCTCAGGGTAGATCCCCAAATTTATCTGAGAAGACAGGCCACTCTCGAAATTATGATGGGTG
>Ga0334883_1005001_pt1 | contig 12083 bp, 12 predicted proteins | sample GraSluR1_MG_6_FD_207230 | JGI IMG/M metagenome (GOLD analysis project Ga0334883, IMG submission 207230) | Sludge microbial communities from methane-producing bioreactor in Wageningen University, Netherlands - Granular Sludge_09_05-R1 | ecosystem: Engineered > Bioreactor > Anaerobic >... | reverse complement strand
GCCGTAGCCGTCATCCTGTCCATCCGCCGTTATCCTGTCCATCCTGTCTGCCTTTGCCGTGGCCGTTGATCCTGTCCATCCTGTCTGCCTTCGCCGTGGCCGTAGCCGTCATCCTGTCCATCCGCCGTTATCCTGTCCATCCTGTCTGCCTTTGCCGTGGCCGTTGATCCTGTCCATCCTGTCTGCCTTCGCCGTGGCCGTAGCCGTCATCCTGTCCATCCGCCGTTATCCTGTCCATCCTGTCTGCCTTTGCCGTGGCCGTTGATCCTGTCCATCCTGTTTGCCTTCCCGTGCACGGAGCAGGTGTCTGCCATGACTTCCCGCGAGCGCATCTTGTCGGTTCTCCACGGCCGCACGCCCGACCATGTCCCGTTGACTACCTGGTGTTTCGGCCTCCCGGCCCCGCCGCATCTGTGCTGGGAGGCCGAGGGGCGCCGGAGGGACTACTGGTACTCCCTGCGTCTGGAGCACCTGCACACTCTCCCACAGCCCTGGACGCTGGAGGATGACTTCCGCCGCGTGCTGACCTGGCGGTCGCTGGGCGTCGACGACTGGCTGGAGGTCTCCATACCGTGGAGTTCTCATCCGGAGGTCACGTGGGAGGACTCGCGGCGTGAGGGCGATGGCTACCCGGTTCTCACCCGTGAGTACCAGACACCTGCGGGGCCGCTCGTGCATGCGGTGAGGCAGACCGATCCTGAGCCTCCCGGCTGGGTGGTGCAGCCCGAGCACGTGCCGCTGATCGAGGACTTCAACATCCCCCGGGCGTTGCAGCACGCCGTCAGCAGTGCGGATGACGTTGCCCGTATCCGGCACCTGTTCGCGCCACCGGATGCGGCGGCGCAGGAGTGGTTCTCGGCGCGCATGGTGCAGGTGTGTGCTTTCGCGCGCGAGCACGGAGTACCCGTGCAGGCCTGGTCGGCCTTCGGGATGGATGGGGTCATCTGGCTGACCGGAGCCGAGGCCGGGGTGCTGATGGCGCTGGACGAGCCAGAGGCCTTCTCGCGCCTGGTGGACATCGTGGCGCAGACCGACTATGCCCGCACCGAGCTGGCACTCTCCTCGCCGGAGGTGGACCTCATCGTCCAGCGGGGCTGGTACTCGTCCACGGACTTCTGGTCTCCCGAGCTGTTCGACCGCTACGTGCTGCCCCATCTGCGGGAACTGGCAGCGTTGGTGCATGCGCGGGGCCGGAAGCTGGGCTATGTGATGACGACGGGCGTGCAGGTGTTGGGGGAGAGGCTGGCCGAGGCGGGAGTGGACCTGCTGTACTTCGTGGACCCGGTACAGGACGGCGTTTCGCCGGACTGGGCGGCGGAGCGCCTTTCCGACCGCATGACGCTGGTGGGTGGCGCCAATGCGCTGACGGTGGGCAGCGGCGATGCGAGCCGCATCCGGGCCGAGGTGTTCGCCGCCCTGGACGCACTGGCGGCGACGGATCGGTTCATCCTGCATCCGGTGGACGCACTCTTCCCGGACACCCCCTGGGAGGGTGTGGAGGCCACGATCGCTGCGTGGGAGGCATGGTCGCGATGAGCAAGCGTAGGGATTGGGAGCTGCCCGCAATGCCGCTGCGGCCGAAGGTGGGTGTTGTAGGGCTCTCGAGCCCGCTGGAGGTGGGGGCACAGCAGGCTCCGATCGCCTCGGCGGAGCTGGGGCGGTGGCTCAACAGCGCGGGCGTCGAGGCCCTCGACCTGGGCGCCTGCGCCGATGCCGATGAGGCCGCCCCGGCAGGACGTCGCCTGGCCGAGGCGCATGTGGACGCCATCGTGGGCGTGGCCACGAGCTGGTACGAGGACTACCTCGTCCTGGACCTGCTGGAAGAGTGTCGGGTACCATTGCTCTTGTGGTCTATCCCGGGCATGGAGACAGGGGCGCTGTGCGGCAGCCAGCAGCTCACGTGCTTCCTCAAGCAGCTACAGCTCCCCTATGCCTGTGCCTTCGGCGATGTCTCGGACGCCGCCTGCAGGGAGCGGGGACTGAGCTACCTGCGGGCCGCGGCTCTGCACCGGCGCCTGCGCCGGGCGCGCATCGGCATCGCCGGCAGCCGCGTGGGCGGCATGACCCACACCGCACCTTCCGAGTTCATGCTCAAGCGCGCCCTCGGCCCGCGGGTGGTGCCACTGGACCTCCCGGGGCTCCTGCGCCGGGCCGGGGACACTGCCGACGAGACCAGCCGTCGGCTCTGGGAGGATGTGCTGCGAAGGGCCGGTCACAGCCGGGTGCCGGAGGCCGATGGCCTGAGCTCCATGGCCATGTATGCCGCCGTGCGAGAGGTGGTGCAGGAGCACGGCCTGGACGCCCTCACCATCGGCTGCTACCCCGACTTGATGGGCCGCGTCTGCCTGACGGCCTCGCTTCTGGCCGACGAGGGCGTTCCTCTCGCCTGCGAGGGCGATGTCAACGGCGCCGTGGGCCAGCTCATCCTGCAGCTTCTCACCGGGCAGCCCACGCACAACACCGATTGGCTGAACCCCCTTGAGGACGACAGCGTCGTCTTCACCCACTGCGGCTCCGGGTCGTTCTCGCTCGCCCACCGCCCCGAGGAGATCACCCTCAGTGACGTGCGCCTCATGGGGCAGGGCGCCTGCGCGCTGTTCACCGCCAGGCCCGGTCCGGTGACGCTCCTGAGCCTCAACGCGCTCCCCGGCGGCTATCAGTGCGCCCTCCTGGAGGGCGAGGCTTTGCCGACGGAGATGGTCTTCCCCGGCAATCCGGTGAGGGTACGTTTCGAGCAGAAGACCTCCGACCTCATCGACTGGATCCACCGCGAAGGCATCGGGCACCACTGGATGATCGGCTATGGGCATGTGGGAGAGGCGGTGAGAGACTGGGCAAGCTGCGCGGGTGCGGGGGTGAGGCTGGTGGAGCGGTAGCAGGCGGGGCAACAGGATGGACAGGACAACGGTCCCGCGCTGCGGGAGCGACGGCAACTGCAACGGCAAACAGGATGGACAGGATGACGGCGGATGGACAGGATGACGGCAACGGCTACGACACACAGCAACGGCGGACAGGATGGACAGGATAACGGCGGATGGACAGGATGACTGCAACGGCTACGACAACTGCAACGGCAAACAGGATGGACAGGATAACGGCGGATGGACAGGATGACTGCAACGGCTACGACAACGGCAACGGCGGACAGGATGGACAGGATAACGGCGGATGGACAGGATGACGGCAACGGCTACGACAACTGCAACGGCGGACAGGATGGACAGGATGACGGCGGATGGACAGGATGACGGCAACGGCTACGACAACTGCAACGGCGGACAGGATGGACAGGATAACGGCGGATGGACAGGATGACGGCAACGGCTACGACAACGGCAACGGCAAACAGGATGGACAGGATAACGGCGGATGGACAGGATGACGGCAACGGCTACGACAACTGCAACGGCGGACAGGATGACGGCGGATGGACAGGATGAGGACTCCGCCCTGCGGGAGCCGATGGGGGGCAACGGTGGCGGTTACTCGCTTGGCCTCACTGCTCCGGGCGTGCCCGAGGTCCAGACCGCGCAGCCACCACGCCTCTCACAGCGGCGCACCTCAGCCCGGCTCGTTCCGAAGTTGACCAGCAACCCTACCTCGAGACCCGTCGCCTGGAGGTAGTTGATGAGCTGGGCCTGGTGCTCAGGCAGGAGCTTGCTCACCGCCTTGAGTTCGATGATGACCTTTCCCTCAAGGACGATGTCGGCTACGAAGTCGCCGACGACCTCGCCCCGGAACCAGACCTTGAGCGGAACCTTCGAGCCTGCCGACAGGCCCCTCTGGGAGAGGCAGATCAAGAGCGCGTTGTGGTACACGGCCTCGGTGAAGCCGGCCCCCAGTTCACGCGACACGTCGATGCAGGCGGCGATGGTCGGACCCGTGAGCCCCTCGTGCAACATCCTTACCCCCACCCTTCAGGCGCGGCCGTCGGCGGCTGTCGCGTCTATGCGTCACCGCCGCCGTTACGCTCCCCATCCGCCGCTATCCTGTCGGCCGTTGTCGTTTCCGTCATCCTGTCCATCCGCCGTTATCCTGTCCATCCTGTTCGCCGTTGCCGTTTCCGTCATCCTGTCCATCCGCCGTTATCCTGTCCATCCTGTCCGCCGTTGCAGTCTCCGTCATCCTGTCCATCCGCCGTCATCCTGTCCATCCTGTTCGCCGTTGCCGTTTCCGTCATCCTGTCCATCCGCCGTTATCCTGTCCATCCTGTCCGCCGTTTCCGTCATCCTGTCCATCCGCCGTTATCCTGTCCATCCTGTCCGCCGTCGTCGTTGTCGTAGCCGTTGCAGTCATCCTGTCCGTCGTTGCCGTTTCCGTGATCCTGTCCATCCGCCGTTATCCTGTGCATCCTGTCCGCCGTTGCCGTCTCCGTCATCCTGTCCATCCGCCGTTATCCTGTCCATCCTGTCCGCCGTTGCCGTTTCCGTCATCCTGTCCATCCGCCGTTATCCTGTCCATCCTGTCCGCCGTTGCCGTTGTCGTAGCCGTTGCAGTCATCCTGTCCGCCGTTGCCGTTTCCGTCATCCTGTCCATCCTGTCCACCGTTCCCCCAGAGCACGATCCTCACTGTTGCCGCCCTGATCCGGGCCCCGGGCTGTGGCTCTATGGGGTTGGTGACGGGGTTGAAGGCGAGTTGGAGAAGCTCGCGGCGGGGCCGGCCGATGAGGCGCCACGTTGAGCCCTCGAAGACGGGGAGCTCGGCCCACTCCAGGAGCCCGCCCTCAAGCAGCATGGCCTGGGCCAGCGTGCTGGGTTGCAGCCGGCTCTGCAGCGGGGCGAGGAATTCGCCAAACTCGCGGTCGGCCTCTGGGAGCAGGTCGGGGAGGTTGTCATGACGGCGGCGTGTGTGGGCGTAGAGCTTCCGCCACAGCTCGAGGGTCGGAACGCCGGCCCGGGGGTGAAGCTGTCGGGCGAAGCGGAGGGCCTCGTCGGCCGTCAGTCCGCCGATGAAGGCGCCCTCGTAGTTGTCGGCGGTAAGGCGCGAGGGGCCGGTGCGCCAGGGGACCGGGGAGTTGTCGGCAGGCGCGATCTGGGAAGCCTGGTACCAGGCGTTGTCGAGGTCTCCGGTGGTGGTGGCGAAGGCCTCGAACTGGTACTTGAGCGTCGGCAGGGCCTGCACCCACAGTTCGCGACCGTCCACCGTGAATCTTAGGAGCCAGATGGGTGGGTTGCCGAGGCATTGATGGCCGTCGGGTCCTGAGATGAGCAAGTCGTCCTCCATAGGGGCGAGTGACCTCCCGCAGTCCCCGCCGTTGCCGTCCCTGTCACCTGTTTCCTGCCGTTCGCCCCGCGGTTACCTCTCCAACGAGAGCATCAGTGGGTCCACGATGCGTCTGGGGTTCACCGCTTGGGTGAGGCGGTTGTGGCCGTCGGTCTCGCAGCCGAGGGCCGAGACGACGGCGTAGTCCAGCGAGTGGAACCTGGCGCTGCACATGGCATGGAAGCCGGGACCGCCGGGGACGTACTTGCAGGTGAAGTCCGCCAGACGACCCGAGACGTACTTCAGCACGTTTCTGTACTCGCGGTCCACCGGCGCCGGGTCGTCCACGAGGTAATTGGCCACGTCGGCATAGCCGAGTTTCTCGAGGGCGGACAAGAGCCGGTCGGCCTTGGTATAGGTGACGACCACCCTCTTCCTGCGCAGCAGGGCCGCTCCTCCGGGGTGCGAGGTGGTGTGGTTGACATAGGCCTGCATCAGGAGCTGCAGATGGGGCTTGACCTGGGGGTCCAGAGCGCTGCAGATGACCCAGAGGACGTCGGCGAGGCCGAACATGGAGACGATGCCGGGCTCGGTGGCATTGGGGTCCCACTTGTCGAACACCCCGCCGGCGACGTCGAAGAAGATAAGGTTGCGGGGCGGGATGCCGTCGATGCCCTGGACGCGGCAGATGCCGGGGGCCTGGAAGGCCCTACCGGTCGGTGGCGGCATATTGCCCCTCTCCAGGGCCTGCCAGTGCTGGACGACGAGGTTGAACGCCGTGGGGTTGATGGTCTCCACCAGCGCTCCCTGTCCCAGGTTGTGCTTGCGCCCGTCGACCAGAGAGCCCAGGAGCGAGGTGAGCAGGAGGGTCTTGCCGTGGCCGGTGAACCCGACGCAGGCGATGACGGTCTGGGGCAGGGCCTCCTCCACGTAGGAAGGCTCCAGCTCGGCGCCACACCCGGCGCGGCGGCAGACGTAGCCGCCCGGTCCGGGGGCGGGAGTGGTTCTGTGTCCGCAGGCGGGGCAGAGCAGTGCGACGTTCCTGTGGGCAGGCATTGCGTGATGGCTCCTGAGATGTGTACCCGCGGTCATGGCTCCGGCATCGCTGCCTTCAGCCCCGGTTCAGACCGAGCGTTCTGAGGGGGAGACGGGTGCCCGCTGCCGGGCGCCGCCGGCGCAGCGTTCTGAACCGTGCCGGCCGGGCCCGGCGGCGGTTGCCCCGGAGGACCGTAGACGGCCAGGCCGATGGCGCAGATGATGACCAGGAGAATGAGTATCAGCCAGGCGATGGAGGGCGTCAGTCTGTCCCGCCATCCCGGCCTGTCGCCGGTCCTGTGATGTCCGCGGCGGGCACCCTCGGGTCGCTCGGCGGCCGGTCCGGGCGTTGTGTCCAGGAACGCGGGGCCATCATCCAGCGCGTACCGCACCGAGTCCGGAAGCCCGCCGGCGAAGGTGAGGATGTCGCTCTTCTGCCGCTCGGAGAGGTTGGCAAAGAGCGGAAGCACGCGCTCGGAGGCCAGGGCCATGGCGTCGGGTGTGGGTGGGGGAGGGTTGCCGCGGTACTCGGGGCAGACGGTCAAGGTGAGCTGCGTCAACTGTTGCGGGTCGGCCGCGAGCTGCTCCAGCACGCACTCCACGCGCAGGAGGGTCTCGACCTTCCCGGGCAGGAAGAGGTCCACGGGGCGAACCAGGCCCGTTGACGTGAGCCAGCGGCAGCACTCGCGATAGTACCACCCGGGCGTCCCCGGGCCCTCGGAGGCCCGCTCGAGGCACTGGCGGAACGCGGTGCGCGAGTGGCGCTGTGACCCGGAATCCTCCGAGTGATTGTCGCGGCCGCGGCGCAGGGGTAGTGCGGCCAGGAACAGCGCGGGCAAGGCGTGCTCGCGCATCCCCAGGGCGCTGATGAGCGCTTCCCACTCAGCGGCCTCCTCCAGGTCCATGACGCCACCGGCGGCCAGGCGGCCGACCAGCATCTGCTGGACGAAGGCCTGCGGGCTGCCCAACAGGGCGATGCGCTCCGAGACGGGGCGCGCGCCCAGCAGCCCGCGCACCCGGTCGGGCCGGGCCAGGTTCGGCGCGTGGGGGGCCATGTGCTGAGCCGCGAAATGACTGACGCGCTGATCCACGATCTCCGCGACCTGCTCGAGGCCTGCGACCTCCTCGGCCACCGGCTGCAGCGAGTGCCAGGTTTCGGCGTCGAAGGGGGTCTCGCCGCTGCAGATCCTTGCGGCCCGGATCGCCTGTGTCCTCCCCTGGAGTATCCCCTCGACGCCGGCTCCATGATCGAGCTGGTCCAGAAGCCACTCCCCATACGGCCCCGGACGCGCCGCAGGCAAGCCGGTCTGGTCCTCCACCGTCATCCGCTCCACATCGACGTTGGTGTAGCGGTTCGTGGGCAGCCTTCCCGGGGCGCCGCAGGCCCACAGGTGCCACTCCGCGTCGGGACTGCTGACCCCGGATGCAGCCTCCGTGTTGAAGGAGCAGGCGAGCCGGTCCTCCGGTACCAGGAGCGCCATCAGACCGCACAGCGTGGCCTCCCTGTGCCCGATATCGCCTATCAGAGCGATGCCTCGTGGGGGCGTGTCGTGCGTCAGCTCGTGGGCCCCCAGGGCCAGGCGCACCAGCGCGGAGAGATGGCCGGGCGCCGCCTGCTCCCAGCGCAGCGCTTCCTCATAGCCCAGGTCTCGCCGGGGCTCGAAGCTCACCTCGATCGGCTCAGCCAGCCCGGGGACGGCGGCCATCGCCTCATGGATGTCGCGGACGAATCGAAACTGGTCGAAGATGTAGAACGGGTTGGCGCCGGCTTCGGTCTCGAACTCATCGGCGTGGAAGAGCAGCAGGTGGGCCACGTACTGCTCCATCCGGCCCGCGGCGTCGGCGTAGGTGGCCGGCCTCAGCTCGCCCAATGCCGCTACGGCGCCCTCGCCCCGGCCGATGACCTTGAAGATGCGTCGCGTGGACGCGGCGGGCCGAGGTGGCGTCTCGCCCAGCAGGTACCACTGGATGGCGTTGATGATCCGCTCGTCGCAGAAGCCCGGAGTGAAGCCCAGGTGGGTGAAGTCCCGGGAGCCGCCACCGCGGTAGTCCGAGGGGAACTTGCCGTAGATCACCTGCCCGGCCTGGATTGTCCTCACTGGAGCCACGCGGATCCCCTCCGGGTCCGAGTCTGGGTCTGCGACGGCGTCTGCACCGCAATCGCGGGAGTGTGCAGAGCGGCGATTGGCGCCACGCGAACTGGTCCCGCCCCCACTACCCTGGGTCCCGGGGGATCCCTCGAACCGCTTTTGCCGGGAGCGGACGCTCTCGGAATGACACTCTCGGCGAGGGCCGGCTTCTCGGCGGCGCCTCTACGGCTGCGCCGGGCGGGGCGAGGCGGCCTTTTCACCCAGCCGGTCGGGTACCGCAACCCTCACCGGGCCGATGGGCTCGTAGTTCACCAGGTCTCGCCGCCGCCATGTACCCGTGCCCGGATCGAAGCGGTGTACCGAGGGCCTCGGGCGTGCCACGACCACCGTGTCCGCAGTGGGCCGCAGCACCGGGCCGGGGCCCGTATAGACATCGACATCATCGGTGTCCGTGACTCTGAAGACGGTCACCCGCTCCCCCGAGGAGTCGAAGCAGCGGAAGATCGGTACTCCGGCTTCGGAGGTGATCCGGCAGAGCGTCTCGGTGGGCGCGTGTGTGGCCTCACAGATGGGGCACAGGAAGCGTGTGCCCTCGATGATGCTGCGGAATGCGGTCAGCTCGCGCCCGGCCAGGCGACCGCCGTACCGCAATCCCCCGGACCAGTGCGGAGGGGCGGTGGGAGTGGCGGTCAGGTTACGCCGGGTCACCGTGCCGTCGGGCCCGGTAACGTCGGCCGTCACGACCGTGGTTGGGCTGGGAGCCAGGAACAGGAGGTCCACCGAGAGGCCGGCCGCCACCTGGTCCGGGAGCGTCTGCAGCAGGATCTGCCCCTGCTCGACGCGCAGCTCATAGCGGTCGTTGTCCCAGGAGTAGGGGCAGAACCCCGGGGCGAAAAGTCGCACCTGGGCTCCGGCGCCGGCGAGGCGGGTGAGGATCGCCCCGGCCCGGGCCTCGGTGGTGGCGAGGCCCTCGTCGGAGTCCCCGGGGGGCAGCAGGTCTGCGCCGTCGCAGGAGCAGAGGATCACCGGGCGAAGTGCCGGGGTGTCGAGCAGATCGGGAAGGTCGTAGATCGGGCCGGCGCCCAGGACGAGCAGGCGCGCGCCCTGAAGGCCGCCGTGGCGGGCCTGCAGGCCTCTGAGCACCGGGCGCAGGACGCTGATACTGCCCGCCGCCCGGGCGATCTCGCGAGGCCCTTGGGCGAGCAACTCGGTCTCGGGCAGCGGCTCCGGGGAGCCCAGGAAGTAGACGCCCAGGCGGCAGTCCGGGGGCAGGTGGTGGAGAAGCTCGGCGCTGAGCTTGAGCGCGGCGGTGGCCGCCCGTGCATCGGCGGCCAGGCGCGCGGCATCCAGCGCGATTGCCGTGGGGCCGATGTCCGCGGCCACTGTGAGTGTTGCGGCAAAGTCACGCAGTTCGCACGTGGCCGCCGGCTTGCCCGGCGGCGGCGGTGGCGAGCCGTTCCGCGATGGCCGTCCCCAATTGTCGGCGCCCATGGCCTATAGCTCCCAGTCGCCGGTGTCCGGCCGCGGCTCTGAGGTACTCGCTCGCCGTTTCGCTCCGGGCTCCGAGGGCCTGCTGCTTGGCATCGGCTTCGGCGCCGGTTCGGGCGCCGGGGCCGGTGCGGGTGGGGGCGGCGGAGGCGCCACTGCGGTGGTGTGCAGGGCCGCGCGGGCGCCGACCTGCTCCAGCTCCACGCCGGTCACGTCGCCGCGCCGCACCCCGCCGGGGTCTGGAGTGGCATGGCGGCGCCGGGGGTCTATGGCCGCGACTCGCCAGCGTCGTCCCTCCATCTCGACGACCACGGATGAGGCCAGCGGCGCGCCGCGTCGCGGGGCCTGCTGGGCATCGCCCTGGGCAATGTGGGCGTTCCGGGCGGCGGTGACCCGTGGGCGGGCGAAGGGGCGCTTGGTCACCGTGGCCACCGGGGCGGAGAAGAGGCCGGGGTCCTGGCGCACGATCAGCCGCGACAGCGGGCTCAAGATGGCCTGTCTGGGGCCGCCTTCGTTACCCTCGGCCGGTGCGACGACGATGACGCAGCTTCGCAGGGCCGCCCGGAGCGTGAGAATCAGGGCGAGAGCCAGGGCGGCGACGGCGGCCGGCAGCGGCCACCACGGCCTGGGGACAGGCAGCGCCAGAGGTGGGGCCACCAGGCGCCCGCCGTCTGCGAAGATGTGACCGGACACCTCCAGATTGCTTCCGCCGCCGCCTGCGCTGACCAGGTAGCCGCCGGGGGCGAGGCCGTCGAAGACGTAGCGCCCCTGTGCATCGGTAACGGTGCTGTGCGCCTGCGTCCGTGTCCCCTGGTCCAGCAGGTCGACTCTCAGCCGGGCAAAGCCGGACACCGGGAAGCGGCCAGCGCTGTCCAAGGCCACCACGAAGCCGTCAATGCGCGGCCCCTGTGCGGCCTGTCCGACGGTGAAGTTCAGGCCGTCGGCAGCGGTGGAGCGGTCGCTGAGGTCGGCGATGAGAAAGGGGCGGTCCGAGGTCCGCTGCGCATCGGCCACCGTGAGCACATAGCGGCCCGGCCCGGGCACGAGGATCTCGTAGGTGCCATTGGTCTGTGAGCTGGCTGCGGTCAACCCTCGGCCTGCCGAGACCCACAGACTCGGCCCCGGCCGCCCATCGGCGCCCCGCACCGTGCCCCGGATCGCGCCCCAGCGCGGCAAAGACGCTTCCGCCAGCTCTCTCCGGCTCGCGACCCGCCGCTCCCCGCCGCAGCAGTCTATCCGGTCCACCGCGTCGGCGTCGGCCGGCGACACCACCAGCCAGGCACAGGCCAGAGCGCCGGAAAATGTCTGGTCCAGATAGGCGGAGTTCACCGAGCCGCCGGGGAGGCCGAAGTCCGCGGCCTCGAAGGGCCTGCTGCTCCGCTGGGGCCCTCGCCCGGTGGCCGCCACCAACTGCGAGAGGTCATCGGTCAGCACGATCAGGCCCAGATGCCGCCAGCCCCGTCTGTACTCCCCTGCCAGCCATCGGGCGGCCGAGGTGAGCGCGTCCCGGGCAGTCACCTGCCCGCTGCGGGCCGAGAGAGTGTCCCAGCGCTGCATGGCCTCGGCCGAGGGCACGCAGTCGCGCAGCGCCTGCATCTGCCGGCGGTACTCCTCCTCCACCAGCGACAGCTCCAGCGTCTCGCTGCGCAGGTTGCTGTTCCCGAACGGGTAGATGCAGATCAGGTCGCCCGGCGCCGCAATCGCCTCGGCGCTCAGCAAGCGCTGCAGGAGGGCCGCGGCCGAGGACAGCGCACCTGAGGAGACCGCCGAGCGGCGGCAGTCCAGGGCGATGGCCCAGGCGAAGTGGTGGGTGTCAAAGAGCTCCGTCGGTGCGGGGCCCGCGCCGGTGGCCTCGAAGAGCTCGGGCATGCCCGCCAGGAGCCTGTCCACGGCCGGCTGTGAGTGAGCGGGCTTTGGCCAGTGGCACGACAGGGCGGGGAGCAGGAGGCAGGCGATCACCAGCAGCCTTGGGGTGCGGCGCGAAGAGGAAATGTGATGGAAGTGGCCGCGGCTCGAAATCCTCACGGGAAGGCTCTGCTTTCGTGGCTCTTCAGCGGCTCAATCGGGCCGGTGCTGGTGATTGGCTCTCGACACCTGATGCTTCTCGGTAGAGCTTGCCGGTTCCTCCCCGCGACCTGAGCCTGTACGGAAGATTAAGGTTTAAGGTTCTTCTAACTTTTCGAGTAGGCTCGGGGCTGCGATGGCCCATGGCGTGTTGCGCTGCGTGGCATTGAGGTGGGCGATGGCCAGGAACAGGGCGACTT
>Ga0334883_1005000_pt1 | contig 12084 bp, 10 predicted proteins | sample GraSluR1_MG_6_FD_207230 | JGI IMG/M metagenome (GOLD analysis project Ga0334883, IMG submission 207230) | Sludge microbial communities from methane-producing bioreactor in Wageningen University, Netherlands - Granular Sludge_09_05-R1 | ecosystem: Engineered > Bioreactor > Anaerobic >... | reverse complement strand
CCTTCAGGAACGCCGGTATGTCAAATGCGTTGATCGGACCGTAAATCACCTGGAAACCGCACCGCTCACGCACCAGATGGGCGGCCACCCCTGGCGCGCCAAGCTGCGGAACTATCACCCTGCGGTGGTTCACAAACCCGGTCAGCCCCACCGTCTCTATGCGGCGCACAAGCTCTGCGGTTCCGAAAGTTCCCTTTCCAGCGGCGCACCAGACATTCACAGCGTTGGTATCAAGAACGAGTATCCAGTAATCGCCTCCGCTCAATTCCCTGCGGAGGGTGTCGAAACTGAGTTTGTAGTTTGCCGTCACAAGAACCTCTGAGTCGGCATCTGGCGAACCCAGGGCATAGAGCCCAGGTTCAACCCCGTAACGCATTCTGCCTATTCCCCATCTTACCCGAAATGCACCCATGCGATCAGCAATGGTGAGTTTTGGGGAAACCCTTACCGCTGAAGCGCGGTCACCGTCACTCATGCAGATCCTCTTCGAAGGCACATACGCCGTCGGGGCAGCACGATTCAATGGCGTCGGCCAGGCGCCGTAGAAAACCCACCAGAACACCGGTCCTCACGGAGTAAAGCATATGCTTCCCGCTTTTTTTCGCGGTAACCGCCCCGGCTTCCCTCAGTATCCTGAGATGTCGGGACACCACGGAGAAATCAATGGGGCAGCACGATGTGACCTCGGTTACGGACTGGGGGTTTCCCGCCAAGACCAGATGAGTAAAAATCGCAATCCTGCTGGGATCAGAGAGAGCCCTGAACAGCTCCGGGGGGAGGCGGAAAAGGGTGTCGTCGCAACGCTGACCGGTTCGCTGGCTTTTCATGGCGGCCCCTTCAGCTGCACGTTTGCATGTCCATGCATATATCATATTGCATCCCCATGGTCAAGGTGCAGTCGCGATAGCGATGAAAGCCGGGACCAAGCCTGGATTCACTCCACCCGAACCATCAGGATTGTCATGTCGTCGGCCTGGACCGGGCCGGATGACCAGCCTCTCACGATCCCGGCGGCATGGTCGAATATGGCTTCCAGATCAAGGGGGACTGCCGCTTTTAAAGCTTCCAGAAGCCGGTGTTCTCCGAACTCCTGATCTTCCCCGTCAAAAACTTCGGTGAAGCCGTCGGTGAAGGCCACCATCAGGTCTCCCTTTTCAAGCTGAACCGTCTCCTGCTCGTAGGGTGCGCCGGGTACCACTCCGGGAACAAGGCCGCCGGCGGTAAGCTCAACGACTTCGCCTCCCCGGAGCAGGAAGGGCGCGGGATGCCCGGCATTGCAGCAGGTAAGAACTCCCTTCTCCGGATCAAGCCTTCCGTAGAACAGGGTTGAATACTTGCCGTCCGCGCTGTACTGAACCAGGTAGTTGTTGAAGCTCTCCACTATCTCCGGCACCGGCGGCAGCGGACGCCGGACGGCCTGTGACCGGAGGAATGTCTGGGAACCCGCCATCAGCAGAGCCGCGGAGATTCCCTTCCCGCTTATGTCCCCTATGAAAAAGTCTATCATTCCTTCCGGGTGTTGGATAACATCGTAGTAGTCGCCGGAAACCATCCGGGCGGGAATGCACCTGCCAAGCATGGCGACACCGTTTACCCTGGGAAGCCTTTCCGGAAAGAACATGCGCTGCACCTCCTGGGCGATGGCCAGCTCATGCTCGATCCGCTCCTTTTCCTTCATCTGTTCCAGCAGAAGCTCAAGGGAGTCAGACATGCGGTCGAATGAAATCGCCAGAAGACCAAGCTGATCGGTTCGCTTCGAATCGATCCGGTATGAGAAATCCCCCCGGGCCACGCAGTCTGCCTTCCTGTGAAGCTGGGCGATGGTTCTGGTGATGGACCGGGAAAGAACCAGGCTGATGGCCAGAGCCACCAGCTCGATGGACACAAACACTCCGGCAAGAGCTATCGCGGCCCAGAAAAACACCCTGCGCAGGGGCACATCACCCGGAATCGCGCCCTGAAGAATCTTTCCGGCGATGAATGAGTAGCGGGTGTGAAGAACACCGAGAACCATGACTTCCCCGGGGGTGCCATCGTCATCAATGTAATGTCCCAGATCCAGCATGTATGCCGAAAGGAAATCGGCGCCGGAGGGCTGTTCATCCAGCCATTGCCTTACCCGCCGGTTGATTTCCGGTGACTGGGAGAAAGAAAATCCCGCGGCTTGCCCTTCGGGAGAGGTGCCCACCCGGATTGTTAATGAGCCGGTCCCCTGTTCCGAGGTATCCGCCGAAGCGCTGAACCCGTATGAGAACATGCAGGCGCCTCCCAGCTCCCGCTCCAGGCGTTCCAGCAGCCCGTCCCGAATCGGCGCCGCCAGCACGAAGGGGCGGCCTTCGGGATTACTCCCGGCGGACATGGATACCGCCATGAAAACCGTTTCATCAATGACAAGGAAGGAGTGGCGCGAAGAGTCCGCCCCGGGGGCGAAGGGAATCGGTGCTGTCGTCTGGCTGAAAAGGCTGTCCCCCCGGAAAACCGCAAGCCTGTATCCGGGATACTCACGGCCAAGGTAATGAAAGCAGTCGTGATCAGGCATGCCTTCTTCCATCTCCGCCGGCATTGCGAAAGCGCACCGCAGGGCCGCTGCTTCAAGCAGCAGAAACTCCCGCTGTATGGCCTGTTTCAGCAGGTTGCCCGAAAGCTGAACCATGAACGCCCCCGCCAGCGACACGAAAAGAACAGCCATCAGCAGAAGGGGGAGCACTCCCGTGAGGATGTAGGTGGCGATGATCCTGTTACGAACCCTGTGAAACAGAAGCCTCGACAGCAGTTTGACCAGCCGGAGACCCAGGGTGAACAGCGCCGCCAGAAGCATTGGAAGACCCGCGAGAAACAACGGCCCCGAAATGCTTTCGCCTCCGGTGGCATGAGCCAGTCGGGGCGCCCCCGCCACAAACGCGATGCCCAGAATCAGGCAGACAACTTCCCAGGGCCTGGCAATGGACCATAGTCTGATTTTGCGCTTCATGGTATCAATATGTGAATTTTAGAATGGAAATACCCATTCGCCTCGAGCTTATTGAGGAGGCACTCAGTCCTGGAGCAGATACCCCTGTACCGCGTCCTCCCCGTCCAGTATCCGCCTTACTGCTACCGCGAGCTTCCTTGAGTTGAAGGGCTTCGCGATGAAATGCACCCCCTCTTCCAGCACTCCGTGGTGAGCGATGACATTGGCGGTGTATCCGGACATGAAAAGGCATTTCAGTTCCGGTATGATGTTCTTGAGGCTCCATGCAAGGTCTCTGCCGTTCTGCTCTGGCATTATCACATCGGTTATCAGAAGTCGAACAGCGTTCTTGTGCGTGCGGGCGAGGTCAAGGGCTTCGGATGGTTTTGAGGCGTAGAGAACCGTGTATCCCAGGTTCTCCAGCATGGCGCCGGTCAGATCCAGAATTGCCTTCTCGTCCTCAACCAGGATTATTGTTTCACTCCCTCCCGGAGATACGCTTATGACAGTATTCTTTGAAACGGGTTCGACCGGGTTATCGCTTCGGGGAAGGTAAACCCTGAAAGCGCTTCCTTTCCCGGGTTCGCTCTCCACATTGATGTAGCCTTTGCTCTGCTTAACGATGCCGTAAACCGTGGACAGCCCCAGCCCCGTACCGTATCCGGGTGTGCGGGTAGTGAAGAAGGGTTCGAAAATATGGTCCATGGTTTCACGGTCCATGCCGATGCCATTGTCGCTGATGGTCAGCACGACATAGTCGCCCGGTGTCGAGCCCGGATTTTCCCGGCAGAAATCGCCGTTCAGGGTGTCATTGGCGGTTTCGATGGTTATCCATCCAGCCCCGGGCAGCGCCTGTCTGGCGTTTATGCACAGGTTTGCCAGCATCTGACCGATCTGGGAGGGGTCAACCCGCACCGGCCACAGGTTTTTGCCGAGTCGGCACCGCAATTCGATGTCTTCCCCGATCAGCCTTCTCAGCATGTTCAGCATTCCCTGAAGGGTAGCGTTTACATCCAGCACTCTGGGGGCAACCGGCTGCCGCCGGGCGAAGGCAAGAAGTTGCCGGGTGAGATCCGCGGATCTTTCAGCGCTGCAGTGGATCTCCTGCAGGTCCTCCATCGCCGGGTGGGACGGGGGTATCTTGTCCATTGCCATCTCAACATGGCCGAGGATAACGCCAAGCATGTTGTTGAAGTCGTGGGCGACGCCCCCGGCCAGCCTGCCCACCGACTCCATCTTGTGGGCCTGCCGAAGCTGGGCCTGGAGTTTCTCCTGCTCCTGCTCCCCGAGCCGGAGATCCGTGATATCCCGGACGATGCTCAGGAACCGGTCATCCCCGCAGGCCACTATTCTGCTTTCGTAAAAGTGGGTCACTCCGGCGATGTCCGCTTCGTATCTTATCGGGCTCGCCTCCAGTCCATTTCGAACATCCTGAATGCCGGCAAATGTCGGGTCCGATATCTCCCCCGGAAGCACATCCTGAATTCGCTTTCCCATGAACGCTTCGGGAGGAAGCAGAAGCTGATCACCGCTTGCAGCGTGGTAGTCCACGAAAACGCCTTCTTCATTCAGAATGAAAATGATGTCCGGCAGGGCGTTGAGCAGAGCCCGATTCCTTGCTTCGCTCTCCCTGAGCTTCATTTCGATCTTCTTGCTCCGGGAAACATCGATAACCGACGACTGGTATCCGATGTGTCTGCCGTCGGCATCAACCAAAGTGGTTGCCAGGCCGTGGGCTATGAAGAACGAGCCGTCCCGTCTCACCGCCCTGTAGTTTCCCTCCCATTCCGCCTTCTCCGCCAGCGTTTCGAGAATCTCCGCGGCGGTTTCCGGATCGTCCAGAAAATGGCTAATGGGTTTCCCAACAACTTCGGATCGGTCCGGATATCCCCACAGTTTCAAAAACGCGTTGTTCACTTCGGTGATCAGACCACCGGTATCGGCAATGCTGTTGGCGGCGATGGACAGGTCGAATGTGTAGTTCTTCACCATGAGAGCCTTCTCGGAGCGCTTCCTGTCAGTTATGTCAACACTGATGCCCTTGTAACCCTTCAGGTTTCCGTCGGGGCTCAGAACGGGAATTCCGTTGGCGAGCATCCATACCGGTTCTCCGTCACGGGTCAGAACCGGGTTTGCATAATTCCGGAAAGCTCTTCTTTCGGCGAACGCCTCAAGGGTTGAGATGCGAAACTCATCGCGGCGTTCATCGGGGATAAAGTCGAAGACATGCATTCGTCCCACCAGCTCATCGGGCCGGTAGCCAAGTACGACTTCCACCACAGGATTGATGCTGGTGATAAGACCCCGGGCATCGATCTCCCAGAAGATGGCCCGGGTGAATTCAGCCAGTTTGTCCAGAATGGCTTCCCTCTCGCCAGACTGGCAATGGTTCGTTCGAAGCTCGTCCAACTGCTTTTCAAGCAGGGCGATACGCTGCTTCAGCGCTTCGTTTTCCCTGTTCAGGTCATCTTCCCTTCCCCATTCACCGCCTGCTCACCCCGACGCCATTATTCCGCTCCATCGCCGTGGAGTCAAGCGGATAAACTGCCGGGGAAGCAGCGCCGAGCCGGGAAGCCCGGCGCACATGCCTATCCCATGAACGGGTACCGGAAGTCTCTCGCCGTGTTGAAGCACTCCTTCAGTGTTCTGATGCTCACCCAGCGGAGAAGGTTGTAGATTGACCCCGCCTTGTCGTTGGTGCCCGATGAACGGCCTCCTCCGAAGGGCTGGTGCCCCACCGTTGCCCCGGTTGTCTTGTCGTTGATGTAGAAGTTTCCCGCGGCGTGAACCAGCCTCTCCTCCGCCAGGCGTACTGCGGCCCTGTCCGCGGCGAAAACGCCTCCGGTGAGGGCGTAGGGCGAAGTGGAATCACAAAGGTCGAGCACTTCCCCGTATTCGGCCTCATCGTAGAGGAAAACCGTGAGAACCGGGCCGAATATCTCCTCTTCCATGAGCCTGCAGTGGGGGTCCGTGGTGAGCACCACGGTGGGCTCCACGAAGTAGCCCGTGCCGTCGTCGCACTTGCCTCCGAAAACTATCTCGCAGTCCGGGCAGTTTCGGGAGTAGTCGATGTACGAGCGGATGTTTTCGAATGACGCCCTGTCGATCACCGCGCCCAGGAAATTGCTGAAATCCTCCACAGGTCCAGTCTTCACAGCGGCCAGGTGTTCAGCCAGCAGAGCCCGAAGAGGGGGCCAGAGGGATTTGGGTATGTACGCCCTTGAGGTGGCGGAACACTTCTGCCCCTGATACTCGAAGGCCCCCCGGATGAGACATGCCGCAAGTCCGTTCACTTCCGCGGAGGCGTGGGCCACCACGAAGTCCTTGCCTCCGGTTTCACCCACTATCCGGGGATAGGTGCGGTAGTTCTCTATGTTCCCCGCCACGGTTTTCCACATGCTGTTGAAGGCCCGATTCGAACCGGTGAAGTGAACCCCTGCAAGATTCCGGTTCAGAAGGGCGGCGGGCCCCACATCGGAAGAATCACCGGGAACGAAGTTGATCACTCCGTCCGGAAGCCCCGCCTCACGAAAAACCTTCATCAGCTCCCAGTTGGAGTACACCGCGGTTGAGGCGGGCTTCCAGATGACAGTGTTCCCCGCCATGGCGGGGGCCATGCAGAGGTTGCCCCCTATGGAGGTGAAGTTGAAGGGCGACACGGCGAGTACAAAACCCTCAAGCGCCCGGTACTCCATTCGGTTCCAGGTGGCTGCGAAGCTTTCAGGCTGCACCTGGTAGATGTTCTGCATGAACCAAGTGTTCATCCTGAGAAAATCCGCCATCTCGCAGACCGCGTCTATCTCGGACTGGTGAACCGTCTTGCTCTGGCACAGCATGGTTGAGGCGTTTATCACGCCTCTGCCGCATTTGGAAATCAGTTCCGCCGCCTTCAGGCAAACCGCTGCCCTCTCCTGCCAGGGTGTGCGGGACCAGCTCTTCCATGCTTTTTGGGACTCCTCAACGGCAAGGGCAATCTCGGACGGCCCCGCCTTGTGGAAAACACCAAGCCTGTGCCGGTGATCGTGGGGAACCCTGCACTCTCCCAGCTTGCCGGTTCGGATCTCCCTGCCGCCGATGAGCAGGGGGATATCAACCTCCGTGCTTCGAAGCGAGGACAGGGTGGAGCACAGCGCTTCCCTCTCCGGGCTTCCCGGGCCGTACTCCAGCACCGGCTCGTTTCCCGGCCTCGGAACATGCAGAATGGCGTTCATTGTAGTCTCCTTTCCAATGCGGGAGGCGCATCCGTTTCCAAACGCACCCTATCGGCCCGGGGGGCATTGCACCGTGCTTTAGCCCCCGGGGCTCGGAGAGATTCTCTGGGATGTGCAAACGCCCAATGATACAAAACAGCCTGAAAAATGAAAACCTTTGAACAGCAACACCCCTTCCGTATACTTGGGGGCAGCAGAAAAGGGAGCATCCATGCATGAGCTTTCCCTGGCCGAAGACATGCTGGGCATAATAAAATCCACCCTGAAGAAAACCCGGCCCATAACCAGGGTTACGGTGGTTTTGGGGCCGCTCTCCGGTGTTTCCCCGGAATCACTGGCCTTCTGCTTCACCGAAACCGCCAAACTCAGAGGCTTCGGTTCCCCGGAGCTTGAGATAAGAACCACCAGGGCCGGAATGAAATGCACCGACTGCGGCAACGAATGGGAGAGCGCCGATTTCACGCCGGGCTGCCCGCGTTGCGGCTCATGGAACCGTGAGATACTCTCGGGCAGGGAGTTTTACATGGAAAGCATCGAACTGGAGGACGCCGATGAGGATCAAAACACCGGTGATGCGGAAGAATGACGACTTCGCGCGTCTCGTAAGAAACACCCTGAAGCAGAAAGAGATTTTCGCCTTCAACATCATCAGCTCTCCCGGCGCCGGCAAGACAACCCTTCTTGAAGCGCTGGCGAAGCGATTCGGAAACGACCTCGCGGTCATCGAGGGAGATGTGAAAACCCAGCGGGATGCCCTGAGAATCAGGGAAGCCGGCTGCCGGGCGATACAGATTGAAACCAATGGCGCCTGCCATCTCGATGCCAGAGCGGTGAAAACCGCCCTGGAAACCCTGGACATCCAAGGTGTGAAGTTCCTGGCCATCGAGAATGTGGGCAACCTTATCTGCCCCAGTTCCTACGATCTGGGCGAACACATCAAGATTGGAATGCTCTCGATCCCCGAGGGCGACGACAAGGTTCTGAAGTACCCTTCCCTCTTCAGCAGGATAGACCTGTTCCTGATAAACAAGACCGACCTGGCGGAGCACATCGAATTCGACATGGACCGGGCGGAGAAGGAGTGCAGAAGCCTGAATCCGAAGGTGAAAACCCTGAGGCTCTCCGCGAAGTCCGGCGAAGGCATTGATGATCTGGTCAGATTCCTGAGGGAGCGGGAAAAATGACCGGCATTCCCGCGACCGGCGACAGAGCACCCTCTTTCGAACTCAGCGATCAGGACTGCAACAGAATCACCGTGAAAGACTACGAGGGGAAATGGCTCGTCCTCTACTTCTACCCCAAAGACAACACCGGAGGCTGCACAACTGAAGCACGGGAGTTCTCGGAACTGAAACAGGTGTTTTCCGCTCTCAACACCGAGATCGCCGGGGTCAGCCGGGACACTCCCGCCACCCACGGAAACTTCATACTCAAGCAAAGCCTCACCATCACCCTCCTCAGCGACCCCCTCCACGAAACCCACGAAGCATACGGCGCATGGCGGCTGAAGAAGAACTACGGCAGGGAATACATGGGAGCGGCCCGCTCCACATTCCTCATAGATCCCGAAGGGGTGATCAGACTGGTCTGGCCCTCCCCGGCGGCGAGGGGCCACGCGGAAAAGGTTCTGGAAGCGCTAAGAGGCATGAGTCAGGCGTAACATTCACTCCGTCTTTCCGATACCCATCCCTTTCACGGCTTGCTCTACCGCCCTTTTCAGTTGAGCGGATGAGTCCCTGTTGACCAGTTTCTCAAGAAACATCAGGCTGATCCTGTAGAACACGAACAGCAAACCCACGGGAACAAGAAGCACATCGAAAAGCCACGCGATTCCTGATCTGAAAAGAAGTTCAACCAGTTTCTCGTAGACATCCTTCAGTTCATCCGCCAGTCTTGAAATGGAACCGATCAGAGGGTAAGACAGCCTGACCGATGTGGGGATTTGAACGGTTTGGTTGAAAAACGTTACCGGGGTTTGCGCGAAATCCACATCTATGAGTTTCTCGGTCTTGATCCGGTCAACTTCCGCCTCATAGGTCGCCTTCAGATCATCCAGTTCCTTTTCGAACTCGTTTCTGACCGGCTCAGTGATCTGCCGGGAAACAACCGAAGCAAGAACCAGCGACACCGGAACCGCAAGATAGAACAGCAGAGCAATCGAGGCGAAGAACAGAAGCAGCCTTCGGGGCAGTTCCTTTCTTGTCACTGTGAAAAGCAGCCAGGCAATCAGCGTAATCCCGAACAGCCACTTGCACAGCAGTGAAGACAGCGACAGCATGAACTCCAGCACTACCAGGGTAGACAGGCTGATAAACATCATCTTCCAGCAGATGTCTATCGCGTCGTAAAGTGACTGAACGATGTCACCGAGTTGAAGCCCGCCCACATCGGAACCTTCGACAACAGCCACAATGGCCTTGACCGCGCTTAGAAGAAGAAACGCATTCATGGCTTCAGACCGGGCTTCCGCCACATAAGCCCGGGCAGGGTCCACAACCAGCTTCCCAACAGTGTTGTCCAGGATCAGATTGGTAACACCAAGAAAGGTAAGGACAATCAGCGCGGCTAAAACCATCGCTTTGACAACGGTGTTCTTCTTTTCTGAGGCAAACATTCAACTGCCTTTCTCATGCATGACCCATTGTGTCCTGGTTAACACGATTCTGCGAGCCACCAGTCTGTACCGAAAGATTGGAACCATGCAATCATCTCTCCGGGGACCGACACGGGCAAGTTGTGAGAACGGGAGTTCGCGCGCTTGTGTCTGAAAGGGTTGTATATTTGTATGCTTTGAATAGGGAAAGAGAGCTGGTGTTATCTGTGGTTATCCTTTGAAAGGGGATGAAATGGAACCGGTTAAAGTCGGAGACAGGCTTGTCTGCGGGGATTGCGGCGTAGAGGTGGAAGTTACGAAGAACTGCGGATGCGATGATTGCGGAATCGTCTGCTGCGGCAAGCCAATGGAGGTTGTGAAGAAGGCTGGCGGTTGCTGCTGCTGCAGCGGCTGACATTCCTTTCGACTTCAGCCCGGGAAGCTCGGAGTTCAAGCTTCCCGGGTTTTTTTGTGCGAACCTGACCGTCTCAGTTCCCGTTCCTGTAATCCACCTCTTGCATCATTTTACTACTATTGCTGGTTGGGTTTGGCTGCCATTATACTTGTATAGTGTGTTTTGAGCTGTATTCCAACCCGGGGATTCATGCGCCCGGGGGTTCCGGAAAAAGAAGGAGGGTGAGGATATGTTCCGGGAGAAAACGGTGCGCGCGCTTGCTGTTGCATGCATGGCCGCCTTGCTGGCCACCGGCTGCATGGAAGAGGGGTCGCCTGCAGCCGGTGATGAAGCAGGTGCGGATCAGTCAGCGGCGGCGTCCGCCGACGCCGTATCCGAATGGCCGGGCTGGGTTCCGTCCATGATACCGGAATACCGGTACGGAACTGTACTCGCCGCGGTGCAGGAAGACGACGGGGGATCCCTGGTCTTCGTGAATGTTCGAATGGATCAGGACCCTTATGAATCCTACAGGAGCACCCTTCTGAACAGCGGCTGGGTTGTGGACCAGGAAGACGAAACCGACCAGGGAAGACACCTGTCGGTGGTGAGGGAGGATCATCAGCTCATGTACGCCTTCCCCCACGACGGACAAGGTGTGGCCATCCACTACTTCATCGGGAGAAGCGCGGGCTTTGAGGAATCGGCATCGGAGACCGGGGACGCTTACACCATTCAGGCAGGTGGCGTTACCATGAGCAACCAGGAGATTCCGGAGAGCTATCCGCACGAGTTCCTGCCGATCTATCAGCCGTCCGATGTTCTGGTGGTGAACACCCTGGACGACGGCTCAACACGGATGTACGTCATCATGATGACAACCGGGGATTCAATAGCGGAAGTGGTGGCTTACTACGAGGGCCTGGTAGGCTACAGGGAAACCATCTTCAATACAGTGCTTCTCGAGTCTGCGGACGGCGGCCTTACCGCTGTGGTTGCCCCGGAAACCGCTGAAGCCGAGCACATTGCCCAGGGCTACAGAACAATGTTCATGATCACTATTCAGGTCGGCGGCTGACCACATTCGGCTCTCCGGTCTGTCTTGACCGGTGGGCAGATAGTGGGTATTCTCGTAACTGGTGTCAGATCCGGGCCTTATGCTGGGGGATGCTGTGAACTGGACCAAAGCGCTGGAAAATGTGATTCCCGTTCCCTGTTTCGAGCGTCCCTTCATCTGCAGCGGTTTTCCCGACTCGTGCGATGTGGTGGTTCTGGGGGGAAACCCCGTAACACCCCTGGGTGTTGACTGGTGGTCATTCTGGGCTGACTCCCGGGGCTTCGACTACCAGCGTTTTCTTGCGTTCTACAGGAACCGGCGGCTGAGGAGGAAGGAAAACCCCCTGTCGCAGAGCAGGCTTCGAATTCACCGCCTTCGGGAAAACGGGATGAGTTGCCTGGAAGTCAACCTCTTCCGGAGCGAAAGGCCTGGTGCGGAAGCCAGGGGTTTATGCTGCCGAACCGTTCTCGGCTTTCTTCTTCCCAACATGCCTCTGATCAAGGCATTCATCGTTCACGGCGATGAAGCGCAGCGGCATTTTGACTCGATAAACCTGCCGAATGCGATAAGAATCTTTCAAACCCGGGATCTCGGGCAGGAGAGTTACGCCTATATCGATGAAATCTGCGATGAGATTGATTCCCTTTAACCATCGGTTTTTTCATGGCTGACCTGCTGGTGAAACTGTACGGGCTTCCCAATGTCACGCCTCTCGCGGCGCGGCTTCAACGGAAGGGAGTTCTGATAAGGCTGGCGATGGCCTACGAAAAAAGCCTTGTGGTGGATTGGGTTCGAAGCTGCTTCGGCGACGGGTGGGCCGATGAATGCGATGTGGCGTTCAGCAATCATCCGGTATCCTGCCTGCTTGCGGTTATGTCG
>Ga0334883_1004997_pt1 | contig 12094 bp, 11 predicted proteins | sample GraSluR1_MG_6_FD_207230 | JGI IMG/M metagenome (GOLD analysis project Ga0334883, IMG submission 207230) | Sludge microbial communities from methane-producing bioreactor in Wageningen University, Netherlands - Granular Sludge_09_05-R1 | ecosystem: Engineered > Bioreactor > Anaerobic >... | reverse complement strand
TTAATCAAGATACTGATGTCGAAAGTTTACTGCCTTGGAATTATCAAGCATAAAAACCAAATAAACCAAACTCTGATTGAATTATCAGGGTTTTTATTTTGTCAAGGTACCTACCGTTTGACGCTTAGGATTAATCGATTAAACTTAGTATATTCAATTATATCATTCTTTCTCAATTAGAGAATAGATCCAGAATACAAGCAATTATAAAAAAAATCGCAGAAGCGATTCTTTTAAAACTTATCTCATATTTAACTTACTTCTAAAGAAATCTTCAAGCTCTTTTTTATCAAATTCATTCTCAAAACCTTTATAATCAATGATATAAGTTCTTCTATCTTTTGTTTGAATTAGATAGAATTCTTCTGCTTGTGCAACCTTTTGTACAATTTCATAATTAACAGTATATGTTTTTAGATTAGTTACAATAAAACTTTCCTCTGTAAAGACATATGTTTGCATTACTGGATTATTTACTAAGGGAGAACGATTAAGCATTCGTTTTGTGGTCATCTTCTGCATAAAGAATGTTAAAACAAAGTATAATCCTAAAATCCCAATCAGCATACCAGCATAGATATATTGTTCTTCAACTAACATATAAATAGTAAAACCCAAAGAAATAAGTGAAATGACTATGAAGTTCTTAATCATATATGACTTCAAATAGTATTTATTATACTTTACAATCAGTTCCTCATTATACATTGTATTATTTGTGATTTGCATACAAATCCTCCTTAGATATTCAATTTTTTGAATACAATTGGATAAATACCTATTCCAACTATAACCATTATACCATATCTTAAGTAATCAAAAATAGTTGCTAAGAAACTTAAAAATGGTTGATTATCAATAAGATTTTCAGGATCTACTATTAAATGGAAAACTTCTTTTAATAGAATTCTCACAATAAGAACAGCAACGACTCCCAAGACAAACCTTATCAAATTCTTATACAGTATTTTATGATTATCAAAATTAACATATTTTTTCTCAATCTTTACTCCAATAACAAAACCAACAAGCACCCCTATCATTTTAGCTAATGCTTCAGTGTTAAAGTAAAAAAGTTGTGAGTCAAACGTACCATTATTGACAGCGAAAAGATTGTAAACCAACATGACAATCAATAAAGTGTTTGCAATAATTAATAACTTATTATAAAACTTATCTAAGTTCTTCATTTTTGTCAACCAAAGAAAGCCATAATAGGTTATGATAAACCCTAATAAAGCCCCCACTATAACATCTGTCGGATAATGAACACCTATATAAACTCTACTTAGCGCAACCATTACAGTTATTACTATAGCAAGTACCAATAATACTCGATTTTTAAAAAATTGATATACTCCAAAAAATAGTGTTGAAGCAGATTGAGTATGGCCACTTGGAAATGAGTATCCACCAGATGTTTCAGGCCTTAAATTGGTAATTGTATCATCGACCATAAAAGGCCTAGGTCTCATAAAAATCATTTTTATAAAACTATTGACCCCTAAAGATATAAATACCGTAATTCCTAACAACTCACCTTTTTTCTTGCTTATTGTCCAGTATATTCCCCCCAGGACAGCAATAACTAGCAATTCTTCTCCAAACATTGTGAACAATTCAAAAAAGACATCTAAAAAACTATTTCTAAATCCTTGAAACCACTTAACAATCTCTAACTCAAAACCCATAATAATGCCTTGTATACTCAAAATAGATAGTTTTATTGTTTTGAGTATACTTATCCTTTCTTTTTTGAATTGATTTTTTTAACAATAAAACTTAATATAATGTTATAGGCGCTGTGAATTTTTTCCATAAAAATGTAACGCATTTGTTTGTGATTATTATAGGAGACTGAAATCACAGCTCTATTCTTAATTATCAATTAGTTATTTGACGCTTTGACGTCTTATCGCAAGTTAGTAATGAGTAGAATCCTGTGTAATCAATCAGCGCCTAAATATAATGTTTGGAGGTTTTATATGTACTATGTCGGTATTGATATCTCAAAGTACAAACATACCTTTGTGATCGCCAGTCACTTAGGTGAAGTTATTCAAAAACCTATGGACTTTGATAACTCACATCTTGGATTTGCTCAATTCTTAGACAAACTTAAGCCTTTTGATTCAAATCAATTAAAAATAGGATTCGAATCTACTGGTCACTACTCAGCTAATCTTAAACAGTTTCTTCATGATCAAGGTTACTCTTTCTACCAACTAAACGCCCATTTAGTTAAGAAGTTTTCCTTGAGCCTCTCTTCTAGAAAAGCTAAGACTGATAAGATTGATTGCTTAGCTATCGCTAAGTTTTTAATGACTGTAGATTCGAAATCCCATACATCTTTATCTTATCACATTTCTTTTCTAAAGTCACTATCTAGACATTACTACCGTTTAAACAAATATATTGGTAAAACTAAAGTTGAACTTGTCAATTACCTTGATAAAGCTTTTCCTGAGTTTACTCGCTATTTTAGTAGTATTTATACTAAAACCCCACTTGCTATTATCTTTAAAGCTAACTCTCTTAATTCTATAGCCAATATGTCCATGTCAAGGTTTGATTCTTTAAACAAGTTATCTAGAGGTAATTTCAACTACTCTAAATACATCGAACTAAAACAAGCTGCTAAGTTTTCTGTTGGAGTTAAAGATAAGTTCTATTGGTCTTTACTCCACTTGACTATCAAGAGAATTCAAACCCTAGAAAATGAGAAAGAGAAAGTTGAAGATCATATTAATCTTATTATGAAAGATATCAATTCTCCTATTACTTCCATTCCTGGTATGGGTACCACTAGCGCGGCTATTATTCTTTCAAAAATCGGCGATATTTTTAAATTTTCAAACTCTAGAGCTTTGATTGCTTATGCCGGCTTAGACAACTCTGTTCATCAATCTGGCATAGAATCATCTTATGGTAAAGTTTCTAAAAGAGGTTCTAAATATTTAAGAACTGCTCTTTATAATGTTTCTTTCCCTATTGTTAATAATTCTAAACTTTTTTATGATTACTACTTTGACAAAAAGTCTCGTGGTAAATCTCATACTCTTTCTTTAATTTGGGTTAGTAGAAAATTATTAAGAATTATCTATTTTCTACTTAAAAATAATCAAGAATTTTCTGATTAAGTAATCTAAACTTTAAACAATTATTTAGTCCATCTGGCGAGGACTTTTACATAGTCCTTAACCTATATTATTAAAAAATAGGTTTTTTATCTTTGTTTTATTTTTTAGGTTGACTTTATATAGTTATTCTCCTAGATAAGCCAAATGTAAGAATCGATTCTATTATACATTAGAACAAGTGATTTAAAATGAACTTTACGAACAATTTACAAAAATGAAAAACCCCATAACAGCAACAAAAACAACATAACTTTGATGTTATGTTGTGATAAGTTTAAGCTCTCAATTATTAAAAAGAAAAAAGTCACTCAACAGCAAAATCAAAAAAAGGCTTAAATGCAACACAATCACTAATCATAAGTCAAATGAAAATTGTCTATTTTTATATCTATCATCGATGCCTCTAATCTTTAAAGCTTAACTAAAAGTTCCATCGCTTCTTTTTCTATTAATGCAGTTTCAATACTTATTTCTGAAGCTTTTATAAGATAACTATTATCTAAACTTTTTCCAGCCTTAACTATCAAATTAGCAATTTCAGTCCAGTTTAAAGCTGCTTTTTTATATAAATTTGCAGCTTTAATCAATTGTAAATTACCGGACAAATAATCCAGACATTCAAACAAAAAGTCTCTAAAAAAATTCCTAAATATCGCGCCTCCAGTACCTCCATTTTCCATTAGTTCAGCTTGATCAAATAAGTCTTTTCTTGGATTAGGTGTCTCATTCATCCAGTTTTTCATCTCATCACCCAATTTCAAAATACCCTTGTATCCAAAACACTTCAATGGAGGGTTAAGAAAATCTTTAGCTATCTCACGAACAGCTTTAGGAATTATACTTTTAATATTTGTAACATTATTGCCTCTTTTAATGGTATAAGACCTTGCCCTAGCTGCCATCGACCCTTTCTCAAATCTAGCTTTTTCTAGATTTTCTAGCGATACTTTATAGAACTTGCCAGTATCATAGACATAAGCATGTGTTGAATCATAACCATAAACAGAGATAAAGTGACCTGCAAAATGAAAACTATGGTTAAAGTGCTCTAAGTGATAGCAATCTACTTGTAAGCCAACTGCTATTCCTTGATCGATAAAATCTTTAACATTTTCCCAAGCTTTTTTTCTAGAAGTTGTTTGTCTTTCATCAACTATCAAACCCATGTTTTCGCAAAAAACTCTTGTTAATTCAAATGGTTTTGCACGACCACCTATAAAAGGGAGATTCATAAAACTCATCTTCCAATAGATGAAACCAAAACCTTGACTTAAACCCAACATCATCGCTTCACTAAACTCTAAACCTTCTTGTAATAACAAACAACTTGTTGCTGCCGTTTCACAATGTTTTGCCGGCATATTCTTAAAATCACTGATTATTTTCATATCTACACTTCCTTTTTAAATAGAACTCAATTAAACTAAACTGCTATACTCTCTAAGATACTAAACCCTAACTCTGTTACATCATTAGTTTGATTAGTCAAAATAAAAACACCTTGAGAATTCTCGTTCATACCAATAAAACTGCTATAACCACCAGTCATACCATTATGCCAAGTAATCGCTTGCCCATTTTCTATTTCATCAATCAACCAAAATAAGGCTATCTCTCTATTGTCGTTTATTCTTAAGCGCGGTGTTGTTGCAAGATTATAGAAACCAAAATCATCATCGATTAAACTATTTAACAATTTTAACATATCACCGCCAGATGAACGAATACCTCCAGCAGATACAATACCTTCTCCCAATAACCAAGGAGCTGATTCTAAACCTAAAGTATATCTTCCAACTCTTAAAACACTTCGATAACCATTCACATATGAAACATCTTCTTGATAAACGCTTGAGGTATGAGTCAAACCTAATGGTTTAGCAATAGTTTCTTGTAATAGTTCTTCATAGCTATTTTCATTAATTGAAGCTAAGCACATTCCCATGATTCCTGCTCCATAATTAGAATACTCCCAAGAATCATCATTAAGTTTCTTAAGGCCATTCATACTCTTAATCACTTCAGTCTCATTAAGTCTTTGATAAGGGTTGCTGCCAAACATTCCTGATACTAAGAGATCAAAGACAAACCCATTTGTTAAAGGCAACCTATCCAGACCTGATGTATGAGTAGCTAGATTCTGTATCATGATTGAGTTAACAACTGAATCTTGGTTAAGTTTTGGTTCAATTTGGCAATCTTCAACAGTATCAGACAAAGATATTAAATTATTCTCAATACTACTTGCTAACATCAAACCAGTTATTGCTTTGCTAATAGATCCAATCTCATAAACTGAATCTTTGGTAACACTATCACCATTCACGCCAACATTTCCAAACCCAAATAAATACTGCTTATCTTTGTCTACAAATCCAACAATCATTGTTAATGGTTTAGAATCAACGATATAATCTTGAATAATTTCTTCAACAACTTGATAATTTTGATTGCTAGAAGGACTTCCTATTAAGAGAGTTAAACTATTGTCATTATCTATAGAAACATCTAGTTGTGATAAAGAGGTTATTAATAAAGCTAAACCAATAGCGATATTTACAAAAATATTTACAAGCATTTTTATTCTTAACTTGTTTGAATTCTCTTTGAACACTCGCTGTTTCTTAAGAGCTTTTGCCCTAGCTTTATCATTTTGTTGTTTAGTTACTTTCTCTAAAAAAATGAGATTGTATGTCCCTGCAAACAATATAAAAATAGCAAAAATAATTAAGAAAAAATAGTAGAAATTCATCATATCGAAATACCTTTCTTAAAACAAATCTTACGCTTTAAATTCTTTTTATTAATGGTAATCAAAGTTTTAACTGTTTATGTTAGTTTTTAATATTATATCAAAACAACAGAAGAATTAGTATCAATCTTAGTAAAAATCCTTGAAACTCTAAATCTCATTTGCAAATTTAAGGCTTTAAGGTTAAACTTGATTTAGAGGTAGAATATGAGAATTTTAGTAGATGCAGATTCAAATCCTGTCAAAGATCAAATAATTCGAGTCGCAAAACAATATTTAATAGAAGTTATAATGTTTTTTGATAGTGCTCATGAATATAAAAATGATTATTGTACAACCTATATAATTCCTAAAGGGAAAGATACTGTTGATTTCTTTTTGCTTGATAAAATCAAACCAAACGATATCGTAGTGACTGGTGATTACGGTTTAGCTTCTTTAGCTCTAACGAGAAAAGCTTTTGTAATCAGCCCAAATGGAATGGTCTATAATAATGATTCTATTCTAGAATTATTAAACATGAGAAGTGCTCATCAAAAAATCCGCAAACACACAAGAATAAAAGGTCCAAAAAAAAGAACTTCACAAGATGATCAGTCTTTTTCGCTTAACCTTGAGAAAACAATAACTGCTTTTAGGAATGGCTTGCTTTAACCTTACCTGTAAGTAGGTTTTTACATCAGTAAAAAAAAATTATTTAATTATGTAAAGTTTACTTGACATTTAGTTTATAATAGTTTACAATTTGTATATCTTATTTAACAAGGAGCGTTATTATGAATTATCATGAAAAAAAGACTATCGTCACATCTATTGTAGGTTTATTAGTATCAATATCCTATATTGTATTTGCAATCGTTAAGTATAATCAAGCTTCTCCCGAATCATTAACTTTAAAGTTTTGGTCTATGAGAATGCTGATTTTTATTGGTATTGGCATTGTAGCTATCATTATCTTGCTTATCCTCTTTAACATCTTCTATTCGATTTACCTAGCAATAAAATTAAAAATCGATAATCCTGAATTATCCGATAAAGAGATTGAAGCACAGATATCACAAACAGTAAAAACTAATACCATAGAAGATGAAATGGCAAAATTAATCGAACTAAAATCAATGCGTTTCAGTTTCGCTTTTGTCGGATTTGGTTTTGTCTTAGCATTAGTCTCCTTACTCTTAGATTTTTCACCGATTATTATGCTCAACATTCTTTTTCTCTCTTTTAGTCTTGGTCAAACTTTGGAAGGGTTTGTTCAGTTATTCTACTATAAAAGAGGAATAAATCATGGCTAAAGAATATGAAATAACTAATAATATTCGAACTCTACGCTTTTTTGCAGATGAAATGTCCCAACAAACCCTAGCAGAAAAAACAAATGTCTCTAGACAAACCATCAATGCTATTGAACTTGGTAAATATACTCCATCATTAGACTTAGCATACAAGATTGCTAGAGTATTTAATGTCTCTATTGATGAAGTCTTTGAATATAAAGAATTAGTTGATGAAAAAAACAAAAAGCAAGTGATTAGAAAATGATATGAAAACATTGATTATTGTCTATTCCTACCATCACTTTAATACTTTAAAAATCGCGCAAGCATTTTCTAGTGTTTTAGATGCAACTATTGTAACTCCAGACCAAATAACATCTATAGATTTATTTGATTATAACCTCATTGGTTTTGGATCTGGGATTGATAGTGCTAAACACTATCCACAACTCTTAGATTTAGCAAGAAATTTAAAAGAACAATCAGATAAACCATCATTCATCTTCTCTACTAGCGCTATTCAAGGACAAAGAAAAGTTACTAGAGATCACTTAACACTCAAAAAAATATTGATAGACAAAGGCTATTGCATCATCGATGAGTTTTCTTGTATTGGCTATAACACAAACAGCTTTTTAAAGTATCTTGGTGGAATGAACAAAGGAAGACCTAACGAGCAAGATATCCTTCTTGCAAAAGATTTTGCTAAGAAACTTATCTCAAAGATTTAAATGTTTTTTTTAACATTCTATTCAAAAAAATAAATTATATGATATAATGTTATAAATCGTTGATTGGAAGAAGTAACTTTCTAGTATTTCTTAGAGACTCTGTGTTTGGTGAAAACAGAGAATACAAAAAAGTGAAATGGTCCCATGAGTGTCAATTGGAATTAAGTATGATTGAACGTATTCCCACGTTATCGGGTGATGGATATGATAGTATCCTAAAGAGCGGGTCTTTTACCGCTAAAATGAGGTGGCACCGCGTTTTTATAACGCCCTCTATGCATAATTTGCATGGAGGGTTTTTTTATTTAAAGGAGGATTTTTTATGATATGACTAGATCAAAAACACAGTAATATTTTTGAAGTAAAACAAAAAAATAAAAAGGAGATTAATCATGAAAAATCAAGAAGAAACATTGGAATTTGGTATATATGGAGGAGCATTTGTTCCAGAAGAGTTAAAAAAAGCTTTGGATGAAGTTGAAATATGTTTCAACCAAAGCATTAAGAATTTAAAGTTCATTGACGAACTAAATTATTATTTTAAGCATTACATCGGTAGAGAAACTCCCTTGTATTATGCTAAAAACTTAAGTACAATCTTAGGAGGAGCGAAAATCTATCTCAAAAGAGAAGATTTAAACCATACCGGCGCACATAAAATTAACAATACAATCGGACAAATCTTACTAGCAAAGAAAATGGGTAAAAAAAGAATTGTTGCAGAAACAGGTGCTGGTCAACACGGAGTAGCAACAGCTACTGCAGCTGCCCTATTTGGAATGGAATGTGTAATCTACCAAGGTGAAATTGATACAAAAAGACAAAAACTTAATGTCTTTAGAATGGAGTTATTAGGGGCAAAAGTCATTCCTGTTAAGTCAGGAACAAGAACTCTAAAAGATGCAGTTGATGCTGCTATTAGTGATTGGATAGAGAATCTTGACACTACTTTTTACTTGCTAGGAAGCGCAGTTGGGCCAAATCCTTATCCAAAAATTGTTCGATATTTCCAATCAATAATTGGAAAAGAAGCAAGAGAACAATTCCTTGAAGTAAATAACAGTTTACCAAATTACTTAATTGCTTGTGTTGGTGGCGGTTCTAATGCCATTGGACTTTACAGTGCATTTCTAGATGATGATGTTAAAATCATTGGAGTAGAAGCCGCTGGTGAAGGAGTAAATACTTTAAATCATGCAGCTACTCTTACCAAAGGGAAAGACGGAGTTATCCACGGTATGAAAACCATTTGTTTATTTGAAGAAAATGGAGAAATAAGTCCTGTATATTCAATTTCAGCAGGTTTAGATTATCCTGGTGTTGGCCCTGAACATGCTTACTTACATAAATCAAAAAGAGTAAATTACACCTCTATTAAAGATCAAGAAGCAATTGATGCATTTATGCTATTATCAAGGACTGAAGGCATCATTCCAGCTCTTGAAAGTGCTCATGCTATTGCAGAAGCAATTAAACTAGCAAAAAAATTAACAAGAGATCAATCTATTCTTGTAAACTTATCTGGTCGCGGAGATAAAGATGTTGAAACAGTAATTGATTATTTAAATAGATCATTAATTGATGATTTACAGTTAAAGAATCTTGAGTGATTATTTGCTCATAGTCTCACAATATGCTTCTTAAAATCATCTATAAATAATTGGCCTTTAGACCTATTCAAATTCTATCAAACTACTCAAATACAAGAAATAAGTTGTTAGCTATTAAAAAATGCTAACTTCTTTTTATATCTAGTTGGTATTATTTATTTTAAAGATGGTGAATACATGTTTTCAAAAAACAAAAAAACACCTGAAAAGTAGGTGTTCTATTGTATCATATATTTCTTAAATCGATTAAAGATTTCCTTATTATAATTTGAAACTAGTATCTGTCAAATCATCGTCATCATCATCTTCATCATCGTCATCATCATCATCATCATCATCGAATCTATCTTCGACTTCAACTTCTTTGTATCTTCCTTCTTCCTCAATTTCGTAGATGTAAATCACTTCGCCAAGTTCATTTGTAGTTTCAATAATCTTGATTTCACCCTCTACACCATTGACACTATATTTAAGTTCATATTTAATGCCTTCATCTTCAATTTCACGCTTGAACTCATACTCATTGTCACCTTCTTCAATTTCAATTTTGTATTCATCTTCTTCAACTTTTATCTCAATCGTAATTTCTTTTTCAACGCCATCGATATAAGTATTCATTTCAAATTTTGATTCTGTTTCATCTTCCTCTATTTCAATCTCATACTTAATTTCAATGTAGTTTTCACCATATCTAGCGATTAGTTGCATTTCTCTCTCAAATTCTTCAAAAACCGTGGTAGTTTCTTCTGTCATAGTTTCGTTTTCTTCTTCTGTAGTCACTTCAGTATTTTCTTCAGTTGTGGTTGTTTCATTTTCTTCTTCTGTAGTTGTAACTTCAGACAGTTTAAATGCTAAATCATCAGCTTCATCTTCGTCATCATCTTCATCATCATCTTCATCCTTGTAGAAGTCATCCTCATCATCTAAATAGCTATAAGCAGTTATTTCATATTCGACTTCATCAATAACAAATATTCCAGATATTTCTCTTGTTTCTGAATCAACACTGTAATATAACAAATATGTCTTTTCTGCTACAACAATGGTAGTTTTATTGTCATACTCAACGCGATCTGATACTTCATCAATAATACTACCGAAATTTGAAGCCCCATTTTCCATAAAGACTTTTAGCAACTCCAAATATTCACTTACTGTTTCTAACTCGCTTTCTACTTCTAGTTCATCATCAGCTAAGTTTAACGCAAGAGTTTGATTGGAAGTGTCGTTGTTGAAACTTAAAAAGTTTGATGAAAGATAAGCCATAGAGGCCAATGCTTGTTCGCTTGATAAAACTTCTTTTTTAAAGTTATCTTCTAACGTTTCTGTGTTACAAGCACTAATACCTAATACCAATAAACCTAAAATGATAGTAACTAATATTTTTTTCATAATTTTTCTCTCCTTTGATTTTTTTTGTTACGTTAATATATACAAAGGAGAAAACGAATTTTCTCCTTTTTAAAAAAATAAATTTATAAATTTTCAAACTGTGACATATTAACTAAGTTCAACTCTTCGTCTTCTTCCTCTTCTTCGTCTTCTTCCTCTTCTTCGTCTTCTTCGTCTTCTTCCTCTTCTTCGTCTTCTTCCTCTTCTTCCTCTTCTTCGTCTTCTTCCTCTTCTTCCTCTTCTTCCTCTTCTTCTTCCTCTTCTTCGTCTTCTTCGTCTTCTTCGTCTTCTTCCTCATATTCATCAGGATCATCAAGCTCAATCTCTTTCTCGATATCTCCTTCACTGATATGATATCTAAAAATCACTTTTCCAAAATCATTTATCTCTTCTGTTATATAAACCTCACCTTTTAGACTATTAACTTCATACTCCAAATAATAGATTGAAACTCCGTTTTCAAAATACTTTTCTAATAAGAACTCGTCGTCTCCTTGTTTTATTTCAACCTTAGTTTCGAAATTGTCAATTTCAATCTTAACTTCCTTTTCAGTTAATGTCCCATTTATGAATTGCTTAATATAATAATGTCTTTCAACCTCATCATCCTGCTCACTTGAATACTCGATAATAATATAATCACTACCTTTTGTGGCAATCAACTCAAACTTCGTCTCATCAACTTCTTCTTCAAAAACTCCTTCTATTTGAAAGACTTGATTGGCTATTGTCATCTCTCCCTTTACTTGATTATCCTCTTCAAAACTTAGAAACAACAAATGTTCTCTATTTTCAACAGAGTAACTAATTCTTAAATCATAATCAGAATCTTCCAACTCCTCAATTATGGCATTATCCAAAAAACTCTCATCATCAATAAACACCTTTAACATATTGAAATAATAATTAAATTCATTGATATTCTTTTCAAACTCAGTTTCTTGATTACTCAAAGGTAAAAATTTTAACACTTGTGGAGTTGAAATTACAACTGCATTTGATATTATTGAAGCAGACATATATGAAGTTTCAACCAGTTTCTTTGTTTGAAACTCTGTCAATGTCGGTGGTGTCGGTGGATTATCAGGGTTAATTGCTAGAATGACAACTAAAAGCAAAATGATCGAAAACACAGATAAAGCCAGTTTTGTCCTAATTGGCTTAAAAAATGTCCAGATTGATTTTTTACTAT
>Ga0334883_1004989_pt1 | contig 12121 bp, 7 predicted proteins | sample GraSluR1_MG_6_FD_207230 | JGI IMG/M metagenome (GOLD analysis project Ga0334883, IMG submission 207230) | Sludge microbial communities from methane-producing bioreactor in Wageningen University, Netherlands - Granular Sludge_09_05-R1 | ecosystem: Engineered > Bioreactor > Anaerobic > Unclassified... | reverse complement strand
GTGCTTCTGGCCGCGGGCAGGGTGGGCGAAGCGGCGAAGGAATACGAAACAGCAATGGAAGCGGTGCAGAAGGATGGGATGACCGTGGGCGGATTCGTCAACAGAGATATCCTTGAGCGGGGGTTGAGGGAGAGGGGAGTTCAGATCGGCAGCAGCGCCGAAAGGTAGAACCTGGCTTCTCCCGGCCCCCTGTCCAGTGGAAAGCCGGCCCCCGCGTCAAATCTCAGCTTGCCGGAAGACCCCCTGATCCCGCCTCCCACGGAAACGGGGCGTCGGATGCCTTGGGTAGTCCGAAGCACCCCGAGATCGGAAAAAACATACAGTCGGGTGGCGGTTTCCCCAACCGAGATCTCGGGAGAGGCGATGCCCCACTCTCCCGCCCGGAAGAAGTCTTCCGGATAGCCTCTGATGGTGCCGTATCCGCCCAGTCTCCACAACCCCGACGAAAGCCATTCCCCCTGAATGATTCCTCCGGCCTTCACTCCCAGCCCGAAACCGAAAACTCCCCTGAAAGCGCTTATCGACATGCTGGTCTCGCTGGTGGCCATGAACCAGGTTGAATCGGAATCAGAACCGGATCCCGTGGCATTCCCTCCGGTGGTCGAGAAGGAACCCCGAAAACCCTTTCTGCCCTGGCTGACCCTTCTCGTCATGTCCCAGGAGAGCCCGGCTGTGCCATAATCGTATCGCTGCCTTTCACCGCCCGCCGGCCATCCCGACCATGATCCACCTCCACCGGAAACCTCGATGTCTCCCAGATCGTAAAACAGCCTCGTTTCCCATCTTCTGTTCACGCTGCCCGAGTCGGGAATCTCCTGGTTCAGGAACACGCTGAATCCCATCGAAGTTCCCAGCAACCATGGTTCCCGGTAGAACAGGGAGCCGTCGATACCCCATCCAGTGGCTTCCGCCGCAAGCTCAATTCTTCTGCCACCGCCGAAAATGTTGGACAGAACCAGTTCTCCACCCCCGAGAACACCCGAGGCGTCGCTGTAGGACAGACCGCCGGCAAACCAGCCCAGAGGCGCTTCCACAATGGGCAGGTAGACCACAAGATTGCCCATCGGGCCCAGATACAGCTCCGGAACTCCGGTTTCTTCAATCATCTCCATTCTGCCCAGCCCCTCGATCCACCTGGAGACCGCCATTGGGTCGTAAGGATCGCCGGGTTTCAGAGTAAGCCTTCTCAGAAGCAGCCCGGGCCTGGTCCTGATGCCCTGGGGAAACCGGACATCCTCCAGAGATGCCCTTCTTCCAGGAACCAGGTTCACAGTCAGCGTATCCGGCGAGGAGAAATACATGGCGGCGGATCCGAAGGGGTAGCCCATTGACAGATACCACCTCAGAAGGCTTTCGGAAAACAGCTCAAGCGAGGAATCGGTGTGCTCAATACCGTCATGCGCCGGCGGAAACGGAGGTGAACCGGAGAACCTCACCACCGTGCTGCCCAGGAGAATCAGCCTAAAAAGCGGGATCAGAACGAAACCGTCCCTTCAAGACCGCCGGTTCTGGTCCAGCTTCCCCCGGCGGGACGCCGGCCCCTGAAGAACAGGGAAAGACGGAACCACCTGCCCAGATTCCTGCCGGCGTTCAGGCTTCCGTCCAGGGTTACTCCCCGGCCCGAACCGTCGAAAAACCAAGGGGGCAGAGCGCCCTCACCGGGAATCAGCCCAACAGACCAGCTTCCATGGGTGGTCCAACCCCCTGTGTTCACCGAAACATGGGGCTTCACCGTGTACATTGTCTCGTCCAGGGGCGTGAAGCGTTCCCTGCGGTTTTCAGCGGAAAGAAGCAGCCCCGCCTGCACCCCGGGTGTTGGAATGTATCTTGGATCAGCGGACACCAGAAGACCCGTGATTCGTCTCGGTCCGTAGAAATCCTGCTGTTTCAGCGATACCCTGGCGGAAAGCTCCAGCTCGAACACATTTCCGGGGCGCAGCAGGGGTGTGATCCGGGCGGATCGCTCGATGCTTCTCCTGAGGCCCGCTCCGCTGAGAGTTTCCCTTCCGTCCGAAGCGGACACTCTCAGGGAGAGCCTTCTTAAAACACCCTCATCCCAATGCAGCCAGGGGGAAAGGGCTGCCGACCATTCTCCGGGGCCGCTGGTGTCGAAGGCTCCCGCAAGAAGAAATGTTTCCAGACGCTTTGACGGGTTCTCCGCGGCAAGGGAAACATTTCCCTCTATTCCCGCCCCGTCACCGCGGAAGGTGCCGCTGCTCTTCAGGCGACACTCGAGAACCCTTTCCTCGCCATCGCCGGACTGGAACGACCGTGCGTACTCGCCGCCGGGGTCGGGGTAGTACTCGCCTGTCTCCGGGTCGTAACCGTAATCTCCGTTGCCCTGCCCGACCCAGGTGTATATCACTTCGACGGACCGGGCGATGTACCCTCCCGCTGAATAGTCGGTGTTTGCCCACCAGCCTCCACCGGTCAGAAACAACCCCAGTGCGATGGCGTCCGCACGGCTGAGCCCCCCTCCCTCGAACCAGCTTGCAGAGTGATTGGCGCTGCCTGAAAAGCTCCAGGAAGCTCCCCGGCCCGCGCCGGTCACACCGGCCCTGGCCACCCTGTCCGGCATACCCGGGCCTCCCCGGCGATCCAGGATTCCCCCGACATACGCCCGAAGATTCCAGGGCCCTAGAAAGGCCATGCTTCCCAGCTCACCATCGTGGATCCAGCCGTCAAGACTGTCGGTCCAAGCCTCTCTGGAAAATGCTCCGGATACGAAGGGTGTGAATCGCGAAAAACCGTACTCCACTCCGGTGCCAAGAGACAACCTGTTTCCGTCCGCAAGGCTCGCGGCGTTGTTCCTTCTACCGGCGTCAGCGTCGAAACGGAGGGAAAAGCTTCCCGGATACAGGGCAAGAAAACCTTCGACCCTCTCAACCGCCCCCCCCTCGGGAAAAAACCGTCTGCCCCCGATCACCGCCAGGTTCTCCGACTCCAGCCCGGCCTCCCCCCAGGAATCGCCTCCCCGAAAACCCGGGGGGAGCAGCCATCGGGCCAGCTCCCGGTCCGAATCGGATTCGTCGGGAAAGGTGAAACCGTCCGAAACAAAACGCCCTTTCGCCACCAGGGATGGCCCGGTCTCCCAGGGTGAGAAGGAAAGGCCTGTGGACAGAAAAGACCCCTCCCGAGTGGTTTCCATGGGATTCAGGAGGTTTCCCTCCCTGCGGGAGACATAGCCGGATAGCCTTCCCGAGAAGAAACCCCGTTCTCCGAAGAGGGTCACCCCCCCCACCTCTCTGCCGGTGGGGATGTCTATGTACTTTCTGGGAAGGTGGGAACCCTCACCAACTCCGACCCATCTGAAACCGCCGAGTATCGAATCGTAAATGTAGTCGCCCTTTTCTTTCGGTGGCCTCTGAAACACCACGGACCATTCTCCCCCCCCGGGGCCCCGATACACGAAATTGCCCAGGCTGTCCAGACTGTATGATCCCTTGCCCTCGCCCAGGAAAGTGGCGCCGTCTATCCAAGCGTCCTCCGGGTTCTCACCTGCGTTTCTCAGGGCCTCCTCCGCCTCCGGGCTCATGACAAACCCCAGAGGGGCCCCTGTATCGTCGCCCTCCCTGAAGAATTCGGTATCAACGGCAAAACCTTCTCCCTCAGCCCGAGCGTCGGCGGTGAGAATCCCCCGGCGGAACCCGTCGCCCTCCCGATAACAGGATACCTCCACCCTCTGGTCTCTGCGGATCAGCCTGGAGGATGAGAAGGTCAGCCTCCCTCCGGGATAGTCAACCGTATAGTCAGCCCCGCTTCCCCGTTGAAGCAGCGCGCCGTCAAGGTACACTCTTTCACTTCCGGGAGTCACGCCGGAAGGGGCGAAAGTGTACGGACCCTGAACCCCCTCCTGAGTAAGAAACACTGTGTTGTACCTTCTGGCGCCGGTTACGCCGTAGCCGGCGCCTCCGGTCACAGCCCCGACCGGTGACCCGGTCCCCGCGAATCCGCTCATGGAGCGGCGCCAGCGCATTGGGGAAAGTGGGCCACCCGACGCCTCCCTGTCAATGTCACCCAGTTCGGTGCTCCATGTTCCGCCCTGGACCTGAAGGTTCACCCTGTCCAGTTGGGAAACCGCTTCAGAAGACGCCGAACCCAGGGGCAGGCTTTCATCGGTGATGGAACCCCTGACCGTGACCCCCTGGGCCAGAGTGCCGTCCAGTGATATCCGGGTTCCCTGCACCAGCCCCCCATCGGATCCAAGGGAAACACCCAGTCTCTTCACGCCGCTTATGTACAGCCCTTCCCCTGCGGGGGAAAGGCTGTAAGAGGGCCTCAGCCCCACCGGAACCCTGTCCAGGGGAACGAGCCGCAGGGCGGGAGAATTGGAGGAACTGATGGCAAGAGTGTCGAACCACAGGGTAACCACAACCCCCGGAGGAGGGGCCGGGTCTACCTGAAGCCCCACCTGTCCACCTCTGGCGGAGTTGACCGCCGGCAGGGTGTCGCCTTCGAATACCGCGTAAGCCCCTGCCGGCGCTACCCATACCGAATCCGGCACCGGGAAGAACCCGGTGCCGTCACTGGTGCCTTGGATGGAGAGGCCGCATAGAAGAAGATGGAAGAGAAAAGTCACTCCAGCACCACCGGCATCCTTCCGCCCCCCCAGAGAACAACCGTACCCCCGCCCGGAGATGAGGCAACCCTGGTGTGGGCAACCGATGTGAGAAGGGTGTCTCCCGGGATTTGGAACAGCACCGAATCCCGAAGTACAAGCACCCTGTCTCCGGCAAGGCAGCCGGTTCCGGTTGTGCTCAGGGTGACCGGCTCCATGCCTTCAGTGATCCGTCGCACCCCGTCACCGGCAAGAAGCCCGGTTCCACGGTGATGAGAGAGGCTGCCGGAGGCGGGAGCGTCCCTGGCCAGTACAACGCCGGTGGTGGACAGGACAACTCTCCTGTCAATATCGATGTACCATATTGACATCCCCGAGAGGGCCAGGTCTCCCGGGGAACCGGAAACATCCAGGGAGGATACTCTGCGGATGAACCGGTCGTATGCTGTGATGGTGTTTCTGGACGCGTCGGAGACCAGGACTCCCCCGGCTCCGTCCAGCGCCAGTCCGGAGGGCCGGGACAGGTCGTCGAGAAAGTACCTTGTCGGCTCTCCCCCCCTGGGAACAGCGTACAGCTCCGGCCTTCCCTCCATCAGAATCCATACGGTGCCGTCCCGGGCGACTTCCAGGTCTGTGTAGGTTCCGGGAGGGAAAGAGTAGGCCAGGAGAAGGCTAGCGAACCACGGCGAAACGGCCGGACTCCACATGCTCACCCCGCACCAGGCGGTAGAAATAGATTCCCGATGCCAGTTCACCGGCACCGGTGTATGCCAGCACTCTCTCTCCCGAAGGCTGATAGCCGAAATCCTCTGTTCCCACCAGGGCTCCGGTCTGATCGAAGACCGAAAGGGTTGCGTAAGCCCCGGATGACTGGAACTGAAAGTACAGATCGCCCAGGCATGGGTTGGGATAAACCGCCAGATCGCTTCCCACACTTCCGGCGGATGCTGTGATTCCAAGACCGGCGAAGGCGTTGTTGATAAGAAGAAGGGTTCCGGGCACATCCAGGGGAACCGCCACATCTCCGGTTCCACTCACATTCAGAGGCAAAACCGTTGTTTCGGTCAGGAGAAACGCCTCCATGTTCCCGATTCCGGATGTTCCCACCCGCAGGCTGCCCGAGAGCCCGTCAAGTATCTTGTAGTACAGCCCCTGGTAGGCACCCATGCTCTTACCCGCCCCCTGCCAGGGTGTGCCCTGGATGATGTCGGTCCAGTCGAGACCCGGCCGGTTCCCGGAAAAGTTGTCGTAGGAAGCGATAGTGAAGCCGTTCCAGCCGTAGCCCCGGTCCACATCGTCAATGAAACATGACAGCATGAAGTCCCGCATCAGAGCTTCGAGGTCTGGGCTCACACCAGTGGCCAGGGCTATGGATTCCTCGATGTTCCTCACTCCCCTGGAATCAACCCTCATCGAGTTCCATATGAAGTCTCTGCCTCCGTAGTTCTCCATCAGGTAGGAGAAGAGAAGAAACCCGGCACCGTATCCCGCCACATACCTTATGTCGCGAAAATCGTAGCTGGTCCAGTTTATCGGGGTCACGCCGCCAACCTCGAGGAATGTTTCCACCTGAAACGCCGGGTAGCCACAGACGAAGGGTCCGGCCTGGGCCTGATTCTCGATGATCCACAGATCCTGGCCGCTGAATGGCTTCAGGCCCCACTGGATAAGGTGTACCAGCTCATGGCTGGCCACGTATGAGGCGTCTTCCATCCGGGCGGGATAGCAGTCCACATACAGCATCTCCACTTCGTTCGAATGACCGCCGAAATAGAGCCTTGCTTCCCATTCCGTGAACTGGTTGTAGGGGGAAAAGTAGCCGGCGATGTAGCTCTGGACGGTTTCCCCGTTCCATCCGTCGGGAATGTCCAGCACCAGAGTGTAGATCCGGGGGTCGTTGTCTATCTCATCCGGAATCGGGCCGAAGTTCGCTTCGAGACGCGATACGATTCCATCGCCCCCCTCCAGGGCGGCAAAAAGGCTGTCCACGGCATTCTGGTTAAAGTTCACCCCCCACTGGGTATCCTCAACAAAGATGTAGGTTTTATCGCCCACCGCCCGGCAGGTAGCGGATGTGAGATAGAAGGTGGTGTACTCCCCGATGAAGCTCTGGGCCCAGAAATTCACCGTGTCCCCCACCTGGTGCTTACCGCCCCGGGTGGCCACCTCCCCAGTGGGGGCGAAACGGGGATCATGACGCTCGGTTATCTCAATCACCTCGGGGTAGTAGAAGGTGCCCCCGACAGGCATTGACCGTGAACCCAGCAGTATCAACAGAAGATACCCCATCAGAACCGGGCTCCTATCGTGAACATCACCGAAGAGAAATCCGTCGGTTCGGGAAAGGTGATGTCGGTGTAGACACCGGGTTGAGCCGGGTCGAGCAGGGCGGCGTCGATGGCGCTCACCACCCGGTTCACCACGGCGAACATGGCTATGTAGGCTGTTCTCCGGTACCACTCCCTGCTGTTCCGCAGGGCGTCCAGATATGCAAGTCGTTCCCCTTCGCCGCTCCAGTTCCAGCCGTACTCCCCGGAAATCGAGTACTGCTGGTAATACTGGTGCTGGGCGGCGGGGTCATCGGGGTAATAGTACCTGGCAAGTTGTCTTATGTATGTGTTGAACTCGTCGCTGCTGTTGAATGCGCCCACATCGTCCTGAAACCTTCTGGTGCTTCCGGCCACATCAATTCCCGCCTTCTGAAGGGCCAGCCCCCGAAAATTGTCTCTCTGCCAGGTGGCTTCGATGTATGACAGGCCCGCGCCGATCCAGGTCACCGCTTCGACCCCCATGAACACCGTTCCCCGGGTTTTGTGACCCAATTGGCTCTGGCCCCATCCCGGCAGCACCAGAGAGCGCATCATCGCGCTTCGGTCACCCATGGCAGCCGAAGCCAGAATCAGAACAACCAGCACCGTCTTGTTACCGTTCATGACCACCTTAATTCACCACCGCGGCGTGAAAAACCGCCTGGGATGACATGCCGGAGGAGGCAACTTCCAGGCAAACATAGTAAAGCCCCGGCGCAAGCCTTCGGGTATCCCAGGGTACTTCCCAGGGGGATCCCCCCGGCGCTTCACCCTGGAAAAGGCCGACCAGTTCACCCGCCACGTTGAAAATCCTTATGGTGTAGGAACAGTGGCTTCCCGGGGTGAACCTGATGGTTCCGCTTCCGTCCCTGACCGGATTCGGCCAGACGAAAAAGCCGGCTTCCTCCAGAAGCTCTCTGGGGGCGATGGGCGGAAGATCTTCCGGCCACCAGCAACCCTCGCCTCCACGGTCCATTCCGGTGTGCCATCCCTGGGGAGAGATGGAGACCGGCCAGGCGCCGATCCACCCTCCTCCGGCTATCGCCATGAGACGATGGGTTTCGTCTCCCGCAAATCTCCAGAGAAGCGGCCTGCCCACCGGGCCGTCGCCCACGGACCAGAGGGTCTGGGCTATGTCTTCACCTTTCCGGTTCCACAGACCTGTTCTGCCGTCCCGCAGTGAGAAACCGGCGAAGCCGGTTCCCCCTACTCCGGTGTTGAACCGGTTTGCCGACTCCATAAGGCTGTCGGTGGGGGTGTGCATGGGCCAGTCCGCCAGAACCGCTCCCGACCCGGTGACAGCCCATGCCCCGGAAGAAGTTTCCACAATCATTTCCAGATAGCCGTCGGAATCAAGGTCTGCGGGGAACAATCCGCCAAGCGCTTTTCCGGAAAACCCGGCGGGGAATCCCGGCCGAAGATTGCCATGAATGTCGTAGCACCACGCGTAACCCCTGCTTACCACAGCTATCTCCGTCACACCGTTCCTGCTGAAATCGGCGGAGATGGGAATGGAAATGTCGCCTCCGCCAGGGTGCACGGGCCCCCCCGGAAAAAGCGCCCTTCCAGAAAGGTCGTAGGCGTAAAGGCTTCCGTCCGCGATGGTGACCGCCATGCCCGGCGTGTCGGGGTCGGGAATCACGCAGATGCCCCGGACTCCGTACCGGAAACCCCTGGGCCATCCGGGAAGCGGAGCGCCATCGGCGTTGAAAAGGTATACGCTGTCGCCAGACACCGCCGCCGCCACCTGCAGTCGTTGCGAAAACAGAACCTGGGAAGGTTCCCCGTTGACCCTGACAGGCCAGCCAGGGGCTTCCGTACCCCATTGGGGGGAAAGCATTCGAACAAAGCCGTTTCTGTCAGCGGTCATCAGATATTCTGTGCCACCAATCGCCGCCGCCACAGGGCGGGTACGGAAAACCGTTCCCAGCCAGGAAAGCAGCTCACCATCCGGGGAAAGCAGATCAATCCTTCCGGTGTTCCGGAGTACTGCGATGATCTCGCCCAGGCCCGGCGCGTTCCAAACCGTAAGCCCCGACCCCGGGTTGCCCACCCAGGCCGGCCAGCCCGGCAGGTCCTCCCTGGAGACGGTGAAGGTCATCACATTGCCGGAATTTGAGGTGACATCAACTGATACACCGGATCGGCCGCCCCATGACGCCTCTGTTGACGGGGTGGTCTCGGGGGTCAGCAGCCAGGCGTAACCGTCCCGCTTCCAGGGATCCCACTGGCTGCCCTCGCTGGTATAGAACCGGTCGAAATACATCGAATTGAAATCGGAAATGCCGTCCGCTTCCAGAAGTGTCACACCCTGGTGGTCGGGGTCGGTATTCACCGTGTTGTTCAAAATCCGTCCCGCGAGCCCGCTTTGGTCTACCCGCCAGATGAGTATGCCGGAACCGGGAAGGCCGAAGTCCCTCTCGTTCGCTCCGCACATACCGTCGCCGTCAGGGTCGCGCTGACGGTTCTCGATGAGAAGATACTCGGTATCCGAAAGGGGAACCCTGTACACGGTGTCCCCGGGGGAAACCGAGAAGCTGCCCTCGTAAACCTCCACAACATCGGTCCAGCCCAGGAACTCGCGGGTAAAGGCCCCGGGCCCCGAGGGCCAGAAGCCGTACATTATCCACTGGCCGTAACCCATGATGTCCCATCCGCCTACGGCCACCTTGCCCGTAAATGTATTCCACAGGTCCGGCGCGCCCAGTTGGCGAAACAGCTTGTGAACAAGGGTGCCCAGCACCCCCAGACCGTATCCGTCCTGGGTTTGGTGCTCAGGTACTATGGAGCCTTCCCGGACCAGAACGCCGTCGTTGGTGGGGATGCCCTGGGCAAGCCACTGGTCCTCCTGCTGCATGTAGTAATTGTAGGTGGGGTAGCTGATGAAAAGTGAGCTGATATCCAGAGGGCTGTCTCCCAGAATGTCGGATTCCCTGCCGGTACCGGCGTGAACCACCATCACGCCGTCGTACTCCGCGAAGTTCACTTCGTGGTCCGCCGCCTGCACCGCGTGAACCAGCAGCCAGATTACCCCGATGGGAAAACGGGCGTTGTCGCCGTACCACCCCATCTGGTGGGGCATTGTGTAACCCCCGTCGTCGATGAGCGGGTTGCCGGTAGCGGGGTAAACCGAGAACTCGTAGTTCTGCCTGCCTCCGCTGACATCTTCGAAGTAGGAAACAACCTGTCCGGCCATGTCAAGGCTGTAGTCACGGCCGTGATGGGGAAGAAAGAGGCCGTTGCCCGTTGTGGAATCGGTGTAGTCTTCGACGAACTCCACCCTGAGCATGCAAACCCTGAAGGTGTCGGTGGGAACCCGAAGGGGCCGGCCCTGAAGGTCGGTTATGGACCCCGGCGCCGGAGGACCGGACGGCTGGGCGAGGGCAAGGGCGAGTAACGCGGCGGGAAGGAAGTACACGCCCTAAAACCTTACGGTCAGGGAAAACTTCTGGTTGTACTTCCCGCTTCCCTGAAGTTCTTCCACAACCGGGATGAACGCCATGTCAAACTGGAAACCCTCCCACTGGATGCCGGCGCCCCAGGTAAGGCCCTCCCTGGTGCTTGCGCCCTCGGTGTCGTGGGAATAGCCGGCCCGAAGGGCCAGCAGATCGTAGTACCACACCTCGGCCCCGGCGCCCCAGTTGTTCTCCATGATCTCGGTACCGATATCGTCTTGTATGTCCACAAGCAGCTTTGAGAAGTCCGCAGCGGCCAGAACCTTGAACAGCTCGTTGGAAACCGGCCTGACCGCCAGCCCCAGCCTTATCTCCCGGGGAAGCGGGTTGTTCTCGCTGCTGCCGCCATAGCTCATGTTTGGCCCCAGGTTGGCAAGACAGGCCCCCAGTGACATGTCTCCGATTCCGAAGTTCCCCACATGGTAGAGAACGCCGAAATCCGCCGCGAAACTGGAACCCTTGCCGCTGTCCTCGTAGTAAAGATGGTCGTAGATGAACTTCAGGCTCATTCCGACCCCGAGACCCGGCGCCACTTCCGTGCCGAAGCTTCCGGTACCGCTGATTCCGTAGGAGTAGAATGTACCCACGGGTTCGGTGTGACCCTCGGGAATCTCCTGCTGTTCACCCATGGACATGAAGGTGATGTTACCGCCGATGCCTCCCCATCCCTCGAGGTGCTGGGCATATCCCAGGAACTCGAAGTAGAGATCATCCGCCAGTTGGGGAAGCCATTTCGAGTGCTGAAGGGTGAGTTCAACCTTGTCTGAGGAGAAAAAGGCGAGACCCGCGGGGTTCCAGTAACTGGCGGTGGCGTCGTCGCTCACCGCCACAAAAACCTCGCCCATGCCGTTGGGCCTGGCTCCGGGTGTGATATCCTTCCAGATCACCGCGGCGGTGGCGGCGTAGCCGGTACCGGCAAAAACAGCCACGGCAATCATCGCTAGAACCTTGTGCATTTCTTCCTCCTGATTGGTGTCAATTCCTTGTTACCGCCAGCACTCCCGTTACGGTATGATCCCCTGAGGAAACAGTGTAAACATATGCCCCGGAGGCTACGGGATCGCCGTCGGCATCGATGAGATTCCATATGAACTGATTGTAGCCCGGCTCTCCCTGCAGGTTCCGGAACTGGGCCAGCCTCCTGCCGGTGACGGTGAACAGCGTTATGTCCACCGGCCCTGGACCGGACTGCTGCCAGTGGAACCCGGCAATTGTGGAGGACGGGTTGGGGTAGATCCAGACCTGCTCCAGGAACGGCGCTCCGCTCCCGAGAACCTCGATTTCCATCTCAGACCATGAGATGTTCAACAGACCGTCTGCGGCCCTGAGCCGCAACTGGTGCATCCCCGCGGGGAGCGACTGCAGTGGAACCTGAAGCCTGCCGCTCATCGAAGAGCCCTGATCGTAAACAAAGTACTCGGACACATCTGAAGGCTCGCCGTTTATGTACAGCGCCAGCTGGGCTCCGGGGTATGGAAGCAGGTTGATGCCCGATGAGTCCTGCAGAGCCGCGCAATAAACCACCTCTCCCGATACCCGGGGAACCGGGGTTCCCTGGTATCCCTTTATCCAAGCCTCGATCTCCGGGCCGTCCGAGTCTCCCGAAGGAGTGCCGGGTTGAAGCCGCCCGGGGAAAAGGCAGGAAAGACTTCCGCCGCCGGGGTCAGGCGAGAAGAACCGAACCCGGGCCAGATCGCCGGTGACCGCCGCCAGGGGTACGAAAAGCTCGGCGGAAAAATCCGGGGAAGCCTGTGAGAATCCGCGGTAGAAAAGGCCCGGAACCGTATAATGCGGAACGG
>Ga0334883_1004987_pt1 | contig 12127 bp, 13 predicted proteins | sample GraSluR1_MG_6_FD_207230 | JGI IMG/M metagenome (GOLD analysis project Ga0334883, IMG submission 207230) | Sludge microbial communities from methane-producing bioreactor in Wageningen University, Netherlands - Granular Sludge_09_05-R1 | ecosystem: Engineered > Bioreactor > Anaerobic >... | reverse complement strand
AGGGCCTCCGCTGGATCCTCGCTCTCCCAGGGCTCTACTTTGGCACAGGCGCACAGGCAGCCACAGCACAACAAGGCCACCACCCACCACCTCCAAGCTCCGCCATTTCGCTCACGTCTCTGCACGCTTGCGCCCTCGCTACCAGCCTCGACTCCTACCCTACGCCAAGGTAAACGCTGCGCGCGGAAGCGGTCAAGACAGCCCTGATTCTCACCGTGTTGAGGCATCCTCGCGCCGCGCCATGACCACTCGGCGCTACCTCCTGGCGGCCCACAGCCGGCACCTCTTCCCTTCTAGCACACCTCTGCACTTCCTTACACCCCAACGCGCAAAGGTGGCCGCCCAAAACGCGTACCATCGCCACGGCTTGCCTGACCCAACGCCCTCCACCATAATTCCATCGACGCCGCGCGCCCATTTCCCGCCACGCTCAAAGGCCCAGGACAAAGCTTTGCGTCACGAAGCGCACCTCATATCTCGAGACGGTACCTCACTCTGGCACGGTTGGAATCACCTCGACACCTGCCCACTCGTGCTCTGCGACGGCATCGGCTGCGACGGCTTCGCCTGGCCTTATCTCATGGACCACTTCGCCGACCGCTGCGCCCTCTTCCGCTGGCACTATCGCGGCCACGGCTACTCACAGCGACCCGCCTGCGACGACGCCCTCAGCCTCGACCACTTCTCCCATGACCTGAACGACCTCCTCCAAGCGCGCGGCATCTCCCGAGCCGTACTCCTGGGCCACTCTTTTGGCGTCCAGGTCATCCTCAACTACTACCACCTCTACCCCGACACCGTCGCCGCCCTCATCCCCATCAGTGGCGCCTTCGAATACCCCCTCGATACCTTTCACGGCACCCACCTCTATCGCCTCATCTTCCAAATGATGATCGACTGGGTCAAAGGGGCACCCGACACCATTGGCCCGCTCTGGCGGAAAATCACCCCCAGCCCCCTGACCTGGCTCTACGCCCAAGTCGCCGAGGTCGATCCCAAACGGGTGCACCGCGTCGACTTCCAGCCCTACCTCGAACACTTGGCCCACGTCGAGCCCGACCTCTTCTTCAGAGTCCTGGAACAGGCCGCACAGCACAGCGCGCGCGCCTGGCTCCCAGAGATCGACATCCCCACCCTCATCGTCACCGGGACGGAAGACCGCTTCACGCCAGCGCGCTGCTCACAGGAGATGCACCAGCTCATCCCAGACAGTCACTACCTGTGCATCGAAGGGGCCACCCACGCCCTCCCCATCGAGCACCCCGACACCCTCAACGCCGCCATCGAGTCCTTCCTGCGCGCCCACCTGCCAGACGTCATCACCCCCGCTTGACCGCCGCGGCACTCACGACCGCACATGGAGGCGCAAGAGCTGCCGGCCAATCAGGAGGTGCTCCCCATCCTGCAACTGCAGCGGACCACGCAAGCGGACATAAGTCCCATTCGATGACCCCAAATCCTCCAGGCGCGCCCCCGCGCCCAGTGGCATCAGGCGAGCGTGCCGACCCGAAACGAAACCGTCGTCCCGAAAGACCACCCCGCCGAGCTCACGCCCAATGACGACCTCATCGCCACACAAGCGATACACATTGCTATCCTGGTGTGGGTCGATCATCAGATGCAGGTAGCCCCAACCCTCGCTCTCGGGGCTTCCCAGCACAGGCGTGTCGTCGTCGGCCACCAACACGGGCTCACGGGCCGCGTCCGTCGTGAAGCGCAGCACTTCTTGACCCACGCGAAAACAATCTTGGTTCGCCAAGGTCACCGGCGCGACGATGCGGACGAAAGTACCATTGCTACTGTGATTGTCTTCGACCAGAACACCGCTCTCGTCGCAGAGGAGACGGACATGCGCCATGGATACGAAAGGATCCTCCGCGAGCGCCTCGATGCTCTTGCGGCCAATCACATTCTCCCCGTCCACCAAAGCGATGGCCTCACCTTCCCGGCCATCGGGGTGGATGACGATCAGGCGCGCCCGCACCGGACTGGCCACCACCGTGTCGATGGGGATGCGATCCTCTTCGGGCTCGACCGCGACGTAGCGCGTACCACAGCGCCCACAAAAGACGAACTGCGGCGGCACCAAGGTCCCACAATCGCTACACACCCGCGCTTCTTCTTCCGGGGCCCGCACCGCTACCGGGACCACCACACTCACCTGACCCGGCCCCATCTCCAAGTGGGTGTCCCCTTCCTCCATCTCCTCCACGGAAGGCAGCGGCTGCAGGCCTGGCGACGAGCCCCCGGCCTTGACCTCTGCCAGCGGTTGCGTATGCACCCTCGACTGGGCCGCCTCGGAGATCACCGGCTGGTAGCTTCCCACCACCGCGCCCGCAGGCTCGAGCACTGCCTGAGAAGCCGTCAACGGGTTCCCACAACCCAAGCAGAACTTGTATCGGCTTTCGTTCTGCCGTCCGCATTTCGTACAGGTAATCAAGGCATACTCCTACGTGGCAGAGAGAACGCCTCGCGCCTAGGCACGAGACTCGTGCTGCAGCACCGCTGCATAATCCAGCGCGTCCAGGGCCTGGTAAATGGCCTGCCGCCGCTTGGGAGCCAGACGCCTGAAAAGGGCCAGCGCCGCCTCTTCATCGAGCAAGGCCGTCACTAAAGCCCGCCGGCTCTTCTCGAGGCGGCCCAGCCAGCTCGGCTGTTCGAAGAAGTCATCTGGACTCTGGGCCTCCACGAACGACTCCCACCCTCGAGCGACTTCTCGAAGCGATGCCACCCGCCAATAACCATCGCAGGCCATGGCAGGACCCTGCAAGCCATTGGCCTCGGCCTCCGCCTGCACCGCGACCAGCTCGCCCCACAAAGCCTTGGCCGCGACCAGACGCACCCGCATCGCGTCCCGCCAGGAGAGGTAGGCCCTTTCCGTCTCACGACTCGCCTCACGCAAGCCATCCCTGACCTGAACCAGCCCAGCGCGCAGCCTCTCCTGCTCGGCGCCGCCTTCCCCAAGTGCAGCCAGCGCCTCGCCCAGACCCCGCTCGATCTGCATAAAATTCAGTGTATTTTCCCGCGCCATCGTGCACCTCGACCCACACCCGACTACGCAGTGAATCTTCCCAAAGAGCCGAGCCTTGTCAAGGCGCCACCAACACCGGGCAACAGCCTTGGCACTGCACCATCACATCTGCCGCATCAGACCCACTACCACCCCGAGGATGCGCACCCCCTCCACCAGCTCCTTCGGCACCACTATCGGCTCCATGGCCGGGTTCGATGGCAACAACCACAGCGCATCGCCGCGCGGCTCATAGCGCTTCAAGGTCGCCTCATCGTCGAGCAGACACGCCACGATCTGGCCGCGACGCGCCGTCGGCTGCGAGCGCACGAACACCAGATCGCCCGGCAAAATGCCGTCGCCGATCATGCTCTCCCCTCGCACCCGCAACGCAAATATCTCATCTCTCGCCGCCCCGAAAAGCGCCGCCTCCAAGGTCACCACCTGCTCGTGCTCTTCCACCGCCGTGATGGGCTGGCCAGCGGCGATTCGACCCAGCACGGGCACACGCCTCAAAGCCACCGGCTCGGCCACACTTGGCGCGGCACTCCCTTCACCTGCGCCGCTAGCCTCCATACGCACCGGTCGCAGCGCCCGGCTCTTGTCGGCGTCACGCACCAAATATCCCTTGCGCACCAAGGCCTGCAGGTGCTCCGAAACCCCGTTGGTCGACTTGATGTTCAACGCCGCGCCGATCTCTCTGATCGTCGGCGGATAGCCCGTCTCATCCGTCTTGCGCACCACCCAATCCAAGACCTCTTGCTGGCGCGCCGTCAATTTCTTCATCGCCGTCCTCCCCTATGCCAATGACCCCACCACCCTAACTGAACACCTGTTCGGATGTCAAAGCATTCCCGCCACGAGCCCAACTTGACTTTCGCCGCGGCCCCCACCACAACCACCTCTCGCAGCGCCCACGCTGCCACCCACCCCGACGCCAATCATGACAACCAACGCCCCAGCTCCGACGGCCGCCTTCATCCTCGCCAGCGCCTCACCGCGCCGGCGCGCCCTGTTGCGCCGCCTCGGCCACGATCCCCTCACGCACACCCCCAACATCGAAGAAATTCCACAAGCCCACGAAACCCCCTCTGCCTACGTCATGCGCCTCGCCAGCGAGAAGGCCACCCACGTCGCCGTCGAGCTGGGCTGGCCGCCCCCCCCCCACGGCCATCCCGCACCATGGGTCCTCGCCGCAGACACCACCGTGGTCCTCGACGGCCAGCTCCTCGAAAAACCCCACACCCCCGCTGCCGCCCTCACCATGCTCACCCGACTGCGCGGCCGCACCCATCAAGTGCTCACGGGCGTCGCCGTCGCCGACCGACGCGACCTGGCGCTCCACCGCCTCGTGGTCAGCACCGACGTCACCTTCGCCAAGGTCTCGGACCGCTGCCTCGAGCGCTACGTCCGCTCAGGCGAGCCCCTTGACAAAGCCGGCGCCTATGGTGTTCAGGGGATCGGCACTGTCCTGGTGCGCGAAGTCCATGGCTCCTATTCCAATGTCGTCGGCCTGCCCCTCGCCGAGACGCTCGAACTGCTGCTGAGCCTTGGCGCCATCGACGCCGAAATCGGCGCCACGCCCCTGGACCTGAGCACCATCCTCTGAGCAGCCGCCACGCGTCGGCCGAGGCTTTCCCATGAGCACCATCGCACAACGACTCGCCCATATTCGCGCCCAGGTGGCCGCAGCCTGTCACCAAGCCAACCGTGATCCCGACTCGGTCACCCTCATCGCCGTCTCCAAACACCAGCCCATCGCCGCCATCGCCGAAGCCTACGCCGCCGGCCAGCGCGATTTCGGCGAGAACTACGTCCAAGAATGGCGCGACAAAATGGCCGCCCTCCCTGAGGACATCCGCTGGCACTTCATCGGCCACCTGCAAAGCAACAAGGCCCCCATCATCGCCGAGAGCGCCCTCTTCGCCCTCCACACCGTCGACAGCGCCAGCCTCGCCAACCGCATCAGCCGCCGCCGCCCCCTCGACGCCCCCCCCCTGCCCATCTTCATCGAGGTCAACCTCGGGCAAGAGTCCACCAAGGCAGGCGTCGCCATCGACCACTGCCGCGACCTGGTCGCAAAGGTCGACAAAACCCAGCGCCTACGAGTGCTCGGCCTCATGGCCATCCCACCCTACGATCCCACGCCCGAGCACAGCCGCCATCATTTCCGCCAGCTCGCCGCCCTGCAGGCCGAAATCAACCTCGCCCGCCCCCCAGAGCGCCGCCTCCACCACCTCTCCATGGGCATGAGCGACGACTTCCCCATCGCCATCGCAGAAGGCGCCACCATGATCCGCGTCGGCACAGCCATCTTCGGCCCACGCCAGGCCCCCTGAACCGCCACCCGTGGCCCCTCCCTGGCCACCCTCACCCTCCGGAACCAGCCCATGCAATCCATCGGAATCCTTGGCTGTGGCAGAATGGGGCAGGCCATCGCCCTCGGCCACCTGCGTCAAGCCGCGCCGACGCCGCTCTGGGTTTTTGATCCACGTCCCGCAGCCAGCGCCGACCTGCTGGAACAAGCGCGCGCCCTCGGTAAAGACCACCTCGTTCACCTCGTCACCACACCGGAGCAGGCCCTCGCCGATGCCACGGTCCTGGCCGTCAAACCAGACGTAGTCCCTGCGCTGTTGACCGCCCTGGCGAACGCACCGGAGAGCCTGCTCATCTCCATCGTCGCCGGCACGGAGCTGGCCGCCCTGCGCCGGCACAGCCACCACCGCATCATCCGCGCCATGCCCAACACCCCAGCGCTGTGCGGCGCCGGAGTGACGGTCATGCTGCACCAAGCAGACGACCGCCCCACGGATCGCAGCCGCGCCGAAGCCGTCTTCAGCGCCCTCGGCCCAGTCCTCAGCGTCGCCGATGAGGCCCTCATGCACGTCGTCACCGCCCTGACCGGGAGCGGCCCCGCGTTCTTTGCCGTGGCCATCGAGGCCTTGAGCGACGCCGCCGTCGCCCAAGGCCTACCCCGCACAGCGGCCCTCGAGATGGCCCGCCTCACCATGCACGGCACGGCAGCCCTCCTCGCCGAGTGGCACCCCGCTCTCCTCAAGGACGCCGTCACCTCGCCCGGAGGCACCACCGCCGCCGGCCTGGCCGCGGCCGAGGCCGCTGGCCTACGCCACGCCCTCATGGAGACGCTGCGCGCCGCCACCCTGCGCAGCCGCGATATCGCCCGGGAGAAGAACCAAACCTGACCCCGAAGCAGGGGCTCACGGGACGTCGACCACCCGCGCCAAAGCTTGCAGTGCCTCGATGAGGGTCCCATCGACCCGCTTGAAGTAGGCCCGCGTCGCCGCGACGGCCTTGGTCGCGTCCCCGCTCCCGATGGCCACCCGCAGCGACTGCAGGTAGTCCGGAAAAGTCGCGTCGTAGACCCACAACGCCGTGCTCCGCGACAACATGGCGCGATAGACGTCGAGGATGGTGTTGGCGATCCATCGCGCCGTCAGAGAATGGGCCGCATCGATGAGCGCATCGATGAACTCGATGTCCGTCGTCGCCAGGGCGTTGCGATTGCGCGCCGCGAAGTTGACCATCTGGCGCTCCACCAAAGCATCGATGACCGCCAAATCCTCCGGCGTCGCCCGCCTCGCCGCCAGCTCCAAAGACAGGGACAGCACCTGCGTGCGGGCGTGCAAGAGATCCTCCACGACCAAGAGCAGCTCCTCAGAATGACTGGCATGTACCAAAAAAGCGCTCAGGGACTCCATGGTGGCCGTCTTGCGGAAGTCCTGCACCGTGACACCCTGACCATGGCGCACCGAGACCAGGCGTCGGTGCTCGAGTTGCTGGATCGCTTCGCGCAAGGTGTTGCGATTCGTCTCGTAGTGCGCCGCCAGCTCTCGCTCTGAATCCAAGCGCTTCCCCGCCGGATAGGCGTCCGACAGGATCTTGCACAAGAGGTCCTCGAAGATTTCATCGGCCCGGGTACTCATCGCTACTCTCCCGCACCTGTTGATGCACTGCACAACCAAGAGGTTGACCAACAGCCCATGCCCAACCCATGTAGCAAAAATAGCTTAGCCTCTACTGGGCCTAAGACCCCATAGCAGTGGTTCGACCACTTCGTCAAGCCCCGCCAAAGAGACAGCCCCCCGACACACCTTGGACCAGCCCCCCCCCGCTGCGGCGCCCCCCCCTGTGCCACCGGCACCCGTTGCGCCGCAGCGCGGCGGTCGTCATCATGGCCCCGCGATGCTGACGGACTACTCCCACCACGGCGTGCCCCCGGCGTCGCGCACACCCACGGACAACGGGGACCCCACCGCAGAGATGACCATGGACGTCAACCCTACCCCATCTACGCTCGTCCCAGCACCCATGCTCATCGTCCCCGCCGCTGGCGCCGGGCGTCGGATGGGCCAAGCCAAAGCGCTCACGGAGATCGCCGGGCGCACCTTCCTGGAACACATCATCCACTGCGCCACCGCCGCCGGCTGTGGGCCCGTGCTGGTCGTCACCGGCGCTCAGGCCGAGCGCGTCCGGGAGCGCCACTCGAACACCGCCGTCGGCTGGGTGCACAACCACCGCTGGGAACACACCGGGATGCTCGAGTCCGTTCTCTGCGCCCTCCCCCGCCTGTGCACCCACGCGCCCTGCCTCATCTGGCCCGTGGACTGCCCTCTGGTCAGCCCGCTGACGCTGCAAGAACTCCAGCAGGCCGGCACCAACGCCGCCCCGCCTCGTGCGCCATGGGCCATCCAGCCTTCTTACCTCGGCCGTCCGGGTCATCCCCTGTGGCTGGCCCCGACCGCGTGGTCGCTCCTTCCCGTGGAAGGCTTGCATTTGCAGGCCTTCCTCCGGCGCTTCGCCACCAGACGCCGCCAAATCCCCGTCGACGACCCACACGTCGTAGGCAACATCAACACCCCCGAGGATCTGGCCCGCGCACTTCCCTGAACCGGACGCGCGACCACATGTAGGACATCGAGACTTTGTGAGCTGAGCCAAAGGCCATTATCCTCGCCCCATGACGCGAGATCCCATGCGGGCTCGCCTCGGCTCATAGGGGAACACCATGCAAGGTCCAAAGGCTCAGGAAGGCCAGCGCGCCCAACACCACATCCACCGCCACTTTCGGCGCTCACCGCAGACCATCGTCACCCTCGCCGCCCTTCTCCTGGCTTGGGGCACCATGGGGTGTAGCCACTTCGACACCAGTGGCACCTCCATGCTCTTTCCCGAAGCGATGCTCAGCGCCAACTTCCAGCCCGCCCGGGTGACCAAGGGCACGGCCGATCCCTTTGGCTGGCTGGTCTATCCAGAGGCCGGCGCAGGCGCCAGCACGACCACACGCCAGAGCCCAGCGCCCACGGCCGCCAGAGCAGCCGTGGCCAAAGCCCAGCCCGCATCCCCACCTACAGTGGCCAGCGCCCCCTTGACGCCCGTCGCCGAGCCCGCGCCCCCAGCCAAAGCCGCCACGAAAGCAACAGCCACCGCTGTCAAAGCGCCCGTGGATCCCCCCAGCAAGACCCCCCAGGGGCAACCCAAGGCCAAGGGGCCCCTGGCCGTGCTCGCTGATGCCCCCGAAGCCAACGCCTACGACACGGCCCACGCTGCCGCCTATGTCGCCGCCGTTTATGGGGTCAACGGGGTGGTCCTCTCGGAGGGTGCCCCCAGCATCCTCGAGCTCTATCAGCATGCCTACCGCAAGGGCGTCCTCTACCACGCCGCCGTGCCGGCCGTGGGGGACTTGGCCTTCTTCCACAACACCTACGACCGCAACCGCGATGGACGCTGGAACGACTGGTACACCTTGGTCGCCGTCGTGGAGTCCGTCGACGCCAACGGCACGGTCACCCTCTTGGCCTATGTCGATGGCAGTGTCCAGCGCTTCTTCATGAACTTGGCCGAGCCTGGTGAGATGGCGGGACCCAACGGACGCTTGAACACCGTCCTGCGGGCCTCTGGGATCAGCGCCGGGCAATCGGGGATGGCTGGCAAGCTCTTCGCGGGCTTTGCCAACCTCTTGGGCGACGCCAATCAGGTCGTGGTCATCGACAACTGGCAGCCAGGGATGCGTGCCGAGCTGTAGACACCCCCCATCGAGGCCACCATGGACCGGTTGAACCGCCTCCTCTCGACACCGCGAAAGACCGCGACGCTATGGGCCATCTGTGCCGGAGCCGTGGCCTTCGCGGCGTGCGCCGCCCCACAACAGCACCACCAGAGCGCGCCCCCATCCTATCGCATGCTCGTCAGAGGCGAGCCGGGCTTCAACGCGCCTGCGGTTCACGCACCCCACGCCGAACGAAATCTGGGCGCGGCCCGTGTCGTCCCGCCCTACTCCCTCGAGCGCGTGATCAGCACCTTCGGCGACTGCCGCGGTCGGCGCCAGCACAACGGCATCGACCTCGCCGGTGTTGGCGACGACGCCGGCCTCGGGACCCCGATCTTCAGCATGACCGACGCCGTCGTCACCCTCATCGGCCGCCCCGAAGACGATCCCGATGCTTTCGGCACCTACGACAAAAGGCCCGGCCACACCGAACGCGCCGGCCGCCTCTTGCCTCGCTCGGCAGAGATCCCAGGTTACGGCAAGGTCTACTTCTTCACCCGCAAGCCGGGCCGCTGGCGTTCGGGCGTGGTCATCGCCACCCGCGCCCTCAGTGGGCCCCTAGAAGGCCATCAGATCCGCTACATGCACATGGCCGCCATCCACCCCAGCCTCGCCGTGGGCGACCTCGTCCTGGCCGGACAGGAAATCGGCCTCATGGGCGGTACCGCCATCGCCACCTCATCGCCCCATGTCCACATCGACATCGAAGACCCCCAGGGACGACGCGTCGACGTCGCCCCCTTCCTCGGCCTCGAGCCCGATACCAAGGTGTGCCGACCCAAGCGATAGCGCGCCGGCAAGGCCTCCAAGCGCTCCCCCTATCTCCGCTCCAGCGCTTTGAGGAATTTTTTCGCTATTAACTTGACAGCCCTTTTTTTTGTCCTAAAGTGGCCAATCAGAGAAACGGTTCTCGATAACCATTTCTCGATTCACCGGAGGTCACCATGGACGACAAGCTACGATCAAAGGCGGCGCTGGCCCCCGTGGCCGCAGAGAGCTCGGGCGATGACTGCGCCCAAGACCTGCCGCTCAAGGCCGTCCCCGAGCCTAGCCTGCGACGCCTACCCAGCTATGTCTATTACCTGCGCGCCATCGCTCAGCTCGGCCGAGACAACGTCTCCACCAGCCACATCGGTGAAGCCCTGAAGCTCGATCCAACCCAGGTCCGCAAGGATCTGGCCTACACCGGGATCGTCGGCCGACCCAAAGTGGGCTACGCCGTCGATGAGCTCATCGAGGCCATCGAGACCTTCCTCGGCTGGAACGACATCACCCAGGCCTTCTTGGTGGGCGCCGGAGCGCTGGGCTCGGCCCTCTTGGGTCATCAACGCCTGGAGAGCTGTGGCCTGCGCCTGGTCGCGGCCTTCGACAATGACCCAACCAAATGCGGCCGCGTCATCCACGGCAAGGAGGTCTTGCCCATGGAAAAACTCACCTCACTGACCAAACGCATGCGCATCCACATTGGCGTGCTGACCCTGCCCGCCGACGGGGCGCAACGCGCCGCCGACCAACTCATCGCTGGCGGCGCGCTGGCTTTGTGGAACTTTGCCCCAACGAGTCTCAGCGTTCCCCCGGGGATCGTGGTGGTCGATGGGGAGCTCTATTCGACCCTTGGCTTGCTCAAGCGGGGTCTTAGTCTGGCCTTAGATAAGCAACCCTGATTCTCGACGAGGAGAGCTCGACATGACGACGACTCCAACGGAGGCGCGATGCCCTTCGTGCGCCACGCCTACGCCCACCCCATCCTCAGCGCGCCACTTCGGCCAAGTGTGTGATATCTTGGCAAAGCACGCCAACGATCCGGCCAAGATCATCCCCATTTTACAAGAAGTGCAGAGCGCCTATCGCTACTTGCCTGAAGAGGTGATGACCTACATCGCGACGGCTCTCGGCATCTCCCCAGCCCGCGTCTATGGCGTCGCGACTTTCTACTCCCACTTCGCCCTCGAGCCCAAAGGGAAGTATGTCCTGCGCATCTGCGATGGGACGGCCTGCCACGTCAAGGGTTCGGAGAACCTGATCAAGGCGCTGCGCACCCACCTCCGCCTCCCCTCGGGGAAGGACAACACGGCCGACATGCTCTTCACCATCGAGAGCGTCTCCTGCGTCGGCGCCTGCGGCCTGGCGCCCGTGCTCATGGTCAACGAAGACGTGCATGGCCAACTCAACTCGGACAAAGCCGTCACCATCGTCAAAGCCGTCCAGGCCGGTGAAGCCAGCGGCACCACGCCAGCAGAGGCCACCGCGCAAGCTGCCAACGGTGAAGGAGTGCACTCATGATGACCCTACGTTCCGCCAATGACTTTGCCATCATGCAGCAGAGCTTCGCCAAGATGACCGCCGCCTTCCAGCGCCGGGTCATCGTCTGCGCTGGCACGGGATGCGTCGCCAACAACGCTTTGCTCGTTCTGGCCGAGCTCGAGCGCGCCATCGCCGCCGCCGGCCTAAGCGTGACGGTCGAGCTCAGCAGAGAGCTTCCGCCCATGGGCGGGATCTGGTTGTCGCGCTCGGGTTGCCAAGGCTTCTGCCAGATGGGCCCGCTCCTGGCCATCGAGCCCGACGGGCTCCTCTATACCCAAGTCAAGTCTGCAGACGTCCAAGACATCGTCACGGAGACCCTCATCGGCGGGCGCAGCGTCGAGCGCCTCCTCTTTCGCGATCCCAACACCAAAGCTCGTTGCCATGGGCCAGCGACCATTCCTTTCTACCAACGCCAGCACCGCATGACCCTCGCCCTTTGTGGCCGCATCGATCCCGAGAGCCTCGACGAGTACGTGGCCAACGGCGGCTACGAGTCGGCGCGCAAGGCCTTCATCCACCTGCAACCTGAAGCAATCTGTGAGGAGATTCTCGCCGCCGGGCTGCGGGGGCGCGGTGGCGGCGGCTTCCCCACAGGTCGCAAATGGCAGCTCACTTTGGCGCAAAAGAGCGCCAAAAAATACGTCATCTGCAACGGCGACGAGGGTGATCCCGGGGCTTTCATGGATCGCTCCGTCATGGAAGGCGACCCTCACTGTGTCATCGAAGGCCTCTTGATCGCCGGCAGG
>Ga0334883_1004981_pt1 | contig 12143 bp, 8 predicted proteins | sample GraSluR1_MG_6_FD_207230 | JGI IMG/M metagenome (GOLD analysis project Ga0334883, IMG submission 207230) | Sludge microbial communities from methane-producing bioreactor in Wageningen University, Netherlands - Granular Sludge_09_05-R1 | ecosystem: Engineered > Bioreactor > Anaerobic > Unclassified... | reverse complement strand
GAGGAAACCGATCCCTCGGTGATAACGGTGGATCCTTCCGGGATCATCAGCGCTAACGGCCTTCAGTGGAGGGTGGGACCTGACAGAGATTTGAGCTGGAATCAGGCCTTCGAATGGGTGAACAGCCTTGGTGGAGGCTGGCGCGTTCCATCCATCGGCGAACTTCAAGGTCTGTGGAACGCTGGTGTGAACAACACCGACTGGGGTCCTTTCCGGAACAGCGGATTTCTGGTCTGGTCAGGAAATCACACCGTCTTCTGTTTCTTCTCCGGCGATGTATTCCAGTACCCTCAGCAAGCGGTAGCCATTGCCACACGAGCCTTTGCGGTGCGTTCTCCGGATTAGGCCCGTCCGGTTGCCAAACCTTTGCCAGGGCGGTTCCAGGGTTGCGGGGCGATCTGAAGAGATGAAATGAACCTCAGGACCTCGAGAGGCGCTCGTCCCAGTGTTTCAGGCAGGTCTGCACGAGCAAGGCAGTGTAACACCCATCAAGGAAGGGCGCTTCGGTGAGCCTGCCGATCCGTTCCCTGATCTCGGTCGAACAGCCTGTCCTGACCCCGGCGAGAAGCGTGACCATGCACGAAGCCATGACATCAGTGGGACTGATGTCCCTTCCGTATCCCGCAAGCAGCCATCTCACGGCGGCGTAGCCAACTTTCAGCGCGAACTCCGGGTTCCTGTCAAGAAAGCCCTTCGCCGCCCGGGTGAGGGTTACCGGGTCGCACGGGTACTCTTCCGCGAGGGAGACGGCCTCTTTCAGAAGCCCGGCCGATTTCGCCGCCGCGAACCATTTTCCCTCTTCTCCCGGCGATTCGTCCACCACATGCGCGAGGATATCCTTCGCGGTTTTATCCGGGTACTTTGACTTTATCGAATTAAAGGTGGCCAGATTCGTGTTCCTGCGGTTCGCGTGGAGAGCGAAGCGGGCAAAAGCCTGTTCGGTCTTTCCCTGGGCCAGGAGAATCTCCTCGCAGGTCTGAGTGAAATCCCGGTTGTTCATGCCGGCATCCAATGTGGAGAAGGCGTACTGGATGGCGTCGTCGTTTCTGCCCATGGCCGCAAGAGCCATGGTGCCCCATTTGCGGTAGTACCATGACTGGTCCGGCGACAGGTCCAGCAGTTCCAGGATTTCCGCGTACCTTCCTGAATGGTGGAGTGAGCTGAGACACGCGGCGGTTCCATTGTAGAATCCACCGCCAGGCGACCCGGGACCCCATACGATCCTCACGGCTCCAATGAAAGCGTCAGCCCAGTATGATGCCATGGTCTGGGAGGCGCAGAGTTTGCCCCAATGCTCCGGTATCTGGTCGAGGTAGCCTATTCCGTCTTCTTCCACAGCTGTCCAGAGCCTTTTCAGCCAGTTAGAACGGGTTGAGGCGTCCGCCGGGGCTTCAGCCATGATTTCCACCAGAGCTTCCACCGCCCTGTTGGTGGCGGTTCCGATTGCGCCGGAGGAGCTGTCAACATTCTCTATCGCTGGTGACAGCTTCTCAAGAAACAGCACCGCGCCTTCAGCGGCGAGTGCGGGATCTTTGCGGGCAACACCCCTTATCTCCGACAGGGCTTCCTTGATGCGCTTTATGGGAAGCTGTGACCGCCACCCGAAGGCATTGCGGCGAAAGCGTCTGCTGAATTCCCATTTGTGTGCCATCAGCGATCCCGTTCCACAGTATGAAGACAAACCAACATGTCAAAAATAACAGGTCTTAACAGAGACCGGTTCTGCAAGCAAGCGAGGCGGAGTCCTGGCTTCCCCCCCCTTGTCATTCGCCGGTAACCGGAAGTGTGAACGCTTCAGCCGGAGAGCCTTTTTGCGATTGGGGGGGCCGGGCGGCCCCCCCCGCTACTTGTGCTTTCGGAGTATTTCGGCAAGGGCGCAGTCGCCATCACCGGCTCCGAAGAGCCAGTCCACCCTCAGCCTTCTGTCCCTGCCGTGTTCGCTGTAAAACGAGATATGGCAGCCCAGGGCTCCGTAGTCCTCTCCGAACAGCGAGCCGTCGCCATTGCCCGTGGCTTCAACAAACCGTCGGCTGCTCTCAACCCTTCCCCATCTGCCCAGCGGAACCCATGCGCCGGCGTGTTTCCTGCCTTGTCGCAGACTCGGGAACTTCTGGCATGACAGTATTTCATCCTCGACGGAGCCGCCGGGCTGAAGGAAGCCCCTGATGCTGAGTTCACCATCGCTGTTATGGCCGTTGAGCGCGGTGCAGATCAGTTCCGTCGTCAGAAGTGGAACGCCGGGAAGCATGGTGGCGCTCCATTGAAGCATAGCTGACCCGAAGTCCTTGTGGTCGATTTTCCAGGTCATTCTCCAACCTGAGCCGGTGAGCCCTCCGTGGGAACACTGGAAGTTCTCCACGAAAGGGGGAGAGTCCTCAAGGGGATACGGTCTGTTGGTTCCCCCGAACCTTGGGTGGATCCCTCCAAACCACGGTTTCTCCCATGCGAACTCCGAGGGTTCCGGCCTTGAGGAGAGCAGGTACTCGGCGCCGTCGAGGCTCACAGAGAAGACCTGCCCGCACGCCCTTGGGTCAAGAAGGGCTTTCATCCTCCGGTTGGAAAGCGAGAGGATTCCATCGGACATTTCAGCGGAGACGGAGGATGACCTTCCCACGAGGAAGACCGGAAGAACCGTCTCCCTTCCCGCCATGACCAGCGACACATCCACCGGGCCTTTCCCCCGAAGAACACCGGAAATGCTCCGCTCCCTCTTCACCCTGCCACGACAGACCCTGCGGCCCCGGCTTCCTATCTCCGCGTCCCGTTCGCCATGCAGGGGGTGCGCAAGGAAGACTTCGGTGCCGGAAGCCATTATCGGCTGCAGATTATGCGAGAGGAAAGGCACAATCGGGCTTCGGTCCCCGACTTCCCACCCCAGAGCCTCCGCCCTCCGCAGGAGTTCCCTCTCGCCACCCCCCGCGAGAAGCATCCTGAAGAAGGGGGATTCCGCCCGGTCGCCGGGCTGGACAGTGGTTTCCTCCGTGCCCGGCAGGTGGTACTCCATCTCCGGCCAGTCCTTGAAGTGGCACAACACCGACATTCCCTGCCCCACCGCTCCGAACCACGGGGCGGCCAGCCCAGAAGAGAGTTTGGACATGTCCTCCTCCCAGTCGGGGATCTGGTTTTCCACCGGAGTCATCCTGAGAAGTCCCGCTGGAACCGGGAAGAGTTGTTCCTCCTCACGGAACGCCTGTGTGAATCTGTTGAAGGCGCGGAAGACGAGCTTCTGAGCAGTGGCTGATCCATTGTCGACCCAGGCCTTGCCTTCCGCGTAGCCCGCCGGATCAAGCCGCACCTGAAAACCGTACTCCATTCCAGGTCTGGATGGCCAGGGAGTTTTTCCGGCAACCGATCCGTCACTGATATCAAGGTCGAACCTCTGCAGGTACAGGTCGGTCTGCCAGATCGGAGGACCGGCGATGATGAAGAACTTTCCCGCATCCAACGGCTGCTGTCCCTCACCCCGTACCATGAGCCAGGCCATTCCGCCTCTCCTGTCCACCACGAGCGCCATGTCCCGGTCCACGACAATTGCCGCGAGCCTGGTGTCGATACCGACGGGCTGATTCGTGTGAATGCCGGCAACGAGGACCACGGTTTCCCTGTAGCCGTTTTCGCCTATCCGCACCGAGAGGGAGTGGACGCCTTTCTCAAGCGCCGGCAGTTCAAGGGTGAGGGTCTGATAGGTGGATTCGCCAGGCTTCCAATGCCTTGTCAGAAGATCACCCCCGTCTACGGAGTAGCTCACGGGAACCGATTCGGTCCTCCCAAGGCACTTCACTCCCAGGGAAACAGACACGGCTCCCACGGGAAGAAATCTCAGTTGCGACAGGTGAAGCGACACCTCTTCCTCTGCCATGATCCCGACACCAAGCTCAATGCCGTCCGATTCCACTGTCACCCTGTCCACAGGCTCGAAGGGGGAGAATGGAACCCTGACCGGAAGGGGTGTTACGGAGAAGTGGTTTCCGCAGAGCTCCCCGCATTCAAGGGAATCCCCGGTACGGACGGTGCAGGGGCTTATGACCCCCTCCACCTCGATGCTGACCGGCTTCCCCGTGAAGCAGGTGGCCCCGGATAGGGAAAGCCCCGCCCGAAAACCCGGGTACTCGATGCCGGAAAGGCAACGGCCCGCCTTGTCGAAACTGGCCTCGAACCTCTCGTCACCCCTGGTGAACACATAGGGGAAGACCTGTCTCCCGGAATCGGTCTTCACAAGGTCCGGAGCCACCGCGGGATCCCTGGAGAAGCAGCGGTACCAGTCCTCCCCGTCGAGGAACCTCGTGAAGGCCTCCATCCGAAGCAGCCGGGGCATGTAGTTCTGCATGTACACCTTGGTGTCGGGAACCCAGAAGAACCCCGTCTTCTTGTACAGGGGAACCGCCTTCATGTTCGCGGGCCAGGTGTGAAGGTCTATCCTGTCCAGGCCCATTTCGGCGCTTCGCCGCACCGCGTCAAGCAGAAGGGCTTTCCCGATGCCCCTGCCCTGTATGCCCGGCAGGACGTTGATCACACTCACGTAAGAGGCTTCAGGCTCACCTCCGTATGGGCTTGTTCTGCAGCAACCCACAACCCGGCCTTTCAGAAGGGCGAGAACCGAGAACAGCGCCCCTGAGCAGTTCTCCTCGTGGGCCACCGAGGCGGCGGATATCTCAGCGGCCCCGAAGAAGCCTGGCGGCCATCCGTCGCGGCTCTCCCTCCACATCTCAACCAGGCCGTCTATGTCATCATCGCAGAACAACCGAAACTCAACACGATCCATTGATACTCCAATCAAGCCAGGGAATGAAAAAAAAGGCAGGGGCATCCACTCTGGATACACCGGGTCTCAGTCCCGATGCGGAGCCATGCACCTGCCCTTGTATGTCTGGTAAAGATCGTCGGTTCAGAACACCGACTCGGGGAGGCTCAGGCCCGGCACCCCTGCCGCAGAACATTGATCATTAAAGCCTCCTCTCTCTGAGCCGGCTGAGTTCCGGCTGTTGATGACCGGGAAACGATCGCGTGAATATGTAAAGGAAACAGGGAATGGCAAGTCAAGGGTGAAAATGGCAACGGACTCCGCATCGGTTGAGGCTCTGGAACTCCACACCAGTCCTGCTGGCAGCGGACTCGGGCGGGGAGAAGCTTAAAAACTGATGTACGCGGCGACACGAAGCCTGTGCCGAGAAAACCCGGTGTTTCAACAGCCGTAGACAGGCTGAGGCTCGGAAACGGGTTCGCAAGCACCCGTGACCTGACAGGCTTTGCTGCGCATGAGAACCTCATCGACCCGAAATCCGCCAAATGTGCAACGGTAGTCTGGTGTGCCAACTTGGCAGCAAACCCAAGCCCTCAGTGCACTTCGATGATTGGCGTCCCGGGTCTCCCCCCGATCGTAATCGGGTTCTTGAACGCATCCAGCGGGCATGTGAAGCCCCATTCAACGGTTGGAAGCTGATTTGAAACCCTGATGGTCAACCACTGGGCTCCGGCCGGCGATACTGCCCCGTCACCCTCCCCGCGCAAGACCCAGCTTCAGGTCGCGGGCGAACTCGTAGGAGATCAGCCGCCCCGTCTGCGTGTCGGTAAACCCCTTTTCAGCGTGCGACCTCTCACTGAGCTGAACCGCGCTGCATCCCTCGAGCTGGTGCGCAACTGATGCAAGCACCTGCATCTCGGTTGGAGAGAGGATCGAAAGATCGGGCGCTATCGTTGATTCCAGAACTTCGACAAGGTCTTCAACGCCCTTGCAGGGTGTCTCCCGTGTTCGTAGAAGCTTCCTGTCCTGAAGAAGAATGGCAAGGATGTGCTCGTACTGATCGAGGCACGGCCCGAAAGGCAGATGTGCGTAGGATGCTCCGGTGATTGAAACACCGAAACTCTTGAAGTGAAGGAAATCCGCATAGAAGAGGAGTTTGTTGATCTTCGTTCTCGACACGCCGTTCCGGCAGAAGTAGAGCAAAGCCGCTATGAGTTTCCCCGCGTCAGGCCTTGAGTAGCCGTTGTACTCAGAGGGCGCTGGTGACCCAAGATAGCCCTCAAGGGCTTCCTGGGGAGTTGTGCCGGTGCTGTTGAACATGCCTGTGAACTCCCTCCGACGTTGCTCGGAAAACGGGGAGTTCGCCAGCATGGCCCCAAAGCCGCCGGCGCTCATGGCCGTTTTCATGAGGGAGTCGTGCGAGGCTTCCTGCAGCGCACCGTTCTCGTAACGGCTGACAGTTACACGGCTGCAGGAGAGAAGCGTTGCCAGTTCATCCTGAGTCATGTCCATCCTCAGACGGAACGCCCTGATGTCTTCGGGAAGAAGCATCTCATGCCTGGCCCTGTACTCACGGTATGCGGCATCGGCGCTGTCCCAGGGCTTTCCGTCGGCCAGGAACCGATGCCCGCAGCCGGTGCAGGTATGCCCCTGAGCTTCTACGGTGATTTCCTCTCCCCGGATGCCATAGGTTTCACTGAGAGTCTTGGGTTTTTTCAGAACGGGTTCGCTGCAGACCGGACATTCCCTCTTATTCATCTTCGCTCCTTCTGAACGGGAATCGCATACGCCCTTCCGGCGGATGGAAGGAGACAAATCGGGCGAATGTGACTCCGTTTCGTTCTTCAAGTTTCAACTTTATGTAAACCAGACTACCGCACACTTCCTTCCCGAAGATGTGGCAGATGCCTTCACCATCGACTCGTTCGGACGCTATGCCGCAGTAATCATTTACGCTCAAAGTGCTTATCTCTTCCAGTCTCTGCCGTTCAGTTATTCCAAGCTGTGAAAGGGCATCCCTGTTCTTCCTGCAATCAGTCGTTGTTACCAATCCCTTTGAGCATGCCTTTCTGAAATCTCTCATGAAGTCGAGAACCTTCCGGCGTGCGCCCATTGTTGTGAGCCTCCATATCGTTCCTTTCGATTCCTGCTGATCACGGAGCCTTCTGTTGTAGCAATATGTAACAATTACTACATATGGTCAATGCCGCGCAACAGTGAGTGAGGTTGGCATAGCCTTGGTCTGAAGGAAGACGGCTCCATTGTGGCGTGGGGGGACAATGATGACGGTCAGTGCGATGTTCCTTTACCGAACAGCGGTTTCATGGCGGTTTCAGCGGGTGATTCCCACAGCCTGGGCCTCCGTGAGATCAACACCGGGGTTGAAGACGAAGGGACAACCGGGAACTTCATCCGCATCTATTCCAATGCGCCCAACCCCTTCCCGACCACCACCACCATCACCATTGCCCTTCCCACTCCAGCTCCCGTCCAGCTGGATGTGTTCAGCCTGGCGGGAAGGCACATAGACACCCCGCTGAACCAGACCCTTCCTGCAGGAAACCACACCGCGGCCTTCGACGGATCGGACTTGCCTCCGGGGGTATACCTCGTTCGTCTGACCAGTGGTTCGGAATGCATCACGGCGAAGGTGATACTGGTGAGATTGGCTTGGAACAACGACGGAAGACCCTGCCGCCTGAGACACATGGATAAGGCCATCGAATCAAGGGAATAGTATCAGCCGATACACCCCATGTTAAAGGGGAACACTTCCTCGGATGCTGGAATGTGGGTATCCCCCAACTGCGGGAATCTGGGTATCTCTTGACATCTGTCCAGCTCTCTGCTTGCGTCAACCATGTTCCCGCAGGATTTCCACCTAACTTCTCTACCTTTTTCCCAATTTCAGTTCCGAGATTTGTCTACCAGTATTGGCGCTGAGGGGTCTGGGTTCTCCATCTCCTGCTGGCTTGTCATTCTGTTCGCGACGAGATAGCTTACTTGTGTTTCGAATGGAATAATGAACAGGAGTGCCGGGATTGAGTGAGCTCGAGGAGCTGATCGAACGCATCAAGCGTTTCAATGTGGAGAGGGACTGGGCGCAGTACCATTCTCCGAAGAACCTGTCGATCTCTCTTGTCATCGAAGCGGCTGAGCTTGCCGAGGTGTTTCAATGGCTTACAGAGGATGAGAGCAGGTGCCTCAGTGATGAGAAGCTGGCAAGTGTGAGGGAGGAAGTCGGGGATGTTTTTATCTACCTTCTCACGATTTGCGAGAAGCTCGGAATTGATCCCCTGGATGCCGCATCTCGCAAACTTCTTGTAAACGGTGAAAAGTATCCTGTGGAGAAATCCCGGGGCAAATCGGACAAGTACACGGAGTTGAACAGGCAGTGATAGTCTACCAGAACACTACAACGGCCTTCAACAGGGATGTCCGAAGCAACCGGATCGCTGATCTGATGAAGGAAGCCTTCGAGAGTCAGAGCGGCAAGAAGGTTGGTGTCTCCGAGTACAACTCCTGGAACAACTCCACACGCCATCTCAAGGACATCATCGAGGATGCTGGGCTTTCGGACAACATGATCGCCCTGGAGTACGAGATCCCCTTCAACAACAACCGGATTGACTGCCTTCTCTTCGGACGGGGGCTGAACGACAGGTCGAATGTAGTCCTGATCGAGATGAAGCAGTGGAGTGAAGTAGAGGCTCTGGACGATGAGGGCAACTTCGTCGAGACCTTCACCGGCGGCAACTCCCGGGTGGTAGCCCACCCATGCCAGCAGGTGGAGGGCTACCACAAACACATGGTCTTTTTCCTTGAGGTCTTTGATACCGATCCGAACCTGGACCTCTTCAGCTGCGCCTACTGCCACAACTATTCCTTCAAGGGTCCAACCGGACTTCATGCTCCGGCCTACAGTCCGTTGATGGAGAAGTACCCTCTCTATTCCAAGGGCGATGTTGAAGCCATTGTTGCGCGGCTTCGTGATCTTCTTGGAAGTGGAGACGGCCTGGAGATATTCAACAGGGTCAGGTTCAGCAGGACCAGGCCGTCAAAGAAGCTTCTTGAGTACGCTGCAGGAATGATCAAGGGAGTTGAATCGTTCTCCCTGATTCAGGAGCAGATCGTTGCCAAAAACCTCATCATGTCCCGCATACGAAAAGCCGAGAAAACCGGAGGCAAGTCGGTCATTGTCGTCCAGGGAGGACCAGGTACCGGGAAATCCGTCATTGCCGTTCAAATCCTTGCAGAACTTGCCGGGAAGAACAAAAAGGTTCTCTACGGGTGTAAGTCCAAGCCATTCCTTTCCGCACTTCAGAGCAAGGTTGGTGGGAACGCGAAACTCCTTTTCTCGAACCTCTACAGCTTCGTTCCCACCAAGGTGAAGGAAGACGAGCTTGATGTGGTTCTGATTGATGAGGCCCATCGCATCCAGAACAAAAGCAACTTCCAATACACACCCAGGGAACACAGGTCAGACATGCCTCAGATCGAACAGCTCGTGAGATGTGCAAAGACCTGCGTCTTTTTCATCGATGACAAGCAGAACGTCCGGTCCGCAGAGATAGGCAGCACTGCCCTGATGATGGAATGCGCCCAGAAGTACAATGCAACCTTCAACCCGGTTGAGCTGAAATCCCAGTTCAGGTGCAACGGCTCCAGAGGCTACCTTAAATGGGTTGAATCAGCCCTGGGTTACAGGAAGAAGAAGTACGTTCTCACGAAAGCCGATGACTACGATTTCAGGATTTTTGACTCTCCGACCGAACTCTACAAGGTGATAAGCACAAAGGAACGCCAAAAACCCAACTCCGCAAGGATCGTTGCCGGCTACTGCTGGCCCTGGAGTGACCCAAACCCTGACGGCACTCTGGTCAACGATGTTGTCATCGGGGATTTTGCCATGCCATGGGAAGCCAGGGATGGGAAAAAGCTTGCCAAAGGTATCCCCCGCTGGTACGAGTGGGCCTACAAGACCGAAGCCATCAACCAGGTGGGCTGCATCTACACCGCCCAGGGCTTCGAGTTCGATTACATCGGAGTAATCGTTGCGGATGACATTCAGTACGACCCCGCAACGAACACACTCACCGGCAACCCCGATGCTTCAAAAGACCCCACCCTCATGAGGAACAAGAGCGACTTCCTCAGGTATGCCCGGAACATCTACAGGGTTCTGATGACCAGAGGCATCCAGGGCTGCTATGTCTTTTTCGTGAACAAGACATTGGAGAACTACTTCAGAAGCCTTATCAACTTGGAGCATGAACAGATACAGCAGCTACCGGAAGAGGAACTCATCCCCTACGTCAATTCGCTTCCCCTTCTTGACCTCCGGGCAGTTGCCGACAGCACATACGAAACCCTTTCGGGGCTGTTCTCAGAGACTGAAGAACCAACACTGAAAAGAGCTCCTGGTGGCCCATTCGCACGAGACCGTTTCCTTGTGAGAGCCGAGGGCAACTCAATGGAACCCACCATTCCGGAGGGAAGCCTCTGCAGATTCAGGCTTGACCCCGGAGGAACAAGAAAGGGAAAGATCGTTCTCTGTCTTGTAGAAGGATTCTCGGGAGATTCACCTGTTGCTATCATAAAGAGGTACTACAGCATCAGGGTCAAGACTACCGAAGAGCTTGGTGAAGCTGAGCAGATCGTTCTTTCTTCAGACAACCCCGAACACCCGCCCATTCTCATGAGTGAACAGGAAAGATTCAGAGTCCTCGGGGTGTTTGAGGGAGTGGTGGAAGACTTTCTGACTTGATGGAACACTTCGTGGTCAAGCCAGATTGGTTTCTGGAAAGCAACTATGCAGAATCGTATAGAAAATATCGAACTCGTGGAGACAACATTTCCGCTGTTAGGCATGCTATTAAAACCTGTTGAATGGCATGAAACATGTACACTGATCACTTTGCGTTTGGAGAATTTCATGCTGTTCGACCATCTCTGGCGATGCCATTCTACCCTCGTCAGGGAACTCACAAACAGAAAGGAAACCCATGCCACTCTTTGAGATGACCAGTGATTCATTCCGCCCGCTGGAAGAGGTTTCCTTCGTCAACTCAAAGGTCAAAGAGCGAAGTGACTTGCAGCGATTGCTCCGCACGCAGATCAATGTACTGAGCGACGATCTCTATGTGCTAACCGAGGAGTTCGGTGACTGGGAGGAAAGTAAACGACGGATTGATTTACTTGCCATTGATCTGGAGTCAAACCTGGTTGTGATTGAATTGAAACGCACCCAGGATGGCAGTCACATGGAGCTGCAGGCCATCCGTTACGCCAGTATGGTTTCAGCAATGACCTTTGACCGAGCTGAGCAGATCCATGCTGAGTTTCTGGAGAGGATTGGTGAACAGGCATCAGAAGCTCGCGAGCGCTTGCTGACTTTCCTGGGATGGGAGCAACCGGATGAAGAAGCCTTCGCACCAGACGTGCGCATCCTGCTTGTGTCAGAGAATTTCGGGAAGGAACTGACGACGGCGGTTCTCTGGCTGCGGGAGCGGAGCATTGACATCCGCTGTATCCGGCTGCGCCCCTATCAAGACGGAGATAAGCGATTGATTGATGTCCAGCAAATCATTCCCCTGCCAGAAGCAAATGAGTATCAGATTCAACTTCGTGAGAAGGAACAGGTAGGTCGAAAAAGACGAGCAGAACGTTTTGAAGTACGCCAGAAGTTCTGGGAAGGCTTGGTGGCTGAGGCACGCAAACGCAATACTCGCCACGCTCATGTTAAGCCAGGTGCTCATGGTTGGCTGGGCAAAAGCTCGGGCATTAGTGGTCTTGGATTCAACTATGCGATCATGCAGGAATACGCTGTCGTTGAACTCTACATTGACCGTGGTGATGCGGCCCAGAACAAGCTCATTTTCGACCGTATCTTCGGCCACAGGGAAGAAATCGAATCTACATTTGGAGGCCACCTTTCGTGGGAACGACTTGACACCAAGCGTGCCTGTCGCATAAAGCATATGATTGAACATGGCGGCTATCGAACCCCTGAGAACGATTGGCCCAATATCCAGTCAGAGATGGTTGACGGGATGTGCAGACTCGAAACGGCACTGAAAACGGTTCTCGATTCTCTAGGCTCTGAGTTATGAGATGTAAGCCATGCAAGGTGCTTTCCCTGGCGTCTCAGTGAAGAAGCTTGAATCGGTACCTTGTGCGTTACAAAGCTAAACGTTAGTATAGTATTTCTATGGAAAAGTTTGGCGGTGCTTGGACAGCAAAGAAGCTTGAGGTATTTGAGAAGTATCTCATAGCCTACCGACAAATATTCAAAATGAATGAAGCCGCTTCATTTTTCAAAACCCTCTACATTGATGGATTTGCTGGCTCAGGTATCTGGAAGCCATCAGTTTCTCCTGAATGTGGTGTTCCTTCACTCTTC
>Ga0334883_1004977_pt1 | contig 12155 bp, 11 predicted proteins | sample GraSluR1_MG_6_FD_207230 | JGI IMG/M metagenome (GOLD analysis project Ga0334883, IMG submission 207230) | Sludge microbial communities from methane-producing bioreactor in Wageningen University, Netherlands - Granular Sludge_09_05-R1 | ecosystem: Engineered > Bioreactor > Anaerobic >... | reverse complement strand
CTGCCCCGGTAACAAATCCTGCACCGCCCACACATACGCGGGCAAATGGCCCGTGTTGGTGATAATGAGGTCGGAAGTGAACGTCGCTCCAGTCAGCAGCGCCAGCGTGTCGGTGATAACCACCTGCGTCGCCGGGATATTGCCCTGATTGGCAAGGGTCAACACGAACGTAAGCGGCTGGCCTGGCGCAGCGCTGGGCGAGGTGACCGTTTTATGGAGCGTGACATCGGCATGTAAAAACGCCTCATACGCCCCCATGTCCACAAGCGGCGGCGTCCCGCTGCCCGTGTCCGGCACCATCGGGATGTCCACGAAACGCGGACGCCCCTCCAGATCCGTCGTCACCCCCGCCGGTACCGCCGCGTTGTTCCCGCTGTCAATGCAGTACGAGCCGAGTTGCAGCCGCAGGTTCCCGTTTGCCGCATCCACAAAGTAGGGATTGGCATTGATGTTCCCGGTCCCCGGATGCACGCCGCTCGGCTGTTGCAGGTTGCTGTAGGTGACGGCCAGGGTCGCCGTACCGCGCAGTTTGTACTGCGGCCCATCCGGCGCCATGTTGCCCCACAGGATGCTGTTGCCCAGAGTCACGCTGCTGTCCTCCGCCCATAGTCCTCCGCCAGCGGCCCCGGCGCTGTTGCCGAAAAATGTGGTGTTGACGAAGTGCAAGGTGCTGTCGTAACTCTGCACCCCGCCGCCGCCCACAGCCGTATCCCAAGTCCGCCGGGCGACGTTGTTCACAAACACTACATTTGTAAACTGATGCACCCCGGCGGTACTATAGAACCCGCCACCATATTCCGCTGTGTTGTTGCGAAAGATAACATTGGTGAAGGTCGCCGTGTCTGCCGCACCTACTACCCCGCCCATGCGCAACCCGCCCCCGCCAAACTCGGTGGCATCGTTACTCTCGAACACCACATCCCGCAGCGTCAGCGCATTCGCCGTTGTTGAGAGCATCCCCCCCCCGAACCGGGAGGTATTATTCCGAAAGGTGATGTTGGTCAGGGTCAGATTACTGGCTGTGTTATACAACCCACCACCGCCAGCATACGCATAGTTATCCGCGAAGACCAGATTGCGCAACGTCGGTTGGCCGCCCGTGTTGAGCAACCCGCCGCCCTGAGCAATTTTCCCTGATGCAGAAATCGCACGCCCATTCTTAATCGTGAATCCATCCAGCACCGCGGTCGCATCCAGATTGTTGCTCGTCACCACGTGCTGTACTTGCCGGTTAGGACTTGTCGAATACCGCCCGTTCAGCGTGGTCACGTTGCTTGCCCAGTCCCGCTGCTCCCGCGCCGTCTCCGTCCCCGCGAAGCCCCCGTAGAGTGCCACGTTATTCGCCAGGGCGAACGTCGCGTCCGCATCCGTCCCCGGCACGTAGTTCCCCGCAGCCACCCACAACTCCGTCACGTTGGCGCAGTCTTTGGCCGTGGTCAACGCCGGTTGCAGGTCACTATACGCATTCGCCCAACTCCCGCCATCCCCCGTCCCCCCGCTCACGCTTGCATCCACCCGCAAAATACTGTGCGACGGGCAGGCCTTGTCTGGGGCCACGAGCAACTCAAAGGCCAAGACAGGGGAATCACCCGCGCCACGCCCTAGCACCACGGTTAATAACAAGACACATAAGGCCAACACCCAACACCGAAATAGAATTTGTGGTTTCATTGTCCGCTCCTTCCGTGAAAAATTAACCTCATTAGCCCAATTGCAAAGTTGATATTTTCCCTCGAAAGTAATTATAGCACAACCAATTTTTTCAACAAAATTCACGTGAATTTGTGATAAAAAGACCAGACAAACTCATGAAAGCATTGGAGCTAATACCAAATTTTAAAATCAAAACTGGCCTATATAGCGCGAAGAGCGGACTTCAACGTATGAAGTACCGCTCTTCGTCAAAGACACACACTGCTACAGGCGCATCAACCTTCATCCTGCCATTCCAACTCATAAGTACCAATGCGCACCATATCGCCGTGCTGCACCCCGGCTTTCCGCAAAGCTGCCAAGACACCAGCATGCTCCAGATAGCCATGTAGTCGCAGCAACGATTCCTCGTAATTGATAGGGGTACGGCGCACAGCACGTTCAATTTTACCGCCAACCACGCGCCACACACCGTCGCGGTCACGCTCGATTACAAAAGTATCATCCGCAATTTCCGGCGGGCGGATCACCGGAAGCCCCACCCCTGGCAATTGGGGTGACGGCGCTTCCTGAACCAACTGATAGACACGCCCCAACAGTTCACGCGTGCCCTCACGCGCCAGTCCCGAAATCCCCAGCACTTCGTAGCCCAGCGCTGCAATCTGCGTTTTCAATTTGGGGAACCGCTCGCGAGCTTCGGGCATATCCAGCTTGTTGATAGCAACCAGCTGGGGCTTATCGCTCAACCCATGCCCAAAAGCCGCCAATTCCGCATTGATGACGTGAAAATCCTCCAACGGATCGAGAGCGGTACCATCTAACAAATGCAAAATAACCCGCGTGCGCTCGATATGGCGCAGGAACTCCAGCCCTAGGCCTTTACCCTCACTGGCCCCCTCAATAAGTCCAGGGAGATCGGCAATGACGAAGGTATCATTGACACTCAACGCCACCACGCCCAGATTAGGCTGCAATGTCGTGAAGGGATAATCGCCAATTTGTGGCGTCGCCGCAGTGGTCGCCGCGAGGAAAGTGGACTTACCTGCATTAGGCTTGCCCACGAGTCCTACATCGGCCAACACCTTAAGCTCCAGCATAACATGCCGCGCTTCTCCCGGATCACCATTCTCAGCAATGCGGGGGGCCTTATTGGTAGGCGAAGCAAAATGCTTATTACCACGCCCGCCCTTACCACCCCGCGCCACTACAAACGTCTGCTCTGGCTCGGTAAGATCAGCCAACAACTGCCCCGTTTGCGTATCAATCACCACCGTCCCCGGCGGAACACGAATTTCCAGGTGTGGCCCAGCAGCACCGTACTGTTCCTTGTTACGGCCATGCTCGCCATTGGCCGCAACATGTTGTTGTTGATGCGCCAGATGATAGAGGGTATTAAGATGACGACTGACCACGAGGACGACATCGCCACCTCGCCCGCCATCACCACCGGCAGGTCCGCCGAAGGGGACAAATTTCTCACGGCGAAAGGCGACCGCCCCATGGCCCCCATCGCCAGCCTTCACATGAATACGTACACGATCATAAAACATAGTTAGAACAAGCTACTCCAAATCGCACAGATGTCAAACTATTCCAGTAACTACGCAAGCCCAACAGTAGTTACCAATCTCAGTAAATCACGAATCTGCTTATAGAGCACGATAAATCGTGAAACACACCACGAACTTAAATCCGTAATGTACTGAATCTCGTTTCTCAGTCCATTCCTTAAAAAGTGACAAAAAACGCCGGAAACCCTGGCGCTTCCGGCGTGTACCCCCGTCAGGACTTGAACCTGAAACCTTTTGGACCGCAACCAAACGCTCTATCCAATTGAGCCACGGGGGCAAATGAAGGCTATTTACTTTTTTATGTGGACAGGTCACACCCATCCCTGCTACAACCATACCCCCGTCAGGACTTGAACCTGAAACCTTTTGGACCGCAACCAAACGCTCTATCCAATTGAGCCACGGGGGCGAAACAGGCGGGGAGGCAGGGATTCGAACCCTGGGTGGAGATTTGTGTCCCCACAACCGCTTAGCAGGCGGCCCCGATCGACCACTCCGGCACCTCCCCAAGAGTATACGCTTGTTAATTGGCGGAGGGAGTGGGATTCGAACCCACGGTAGCTTGCGCTACGACGGTTTTCAAGACCGTTGCCATCGGCCACTCGGCCATCCCTCCGAGGAGAAAGGATGTGAGGTGAAAGTAAAACGGCTTTTCAACCATTTACCAACTGGCAAAGTACCCCCTCAGCAGCCAGCAGTATACCACGCCACCCCGGATTGTCAATCAAAAAGGAGGGGGAAGTGTTAGGCAAATTTACTCAACAATAATCTCAACGCGCTCGTTCCCTTCTGAGTCCACCACGTCCACCAGATGCCCGGTCACCCCGGAATCCAGCAACGATTGTAACTCGTCCATGTCAAAGTCAATCCCCTCTACGCCGAAGCGCGCCACACCCACCTTGCCCATCTTCAGCGCACCACGCAACAGCGACAAGGGCAGGGTCACATTCACTCGCAGGCGATCAGTTGCCAAATCGGTAACCTGAATGCGCACCACACGCGGACGACGGTTCACAGTTACCCGACTGCTGCGCTCCAATGCCTCAATCAATCGCGCCGCATCCTCGGCTGTGATACTCCCATCTGCCACCATCTGCAAAATTTTAAGGCGCTCTTGTTCGTGTTGCTTAGGAGAAATATGAGGCGGCATGGGTGGGACTGGGGGAACAGGCGGCACTCCCGCCCCGGAAAAATTAGCCCAGGCGCCAGGCCCCCATTCGTGTTGCAGGCTATCAAGGGTATGTTGAATGGCGGCAATGCGCGTATCCTCCAAACTAATTTTGAGCTGCAAACGCTCCCGCTGTGCCAACAAACGTTCACGCCGCACCTCTAATTGCTCACGCGCACCCGGCGCTGCCTCAGCCATCACAGCTTCCATCTCGGCCTCCAAGTCACGCAGTGCCGTCTCTATCTCAGCGCTCTGAGTCGCCAACTCCTGCTTCTGCGTCTCAGCCTCGGCAATTTTGCCTTCCAGTTTTTCACGCTTCTGTTCCAACTTCTCTAACAAGCGCGATTGGATGTCTTTGCGTACCATGTTGCACCTCCTAAAAATCTACAAATCACAAACTAAGAATCTCAACTGTCTGACGAAGGCATCTTATTATCCCCGTTTGTGAAGGGCTTTCAACGCTTGCTCCACAGTGGCCCGCCCCTCAGCTAAATCGTCCAGCACGGTCTGCCGTACATCGCTGTCTTCCTCATCCACCTCATAACCTAGCTCCCGAATTATTTCACGAAGCCGGTTGCGTACGGTCGGATAAGAAAGCGCCAACTCCTCTTGTAACGCATTAATTTTACCCTCGCAGCGCAAGAACAACGCTACAAACTGCCACTGTTCAGGGGTCAAGCGTAACAATGGATGCAAGTAGAACGTCCCCTCCAATGAAGTGCCGCAGTTATAACAGGACAACCGCTCCACCACCAATTCACCAGCACAGATAGGACAGCGCACCGGCGCTAATACTGTCATCACAACCTCCAATTCAGAGAACTACTGACTTACTGCTTACCGATTGATTAAATTATACTACACTATTTAACACATGTCAAGATTTTTCGTTAAATTATTAACTTTGACCTTACAAATATCAATAACCTGACTTAATTTTGTTTAAAGATTCGCGATTTCCTTATAAAACAAAGAGCCAGTTTGATTCCCACAGAACGCAGAATACTACAGTGAAAAACCGTCCGGAGTGCGCAGACACAATCTGTGGCAGGCATAATCTGTGATTGTATCCAGCCCAACCCAAATGCAACCCAGCCAAAACAAAAGCGTGAAACGAGAGCCAGGCTCTCGTTTCACGCTTTGCGTCACATGCTGGTGCTATTGCGGACGTTCCCCCAAGGTCAAACTAACCTCAATCTCCTCAGTACCGCGCAGGACGTGCATTTGAACAGTCTGCCCCACCCGTGTGCTTGTCTCCAGATAAACAATCAGCTCACGGAAATCAGCAATGGAGGTCCCATCAATCCCTACAATGATATCTCCATCTGCTGGCAAGCGCTCCCCGCCCGAACCAGTAATCGTCTGGGCAGCGCGTAGACCCGCTATCTCCGCCGGTGAACCGCGCTCCACGCCCGTAATAAGCACGCCCTGGTCGGAAACAGTCAGCCCCTCATTGCGCATCACCTCCACCAACTGCGGGGTCAAGTCAGCCAGATAAACACCCATCCAGGGGTGCGGATAACGCCCGTTAGCAATCAGCTCTGGGACTACCCGCTGCACCGTATTCGCCGGAATCGCAAAACCGATACCAGCATTGCTCTGGCTGGAGCTGATAATCTGCGCATTGACACCTATCACACGCCCTTCCAAATCCAGCAACGGCCCGCCCGAATTACCCGGATTGATAGCTGCATCCGTCTGAATAGCCTCGCCGATATAGCGACCATCGGGACTTTCGATGATACGCCCCAGACTACTGATGACCCCAAAGGTCAAGGTTTGCTCCAGGCCGAAGGGATTGCCAATAGCTACCACAAACTGACCTACACGCAATGCGCTTGAATCGGTAAGTGTTACAGGCGTCATTGCGTGCCCTTCTGGATCAACACGAATCACTGCCAGGTCGTTGGTGGAATCCACCCCAACCAGAGTCGCATCTAACACCACGCCATCGGCAAATGTAACCATGATGCTATTAGCACCCTCCACCACATGGTAATTGGTAACAATATGCCCATCTCGATCATACACGAACCCGGAACCGCTGCCCTCTTGCTCGTAGGGCATCCGCCATAAATTTACCCCCTGCATCCGCACCGTGATGTTCACCACTGAATACCCAGCCTGTTGATAGACAGCTTCCACCTGCGATTGCAAATCTGTCAATGCCCCTGGCGCGGTGGCTGGCGGCCCGCTGGTGGCAGGTGGTGCCACCAATGGCGGCGAGGGCGTCAATGTCTCGATGGCAGAGCAGCCTAAAGAAACCACCATGAAAATCAGAGTAATCCAGACAAACCAATGTTTTTTTGACATCTTCTCAACCTCCTCAAGGAATGGGGCGACACACCAAGGCGCGCGCCGTTAGCATTATACTTCGGAGTAATCACAAATGCCGTTTTTGTTGGCATCAGTATATAGACGACACCGCCCCGGATAAGGATCGTTCACCAGCCCTCGGGGACAGCGTGTGGCAACGCGCGTAGGCGCAACCACCGTAGAAGTAGGTGTGGGCAGAGCCTGTGGCGTAGGGGGCAGTTGCGGCGGTTCAGCGGTTGCGGTGGACTGCGTCAGAACTTGCGACGGTGCAGTCGCCGTAGGATCGAGCGGCGCGGGAGTAACACTATAGGTATCCTGCACCTCACGGCGCAACAACACCCCACCCACAAACAGCGTCACGGCTGCACCGCTACAAGCCAGCAAAAACTCGCGCCGGGAAAGCAAGCGTCCCTGCACCAGAGCCTGCGCCCGAACAGGTTTAGTTCGCGGCGCTAACTGCTTGCGCGTCATAGCTACAATCCACGCCCAATGTAAGACCAGATGCGCAAACACGCCCACAATCAGCGCCAGACTGCTCCAGGTGTGAAGCGTGTCCCAAACGGTGTATGGCACCCCCAAGAAGGTTAGCCGGCCCGCTGCGTTTTGAGCGACCAGAAACGCAGGGGCTAAGAACACCACGCCGCTGATAGCACTCAACACAAAGGCAATGGCGATGACTACATCCACCCAGTAGTTCCAGATGGCCTTGTTCATTTGTTCCCTCCCACAACAATTACGACCCACTTCATCACCACATTGTACTTCACATAGATTAAGATTTGCTTAAGATTGCCTGATAAAAGTTCTGGACGTTATACGTTGTGTGCCAAGATCAAATAAACCCGCACCTTACAACAATACAGGACGCTCCAAAAAGCGTCCTGTATTGTTGTTGCATAGTCCGTTATGGCACAAGGAAGACCGGGCACGGCGCGTAACGCACTACCTCGGTACTCACGTCCCCCAACAGCACATCTTTAACACTCGAAGGGCCGCGCGTTCCCAAGACAATCAATGATACATCCTCGTCGCGCGCAGTCTCCAGAATGACGCGCGCGGCCACGCCAGCTTCGGTGATCCCACGTGCCAGCAACCCGGCCTCGCGCAAGTGCTCCACCACATCATCCACAATCTCCTGCGCCACAGTTGCAAATTGCTGCGTTAGAGCCTCGTAGCCGCTCGTAGCCATATAACGATCAGGTAACTGGTAAGCATGGAGCACAATTACTTCAGCCTCTTCGAGACGCGCGAAATGCTCCAGATAAAACAACGCCCGCTCCGCAGAGGGCGTAGCGTTATGAGCAAACAAAATCCGCTTAAACATAACCACCTCCTAAAAATGCATCGCTTGCTTTCCTACGAGCGTAACGCGCGCAATTGGGAGAAGAGTTCCCGCTCCTGCTCAGTCAACTGTTGGGGTATCTGTACTTCGACCGTGGCATATAAATCGCCACGCTGCTCAGCACGCCCCAACTGCGGCATACCCTTGCCACGCAGTCGGAACTTCGCGCCGCTCGGTGTCTCCGGCGGAATGCGCAACAGCACCGCGCGGCCTCCCAATGTTGGCACATTGATTTCACCGCCCAAAACAGCGGTATACAGATCAATAGGAACTTTAACGCGCAAGTCGTCACCATCACGCTCGAAGCGTGCGTGGGGGAGCACCTCCACCAGCAGATATAAATCCCCCGCCCCGGTAGCCCCTTCACCAGCAAGCCGCACACGGGTGCCGGTCGTCGCACCGGGCGGAATCTGTATCTCTAAGCGCCGTTGCTCCTTCTGCAAAAGCCGTTTCGCACCTGTGCTGGCTTCTTCCAGCGTAATCTGTACCGGCTGTTCGGTGTCGCGTCCCACAGACGAGCGTGACGGCGCACGCTCATCGAACCCACCGAAGAATGTGTCCACACCGGGGCTGCGCCTCCGCCCCCCTACAGCTCCCCCAAAAAGCTGTTGGAAGAAATCAGAGAAAGTACCAGCACCCGCAGTCCCGCCACCGCCAAAGAGGTCCTCGAAGTCCCGAGGGGTACCATATTGCGGCGAAGGCCCACGTCCACCTGGCGCAGCACGCCCCCAGCTGGTCCAGTCGAAATCCTCTGGTCGCCCACCAGCCTGTTGCCAGTGCGACCACTCAGACCCGAAACGGTTGTAAAGATTGCGCTTCTCCGGATCGGAAAGCACCTCGTAGGCTTCGTTAAGCTCCTTAAACTGCCCCTCAGCCTGCTTATTGCCAGGATTAGCATCCGGGTGCAACTTCCGCGCTTGCGAGCGAAAGGCTTTTTTGATTTCCTGATCCGTAGCCTCGCGCGGTACACCAAGAATTTCGTAATAATCTTTGTATTGCATTATCCATCACCCGTTGATTTTTTAGCCACAACGACCCGCGCTGGGCGCAATAAGCGTTCATCAAGCGTGTAGCCGGCCTGTTCCTCAGCAACAATCCATAAATCAGCCGGTTGATCGGGACGGCCTGCCGTCAATGTAGTCGCTTCGTGCAAATGTGGATCGAACGCCGTTTCCACCGTTTTCAAACGCGCCACTCCCTCGCTCTTGAGCAGCGCAAACATAGCATCCAACGTCACCCGCACACCATTACGGCCCGGACTCTCCGAGGGCAAGTGCTTTAGAGTATATTCAAGCATATCCACAATGCTCAGATATGCACGCAACAGGCGGTCTCTATCCGCCTGGACCCGCTCCTCAGCCAAACGGGCCTGTCGTTTGCGATAATTATCCATCTCGGCTTGTAGCCGCAAGGCCGTATCTTTCCAGTCCACATCCGAAGCGCCACTGCCTGGCGCATCTCCCACAGGTGACGTCTCAGACTTGACATCTTTTGGAACTATCTTGGTCATGTAGGATTATCTCCTTCGAAGTGAGCGTAATAAATAGCGCACAACGTAATTTCAATCGCTGCTGGGGTGGATTCAGAGATTTAGGACTCGGATTTTACGGATCTCACGGATTTTTTTCTGATTCTTATCCGTAAAATCCGTGTCCTATAAGCATTCTAGCGGATAGGTAGCAACTTTTGGGTAAATCTAGTTGAGCGTAATAAAAAGTCCAAATTCAGCCCGCACGGAGTATAACAATGAGGGGCTGGGGCGTACCCCAGCCCCTGCACAACCCTAAAGGGCTAAATCTCGCGGTATTCGCCGTCTACCACATCCGGGTCTTCTGCCGATGGCGCAGCCGCACCAGGAGCGCCACCTTCGCCAGACTCCTGTTCGTACATCGCCTGCCCCATCTGCATCGAAGCCTGACGCAATTCATCCATCACCCGGCGAATAGCGGCAGCATCCTCGCCTTCCTTCAACCGCTTCACTTCAGCGATCTTGGTCTCAATATCATTGCGCACTTGTTCAGGGACCTTGTCGCCCGCGTCGCGCAACGCTTTTTCCATCTGGTAGCTAAGCGCATCCGCTTCATTGCGTGCGTCCACTAAATCACGGCGTTGACGATCTTCCGCCTCGTGAGATTTTGCCTCACTGATCAACCGATCCACTTCCGAATCGCTCAAATTAGTGGATGCAGTAATGGTGATCTTCTGCTCACGACCGGTCGCCTTATCTTTAGCAGACACGTTCAAGATCCCGTTGGCATCAATGTCGAATGCAACCTCAATCTGCGGCATACCACGCGGAGCCGGCGGAATCCCATCCAACCGGAACTGGCCCAACAACATATTATCCGGTGCCATGGGTCGCTCGCCCTGGTACACCTTGATATCCACAGCAGTCTGGCTATCATCCGCCGTCGTAAACGTCTCACTCTTGTGAACGGGAATGGTCGTATTGCGCGGAATAAGCGCCGTCATGCGCTGCCCCAACGTCTCCACACCCAGCGAAAGTGGCGTCACATCGAGCAACAGAATGTCAGTCACCTCACCGGTCAGCACACCACCCTGAATTGCCGCACCTATAGCCACCACCTCATCAGGATTGACCCCCTTGTGGGGTTCTTTACCGGCGGTCAATTGGCGCACGAGTTCCTGAATCATCGGCATTCGGGTCGCCCCACCCACCAGCACTACTTGCGAGAGCTTACCAGGAACCAGCTTGGCATCCGACAGGGCCTTCTCAAATGGCGTGCGACAGCGTTGCACCAGGTCTTGCGTAAGCTGCTCAAACTTGGTGCGCGTAATACGCATCTGCAAATGCTTAGCACCGGACTGATCAGCAGTGATATAAGGCAAGTTGATCTCGGTTTCCATCATCGTGGAAAGCTCGATCTTCGCCTTCTCGGCAGATTCGCGCAGGCGCTGCATGGATTGCCGATCGTTGTGCAAATCAATACCCTGATCACGCCGGAATTCTTCCAACATCCAGGTCACAATGCGCTCATCCCAGTCATCACCACCCAAGTGCGTATCGCCATTGGTGGCCTTTACTTCGATCATACCCTCGCTCACTTCGAGGATGGATACATCAAAAGTGCCCCCCCCCAAGTCAAAGACCAGGATTGTCTCATCTACGTTCTTGTCCAGCCCGTAAGCCAAAGCCGCGGCAGTTGGCTCATTGATGATGCGTAACACTTCCAGCCCAGCGATCTGCCCAGCATCTTTGGTGGCCTGGCGCTGACTATCGTTAAAGTACGCCGGAACAGTAATGACGGCCTGCGTCACCGGCTCGCCCAAATAAGCCTCAGCATCCTTCTTGAGCTTCTGAAGGATCATAGCCGAAATTTCCTGTGGGGTGTAGCTTTTATCGGCGATAGGAACGCGCACCCGTGCATCCCCTTGTGGCCCAGCGGCCACTTGATACGAAACCATCTTGCGGGTCACTTCCACTTCCGGCTCATCAGCCCGCCGCCCCATCAAACGCTTCACAGAGTAAATCGTGTTCTCTGCATTAACCACCGACTGACGCTTGGCCGGGACACCCACCAACCGCTCACCGCTCTTCGTAAACGCTACCACCGAAGGCAGCAAGCGCCCTCCCTCGGCAGTGGGGATAACGGTTGTTTGCCCACCTTCCATTACTGCTACCACCGAGTTGGTGGTACCAAGATCAATCCCTACAATTTTACCCATTGTCAACCTCCTCACTCATATATAAGATCATACCTACAAGTCTATTTCTATTATAAACACAAAGTATTAGAAGCGTATAAGAATTGCAGACTAATTTTAGTACCTATCACAGATTCTGCCATCGAAAGTAAATCACCGTCCCCTGGCTCTTTTCAGGGTTATCGCATTTAGAAAGCTTATCCATCACGCGCGCGCCGCTAAAGCGGTGTTTTTAGAAGGAATTTTTGTGACGGGCCTTTAGACCACATTTCTGCAACAAGTGATCAAATGCAATAACCCTATAACTCTTTTGCTCTTGGGTATACGACAAATTATTGGATAAAGAACGATTCTTATCTGAAAAATACCTCTCTAAACTTGTAGCTTGTCTCATTTTGAGAATCTTGCCCCTCTCCCTGTCCCCCTCCCCACGCCGCTA
>Ga0334883_1004972_pt1 | contig 12159 bp, 3 predicted proteins | sample GraSluR1_MG_6_FD_207230 | JGI IMG/M metagenome (GOLD analysis project Ga0334883, IMG submission 207230) | Sludge microbial communities from methane-producing bioreactor in Wageningen University, Netherlands - Granular Sludge_09_05-R1 | ecosystem: Engineered > Bioreactor > Anaerobic > Unclassified... | reverse complement strand
CACGGCTTCCTCTTCTGATTGCAGTTGTAACTCCGTACCGTACGGCTCAAAACTGCACCGTGCTACAGGCAGGCCTTCGATACGGATGCGTATACCGGTAATCGGCACGGTCTCCTCCCGTAATGGTGTTTCAACAGCCGACAGGCCGTGGCCTCCCGTAGTATTGATGTTATTGAAGAGATGTACAATGATTCGGGTATTGCCTTCATGTTCCTGCTGATAATATGCAACCTGTACACACATGGGCGCTTCAACCTGAATTGGAAATAGGGACTGTGCTGCCCATTCAATACTTTGTTGGAGCAATGCACGCTGATAAGGATACCCGTAGTTGAAGTATCCAGCATCGATTCCAGCAGCCCAGTAAATCACACGTCCCTCTCCATACGTTCCCATCAAGGCCGCGGGTAGAGTCCAGGTACTGATACCGGGAAACATGATCATGGCGCGTTCTGTATTTATACCCAATTCTTTTACACGAACCATCGGGCCTTTGAATGTGGCCTGTGCCCCGGGTACCAGCGCTTTAAGGAGATCATTGGTGACTAATTCTTGGGTCAGGATATCACTCGCTCCCCATCGAAACGCACTGATACCGGTACGTTGCGCCCAATAGGTCTCATCTACCACCTGCATGAAATTGGCATCTAAAGTCCCATCAGGCGTCGTATTATCCGGGCGACCTTCCCAACTTGCGCCAAACACATCTGCCAGGGCAAAGTCCTGTCTGGGACGCCCAATCTCATCAAAAAGTGAGGTATCACACGTTGCAATTAACCCACCGCCATCCTGGACATACCGGCGAATGATATCGACTTGCTCAAGACTCAAACAGGCACTGTTGGGGAGAATCAATACCTTGTATTTTGCCAATACTTCCGGTTTTATGTCCCAGTCATTGATCAGTGTAACCGCCAGGTGCGCTTCCATCGCTGCACGAAAAACACCCAATGGGTGCGCCAGAAAGGTATCCAGAATGCCCCGATACCCATAAAACAGCCGGGTCTGTTCACTGACCAGCATGGCGGCCCAAGGCATACTTTTCGTGCGAATCAACCACTCCTTACGTAATGCCATGGCATGTATGGCACGTGACTGGGAACCGGTATCCCCTGGATCGTGAATGTTTAATGGTACAAAAACACCATGTGTAATCCCAAGCATACAACGCGTCAGCAGTTCATGTGCCGGGAAGCTGTCGGTACTGTACGGGTTACCCCGGGTCATCAGATACGGTTCACTGGCGGCCACCCTGTCTCCGGTGATCGCACGGGCATATGCGGAGCCGAAGGCCGGAACGACGGTTGCCCCCAGGTTGACCTCATCCATCCACCATTCCTGAACTGGGGCATCAAACAACTGGTTCATCCGGGACGACATGACACGGGGCACCGTTAAAAAATGGCCGTATCGGCCGGCATTGGTTGTCCAGGTATACACAGCTGCTTCAGGATTCACCGCACGTAACCGATCATGCAGTTTGCGGTACCAAGCTTCCAGCTTATCACCTGCCCACACCAAGTAGAGTCGGTAATGGATGTCATTCATATCAGGGCGTTCAGGAAACGGGTATCCCGTTTCAGAGGTGTACATTTCTTGTTGCAAGGTACTGTAGTCAATAAAGGGATGATAATTACCGTCAAATGAAAAACCATCTACTTCATAGGTATTCATGATTTCTATCAGACAGTCTATCAGGTAGTCTCCATAAGGTGAATTAAGACTCATCTGTCGTAAGTACGCATTTTCTGGCAATTCCAGGTCTATATTTTGTGAACGCATTATTGGGTCTTCGTCCGGGGTGTGCTGGAGCAACCACTCTGGATGGAGTTTGGCCAATTCAACTGGTGGGTAGGGAGAAATGCCCATGATATAACGCATACCATGTTTTTTTGCTTGTCTTACAGCTGTCAGGTATTGTTGGTTCTGTCCAGAAGGCAAGACATCTTCTGAAGCATCTTTTTTCAAGGGGTAATAGGTTTCCGGCCCCGGTCCATGAACGATAGTAACGCCCATGGTTGCTGCATTGTCAATAAGTTCCAACCCCAGGTCCGTGTCCAACCCGGTTATAAATGCTTTAAGAACTCCCTCTTCCACCCAGTCGGCAACAGTAACAGGCTGGAAATCAGTGTTTTGTACATGAAAAGTAAGCACAGGGGTATCGGCTTGTTCGATTCCCACACCAGCCATTAGCAAAAGAATTACTAACATACAATCGTCCTCCCACATTGAGCACCTATGACAAAAATAATATGTCTGAACTGTCACAGTAAGTGACACCGATTCCAACGCATTCCACACAACTTATAAGGTTGTAATGAGAATCCTGGAAAAGCATAATGCAATTCTTGGTAGAGATGCACTATAAAATAATACGTCCATGAAAATAATAGTTTCTTCTGTGAGATACAAAGAGTTCAGTCAGCAGGTTTGCCTCATAATGCTTTGATAAATCTCGGCAATAATAATTGTTTTTTATGACTGGATGCTCTAGACTTCTGTGTTGTCTGAACAGGGGAAAAACATAATAATAACCAGGAGGAGAAAACGATGCACTTGCTACCGGTAGTGATTACTGGGTTACTGACCATGCCGCAAGGAGCAGTTGAATTACCATTGGTCTGGGAGCAGATGAATAACATTGAACAACAGGAAGGTGGCTCCTATCGAACAACCGGCCCAGACCCCTGGATACTGAGTGAACCGCTTGATCTCCCAATAAAACCAGACTATTCCATTTTACATATTGAGTTGAAAGCAGACCAGGATGCCCAGGGTGAAGTGCGCTGGCTTATGCCCGGAGATAGCTTTGTATCAGAACGCACACTCGCTTTTCAGGTTCAGTCATCAGAGGAGTATTCATCCTATTACATCGATCTGGCGCAAAAAAATATATTCTTCGGGTTGGACAGGTTGCGGTTGGACCCATCACATGGCGCAGGACTTAACTTTTCCATTCGCAGTATCGCAATGATGCGGCCGGAGGCTTTGCCAGAAGCCGAAATCACGGAATTGATCGATTTCAGGGGATACACTTCAAAGTTACACTATCTCCCTGGTGACACCATTGAATATCAGGTTCGTGTTCATGCCTTCAATTACCCGGATCAATCATCAACCAAGACCCTGGATGTGTTTCTGCTCGACGCTGATGGTAATGAAATCGCCCACGCGCTGCACTGGTGGGGTATCCAGCCAGGTTATCGAATCCGGGAGATTTCGGGATACATTACCCCCGATTTACCTTTGTCCCCTGGTGCATACACGATGAAGTTTGTATCGGAAGATCTGCGCAGTGGCCTGATCCTGGAACATCAGCATGACTTTGCCATTCTTGCGGATACCGACGCGTTTGTTTACGAAACGCCCTTCAAATATATCAAAGATTTCAGTATCATCCGCGACAAGGATAGCCTGTTCCATATTTTTTCAATCACTGGTGATTTTTACGCTACCCATGAGTGGATGCCAAATGGCCAGGAACGTACGTTGAGTCATGGCACCAGCCGTGATTTGCGGCACTGGACCTACCATCGTCCGGCGTTAAGCATTAACGACAAGACCTATCCGGACAGCGAAATACGATACCAGGATCAGGGGGTGTGGGCTCCCCATGTGATACAACACGATGAGCGGTATTACCTGTTTTACACTTCGATAAACACCAATGTTTCACAATCCATCTCGGTAGCTGTTTCCGACGATTTATACCATTGGGAAGAGTACGAGGGAAACCCTGTATTTAATCTTGATGGTGTCGATTGGGCGATCTGGTCACAAGATCATTGGGCCGACTGCCGTGATCCAATGGTGTTTCATGACAACGAGACTTTTTACCTGTATGTGACAGCAAGTGTCCTGGTCGATAGTGTTGGCCAGGGTGCCGTTGTTGTGGCTGAATCAAAGGATTTGTTTTCTTGGTACAATCCTCAAATTGCCTGCGTGACACCTCCGGTGCCGGAATCACCGCATGTCTGGAAGTCCGGCGGCAATTTCTACATGTACACCTCGGCAGGTGGAGGTGGCGTATGGGAAAGTGACAATCCCGTGTCAGGCTGGAAACTTACAGACATCGCCAGGGTACCCACACAAGAATACGCGCAACCAATTCCTACTTCTGGTGGATACGCGGAAGAGGTACTGGAGCTGGAGGATGGCAGTATCCTTGTTGCTGCCGCAACATTTCGTTATTTTGGCAACAGCATTTACATTGCCCGGTTGAAGATGGATGAAAATGGCCGACCTGTCGGCTATGAAAGCCCATACAACATAACAGAAGAATAATTTATATACTGCATGATAGAAAATACGGGGCAGGTTATCTTTTCATGCCTGCCCCGTAAGTATCATCAACTTTATTTTTCTATTCGTTCAGCCAAATTGTAAGCTATCAGATTGTCAATTTCTGGTTTATGGTGTTTCCACTATCATGACACGTTGACTGCTGTCGCCTTCAACATCTTCACCCGTCACCCGAGCACTGCTCACGATCAAGGTGCCATGAGACGGTGCAGTACTTCCCGTTCTGATGCTGGTCGTGAAGGTGAATATCTCGGTTCCACCTGCTACGATGTCACCAATTTCCCAGATAATGTTTTCAAATGAATTACAAACACCACCTGGACAGATACCACCTGTGGGCTGGCTGAAGTTGCTAACTCCGTTAGGTACTATCACTACCAGACGCGCATCTCGAATCAGGCTTTCCGTTGTATTTTCTACACGTATCGTGTGGAGAATGGCATCACCCGAACGTACTATCGTCTGGCTGGTTTCCATTTCAATGGTCAATGCTTTTTGAGAACGCGCAACGCTCTGTGTGCGTCCCCAGGCACGTGAGTAATCAACACTGGTATTGGCAACAAATTCAACTTCTCCAGTAAATACGGAGTTGAGCGGTGTATTTTCCGGTACTGCCACCACAAAGCTTTGTACACCGGCTTTTCCAACAGGCAACCCACTGACGTTCCAGGTAACCACTGCGCCTTCCTGGAATCCACCATTACTCGCGCTGACAAATGTTGTATCTATAGGAAGCCAGGTGGTTAATTGCCCATTACTTACTGCCGCATTCAACCCATTGGCATACGTAATCTCAAATTCAATTTGATTGCCTGAAACCACCTGTACAGGCGTGGCAGCGATACCCACACTTATTTTATCAAGGGTATTTACACTGACCAGGTTGGCGCTGGATGCACTCCGCCCTCCTTCGGCTGTTACTGAAACCGGGGTGTAAATCAATGAAGCGCTGGCTGGGGCAGTGCTACCGGTACGCACTGTTGTTATGAAGTTGACACTTTTTATGTCACCTGCTGGCAAGGTGCCCAGATTGAAGACCAGGGTTTCATACGAATTGCATACACCTCCCGGGCAGGAGCCTCCATTGGGATTTGAAAAATTATTAACACCCTCCGGGACACCTACCGTGAGCCGTACATCACGCTGGGTATTTTCAGTCAGATTCTGCACAGTGAAGCGGTAGAGCAAGGTATCTCCATGAGAGATAACGGTTTCATTCACATCAACAACCAGTGCCATTTGTGGCTCAGCCGTTACGATACTATGGGTACTGGCCAAGGTATGTCCCCGCTTGAACAATGTTTCACCTTCAAATTGCACGTTGGCCCACAAGACACTATTAACCTCCGCATCTTCATCAACCAGAACTGTGACACGCTGTATCTCCGATTCACCAGTCAGTATTCCGCTAATATCCCATACCAGATTGCCGTCCGTAACTACCGGATTTCCTGTAGCATCGACCAGCGAAGTATTTTCCGGTAGCCACATGGTCAGTGCTGCATCTTCCAGGCTCGCCTGCATCGCATTGCCATACGCGAGTACATACGTCAACACGTCACCCGGCATAACCTTACTGGCATCTGTTGAGATACTGGCTGTTAATCGTTCGTCAGTGGATACAACTATCGCCTGTTCAGCCGACGCAAATACATTGCCCTGCGCACTGGCAAGAACGATACCGGAGATAATACTTCCCCCATCAGGGGCGGTACTGCCAGTACGAATCAGTGTCGTAAAATGCACGCTACGGCTCTCACCCACAGGCAAGATACCCAAATTAAAAGTTATCAATTCATGCGAATTGCATACTCCACCCGGGCAGGAACCAAAATCCGGATTGGAAAAATTCTGGACACTTTCCGGGGTCAGCGCAAGGAGTTGAACATCTTGTAACGCATTGTTTCCCAGGTTGGTCGCGGTGATGGTATGTATTACCGGCATACCCGGCGTAACTACATTTTCACTGACCGAATAGTCAACGGCCAGGCGGGGACCTCCCACGACAACCGCTTTAGTGCGAGAAGTGATCGTGCTGGTTTCCAGAAGTGTGTCGCCACTGAAAGTCACTGTGCTGTTCAACACCGCACCAATTTCCGCGTTGTTTTGCACTTCAACCAGCATCTGCTCCTGTCCTGATGCGCCAATGGGAACATCGCCCAACGCCCATACCACCTGCCCATCTTCTACTGTTCCTTGGCTGCTGCTGCGTATCAGGGTTGTGTTTTCGGGAATCGTAGTACGGATAGTCGCATCGGTCAGTGTTTCATCCAGACTGTTACCATAGGAAACTGTATAGGTTAATATGTCGCCCGGTTGCGCTTCACGACGGTCAATATGGATATTGCTTTTGATTCGCTTCGGCGCCTCCACTATTACCGTGGCAGATGCTGTGTCGGTTAGGTTGGGTGCTGCCGATGCTACCACACCACTGACAAGCTGGAATCCTGCTGCAGGAGCCGAAGTACCAGTCTGGACATTGGCGCTGAACAAAACCGTGCGGCTGCGTCCCGCAAGCAAGGTTCCAATTTCCCAAGTTATTGTCTCACCCGAATTGCAGACTCCACCCGGGCATGTTCCGCCTGTGGGTTGTGTAAAATTACTCAGCCCTCCTGGCACTTCTGCTGTCAGCTGAATGTTTGTCAGGGGCAATGCGCCACGGTTGCTTACACTGATTTTAAAAGTAAGGCTTTCGCCAGATTCTATCTTGTCTTTGGTAGGTTCAATATGAACACGCAGTGGATTCAGTCCAACTGGAGGCGCCTCAACTGATATAAAATCTGTTTCAGTAACCGTATCACTCCCGACACTGGTGGTGACGGTTAAGCTCACCGTATAGGTACCAGCGTCAGCATAGGTGTGTGCAGGATTCTGGCTGGTGCTCGTGTTGCCGTCGCCAAAGTTCCACGACCAAGAGGTGATAGCCGCGCTGCCCGCCGTCGAAGTATCTGTGAAGGAAACAAGCAGTGGTGCCAGTCCGCTGTCAATATCAACTTCAAATGCAGCTTCAGGTGCTATATCTTCCCCAGCGGCATGAACAGTAATCATGTTGTTGATGGTTGTGGTATCACTTCCGACACTGGTGGTGACGGTTAAGCTCACCGTATAGGTGCCAGCGTCAGCATAGGTATGCGCAGGATTCTGGCTGGTGCTCGTATTACCGTCGCCAAAGTTCCACGACCAAGAGGTGATAGCCGCGCTGCCCGCCGTCGAAGTATCTGAAAAAGATACAGCCAGAGGCGCATTCCCTGTTGCCGGCGAGGCATTAAATGCTGCTGTTGGTCCGGTCTCTGGTGGCGATGATGGACATCCACTCAATATCAATACCCAAGTCATCACAAGGGGTAATACCCAACCCATTGCTATAAAGCGACTTCTCATGGCAAACTCTATCCTTCCCTGTTGACTGCAAATCATATATAACCCGATAATATAAGTCGTAAATAATACCGAAAAGGTGTCTTAATTGCAATTGGGTAATAGTATTATTCACATTGTTTGAGAAGGGGCATTAGGGATCATTAACAGAGGCGTTTATAGAATTTGGGAGCTTGATTTCAGGAATACTTGTGGATATATTTAAAACTTAAGTGGAATTTCATAAGAACCCGTATTTTGATTGTCCCTGATCGTAAACTGAGATACCGCTCGAACCGCCGGTATATACCTGTCACCTATGCTTCGTGCCGCCGCCATGTCCACCTCCATTACCGCCGCGGTATAGGTACCCGGTTTCAAATTATAGACCATGTGACCTTCGTATGATGAAGCCAAACCGACAGGTTGCAAATCACCCGATCCTAATGAAGACATAAAGTTGGAGATGTCATCTTGGCTTTGTTGACCCTCAAATAATAAAATTTCCCATGTCAATCCTTCCGGTTGGCTCTGTGAAAGAATAAATTGAATTTCATTGTCTTGTGAAAGCACAAAATCGCGCTGGACGCGTGAACCGTGTTGCAGCTCTAAATTGTCTGACTCCTGTATTAAAGGTTGTTGAAACTGGCGGGCATCATCTTGCAGAGAACCATGCGCATCAGGAGCTTCTATACGTGCGGATACGGTTAGTCGAGCCGACCCGGCAGGCAATTCTGTCAGTTCATATGTTCCATCAGGCTGCATTTGTGTTGTGTGGCTGCGTGCCATACTGCCATCTTCTCCCGTTATCTGAACTTGGATGTTTGCCAGAGAGGGAATTGCCCCGTCAGCTATTCTGATGGTACCGTAAATTTCTGCATCTTCAACCGGTATTTCAAAGTCCAGTCGTGTTACATAACCGGCCACGACTTCCACCTCCACCATATGCGGTTGCCGATGTTGAATGCCTGCAGACATATTACCAGGCACATTCATGTGTATTATAACCAAGCCAGAACTGGTGGGGAGATTCTTGATTGCATAATATCCCGAATCATCGGTATGTGATGGTTCTATATACTGAGATGTCATATCAAGAGTTTCCATCATTTCACCTGATGGCTGGTAGATCATAAGAACGCCAGCCAGGGGTTTACCCTCCTTGGTTATACGCCCTTCGATACTTCCCCCGGCATCCAGAACGATTTGTAAATTTCGTTGTGCTTGTGTTGAGGCTGGGATCGGTATACCAGCAGGTAAATAATCCTTATGTGAGGCTACCAGACCTGGTGTTCCGTGCTCATTGAGTATTTGCAGTCTGAAAAATCCTGCCGCATCGGTGTAGGTTGTATCACTCCTGTTCATCACAGTTTCAATTCCACCTATTAGAATTAGATCAGGTCTATCTGGGTCTCCGAAAGTGACCGCAGCATTGGCAATGGGACGACGATTGCGATCCATTACCTTTCCTTCCAGATAAGACGCCTCTTTTAATCGAATCACAATTTCCTGTGCAGCCGAGGCAGGTGTCAGATTCTCAAATACTTCACTGTAATTATAAAAGCCATCTGTATTCATAATCTGCAACAAGACATTTTTGCTCACACCATGTATTTCAAAACGTCCTTCTGGGAGGCTTCCCGATGCAGGTGAAACTATGATTGGTGTCATTGTTTGATAATTATACTCAGCATTTTGTTCGCCGTGAATAGCAATACCACCAAGCCCAGTGGTGGTGCGTGGGTTATGTAAACTCGATGCATGCAGTTTATAGTTTGTAATTGGTTCACCAGTTCTTGCATTCAGCACCTGGCCACGCAAGGTCAACCCATCATCCATTACAATTTCCAGGTTTTTCGTACCTGCGTACACCTGGTCGCGTTCAGCAATAGCGAATGGACTTTTGTTGCAGGTAATGAAGTAGGAATATCCTTCCTCTGCCAGCAAGATAAAATTGCCCTGTTCACTACTCATTGTCCATATTTGACGTTCAACTTCCGTGGTTTGCGTCTTGGCAAAGATTTGTGCCACTGCGACTGGTTCACGATTTGTGTTAATAACCCGACCAACGATACTGCTCGCGGGGGGACGAAATACCAGACGTAAACCTTCCTGGCTCTCGTTTTCTGCAATCTTGATTGTTGCCAACTCCGCAATAGCATGTATGGGATTTCCATGCTGATTGTACACATACAAGTAATATTCACCCGGTTCCAGCATGTCCCATTGAAAAGAACCGTCTTCTCCTGTAATGGTGCTTCCAACATGGGTACGTGAATCAATCGGATCTTGAATTGCCAAACGCGTATTACTCAGCCACAAAGCCAACCCTGCGTAGGGCTCATCGTTCGGATTTACAACCACCCCGGAAATCTTGCCCCGAATCTGCAAGACCAGTTCTAAACCATGAATGTCTGTCTCGGCCAGCATTTCGATGACTCCGAAAACTTGTGCGTTGTCTTTGGAGGCTGTAATCTGATAGGAATGACTAGTTTGAACACTTTCAAACAGAAAAAAACCTTCCGCATCTGTCACCGCTTGCGAGTGCGGCATCGGTATCTGTTCGATGCTTTGTAGCGTGACATTGGTATTTGCGGCAGGAGTCATATCCGGCATCAGGACTATACCAGACACAGAAGCATTCGGAAAAACTTCAACAGGCACATTAACATTTTCTGTCGTCTCTCCTGCTTTCACGTCGGCGTATATCGGCTGGGCAGCAGTGGGCCTCTGACCTTCAAACCTAGAACCTAGTGTCTCACCCATAATAACATGGTGAGCGAATTGTTCGACAGGTATCAAGTGTAATTGTTGAGGTTTTATGTCAATATGGTACATTTGGAAACTTCCTGGCGGCAGGTGATCAATGCGATACTCGCCATCAACATTACTGCGTTCGCTGAGGTATATCGGCAAAGGCACAGGGCTGGTGTTTGTCCGCAACAAAGCTGCAATGTATTGGCCGGGAATCGGCTCATTCGTATCTTTATTGAACACAACTCCAGAGATGGCGCCTCCAGCAATAACCTCCAATGCTTGCTCGGGGGTTTCTTGGTCTGGTTGCAGCATGATAAAGTTGAACGCGTTTTGCGACAAGGCCAGTCCCTGTGCCTTCAGGTGAATCTGATACGTGCCTTGAAACAAATTATCAAATTCAAAACGGCCCTCGGCATCGGTAATTTTCTGTCGTGTGCGACCTGATGCTGCGTCCGGCTCTTGAGCATATTGTGATACAAGTGAAAGCGTTAAACCAGCAACATCAATATTAGGATCATGCGTGTATAGGTAGCCATGTATCGAAAGATTTGCAGCAGCTGCGACCTCTGCGTCAACCATATCAGAAAAATCTACGGCGAAGGTTTCATCAATGGCGGGCATTGCCTCTGTAGATTGATCGCGGGTTGTCAGTCGCGAAGTTTCTTGTCGTTTTTGTTGATGCTCCTCAGTCACAGAAATTTCTGAGATACCCGAATCTGTTGGAATGAACAACCATAACAACAACAGTGCTGTCAGCAACAAAGAAATGGCAATCGCGTACCGCATGACTAGCCCCTCCCTGCGAATGCAGAAAACGTAAGAGCGTAAAAATTAAAAAACGCAAGACACTTTACCCTAATGCAGTATAGCACGTTCCGTGCTAAAGGTGAAGTTTTCTAATTGTGTGCTGTCTTACAGTTTTCTGCGCCAAAGGGCAGTTTGGAAGGCACGTAGTTCCGGACTTCCCGTCCACCAGGAAAGCACCAGATACATGCCACCGAAAAGGTGTCTTAATTGCAATTGGGTAAAAGTATTATTCATATTGCTTAAGAAGGGGCAGGTGTGATTTCAATAAAGCGTATAGAGAATTTGAGAGCTTGATTTCAAAAATGCTTGTTCGTCATTTAAAATCGGAGCGGAATTTCATAAGTACCCGTATGTTGATTGTCCCTGATTGTAAACTGGGAAACCGTACGAATCGCAGGTATATACCTGCCAGCTGCATTTTGTGCCGCCTGCATATCCACCTCCATTACCACCGCGGTGTAGGTGCCCGGCTTCAAATTGTAGGCCATGTGGCCTACGTGTGATGAAGCAAAACCGACGGGCTGTAAACTGCCCGAGCCAGGTGTCGATAAAAAGTTGGAGATGACTTCCTGGCTGTGCTGCCCTTCAAAAAGCATTACTTCCCACGATGCACCTGATTGGTTCCGTGGAAGAATGAATTGAATTTCATTGCCCTGAGAAAGTACAAAATCGCGTCTGACACGTGAACCGCGTGCCAGCTCAAAATTGTCTGACTCCTCAGCGGAAGGCCGTTGAAACTGGCGGGCATCCTGCTGAAGCGAACCATGTGTTACAGGAGCTTCTGTACGTGCGGATACGATCAGTTGAACAGTCCCGGCAGGCAATTCTGTCAGTTCATATGTTCCATCAGGCTGCATTTGCGTAGCAAAATAGCGTGACGGACTGCCCTCTTCTACTGTAATATTAATTTGGATATTTGCCTGGAAAGGAATCGCT
>Ga0334883_1004962_pt1 | contig 12169 bp, 10 predicted proteins | sample GraSluR1_MG_6_FD_207230 | JGI IMG/M metagenome (GOLD analysis project Ga0334883, IMG submission 207230) | Sludge microbial communities from methane-producing bioreactor in Wageningen University, Netherlands - Granular Sludge_09_05-R1 | ecosystem: Engineered > Bioreactor > Anaerobic >... | reverse complement strand
AGCGGGACTAAGAGCCAGCGCGTGCGCCAAGGCAGAGAGCGGAGGCCACGGGGGGAGGGTGTCGTCATGTCAGGCCAGTGCTCCTCGTGGTGGCAAGGTGATGGGGGCCTGGGTCGAGCTCAACGTGGCGTTTTGTTGTGAAGGCTGGCGTCGCGATCGCGTCTGCGGGCGCCGCGGAGCAGGGCCATGGCCGCCAGCGCCATGAGGGCGACGAGGGCCAAGGGGTCGACCGGCCCCTGGCTCGCCGTGATGGCGCACCCCAGGCAGCCTTTCTTTTCAGCTTGAGCCGCCTTGGCGGCCTCGCGCTCTTCCCACCACATCTCGTTTTCCGGGTCGGCGAGTCGGAACTCCTCGACGATCTCCTCAGGGAGGTTCTCCATGGGGATGATGATTTCATTGGGGTTGATGCCGAGGTTGACGTTGATTCTCCACTCCTTCTCCACTTTGCGCAGGTGTATGGTGCGTTGCACGCCATCCAGGTCGATGTCCACCTCGGCGCTCTCGCCATCTTTGGCGACCCGCTCGCCGACGATCTTGGGTTTGAGCTCATCTTTGGTGAGGATCCCTCGCATCATTCTCCGCCAGGAGCCTCGGCTGACGCCGGCCCCGATGTCGCTTCCGCTCCAGGCAGACTCCAGCGCTTCAACGGAGTCATCCGTGAAAAGGGTCTTGAAGCGATCTTGATCCTCGAGAAAAGCCAAGTCGATGGCCTGTTGAACCGTCCTGGAGGGTGCCGGTCCGCCTCCTTTGACGATCCACACGATGAGCAGGGCGATGCCGACCAAGAGGAGGGCGACGGCGATGAAAATCAGCTTTTTGATGAGCTTCTTGCGCGCCTTCTTCACCTCGCCCGAGGCCTTCTTGGAGGCCTTGTCCCCCATTTTTTTGGCGTCAGGCGTCTTGGGGGCTTTGGGCCCTTTGGGCATGCGCGGGGCTTTTACACCTGGTACCGCCATTGTGAGATCCTCGCTGCGAGAGGTGGCGCAGAGGCGCTAGACAATCAAGTCAGACGCAGGTTCGTTCAATCAGGCAACGCAGCGCCAGTGGTTTCAGTGATCACGGTCCTCTTGACCTCGGCCTTTTTCTCCTCCTTGGGAGGATCTTTGGGCCTCTTGGTCGCTGTCGTGCCGCCAGAGGAGGCGCCTGAGCCTCCCGTCGCTGGGCGCTGGGTGCCGCCACCGCTGCTGGCGACGGGGCGCGGTGTGGGGGCGGTGGTGGGGCTGAGGCGTGAGAGGACGATCTCACTGTGGAAATCACTGTCTAAGCTGACTTCCACCTCAGCGACTTCGAAGCCGTCCAAAAAGAGCTGCCAGCGCTCGTTCTGGGCGTTCTGGGGGAAGTCGGTGTTGATCGGGGTGAGGCCAATGGACTCGCCTGCGCGGAAGACCTCGGCACCGGTCGGCACCGTGTCGAGGCTGATGCGCACGGTCGCGGCGTGATGATCGTCAAAATCGAGGGCTTGGCCGAGGTCGATGGCGGGGATGGGGTCGGTGAGAGGCACGGCCTCGATACGCGTCGCTTGGGTGTCGCTGGGTGTCTCGGCCTCCGGCTCAGCGGTGGTGCTGAACTTCAGGACGATGAGCACCACGCCAGCGGCGCCACAGAGCGCCACCAGGCCCACGAGGGCGACGAGCGCATAGGGCTTGCGTTGCTTGGGGAGCATCCCGCTGGGAGTGGGAGGGGGGAAGTAAGGAGCGACCATCGGAAGATTCCCTCAACGGCCATGAAGCCGATGGCTGATGCCGTCTACGCATGAGCCCTTCAGATGGTACCCTAGAAAGTCCCAGGCGCATTGTCAACCGCGTGTGGTCGCTGGCGACGGAGTGGGGCGTCGCCTCAGAAGCTTTCGAGGCGGACCCGGATGCGCTGGGGGGCGTCGCTCTGTGGGCCAACCTGCACCCAGCGCTTGAGGGGGAGGTGCCCTGGCGCTTGAAAGAGGTAGACCCCCTCGTGCGCAATGGGCAGCTCCAGGACCAATGGCGTGTAGCCCAGGCTCTGTCCTTGCGGGCCGAGGACCTCGGCTTGGGCCGGCAGGGAGATGAACTCCACGACGCGGTGGCTTGCTTGCTCGGGCTCTTCTTGGCGTTCCACGGCAGCTTGGGCGGGCGCGGCGGGTGGCATTTGCTGAGCGCTGCCGTTGTTCTTGACCCACAGGCCCATGGCTAAGGTGCCCACGAAGAGGCCGACGGTGACGGCCACCATCTGGTAGCGGCCGCGATGTTGTGCGCGCGCGGCGAGGCTTGGGCGGCTTGCAGGTGCCGCCCGCTCTGTTTGGCGCGGGCGCTGCCGGTGCCGGGTGGGGTAAGCGAAGGGGCGCGTCGCGCCCGGCGCTTCGGGTTGTGGCGCCTCCTGAGCGGGGAGGTTGTGCCAGGCGAGGAGCTCGGCGGAGTTGATGGGGAGCAGGGAGGGGCTCTCCTCGTGCTGCGCCCGTGGGGCTTCGGCGATGGTCGCCTCACCGCTGTGGTCGATGGGGTCGGGGTGGGTGATGCCAGCGTCACTGGTGGTCTGCGGCGCTGCCGCATCGAGGAGCCAGTCACTGCTGTGGGTGGTGGCGAAGTCGCTGAGGAAGCCCTGCAGCGCCGTGGCGACGTCGTTCATGGTGGCGAAGCGCTCGCTGCGCTTCTTGCGGACGCACTTGCCGATGATGTGTTGGAGGGCGCGGGGGATGGTGGGGTCGAGGCGGGGGAAGGGCTCGCGGACGTGCTTCATGGCCACGTCGAGTGGCTTGTCGCCGCGGAAAGGCGCTTCTCCCGTCAGCAGGCTGTAGATGACGCAGCCCAGCGCATAGATGTCGCTGCGTGGATCCAGACGATCCCCTTTGGCCTGCTCTGGACTCATGAACTCGGGGGTCCCGCACACGACGCCCATGCGGGTGATGTGGGTGGCGTCGCGGCCGCTGACGAACTTGGCCAGGCCGAAGTCGACCACTTTGATGCGTGGGGTGAGGTCCTGGCCTTCGAGGATGAAGATGTTTTCCGGTTTGAGATCGCGGTGGACGATGCCGCGGTTGTGGGCTTCGTTGAGACTCCAGGCGACCTGGACGGCGATCTGGGCGGCCGAGACGGGATCCATGCAGCCGTGGGTACGCAGGAGGCGGCGCAGATCTCTGCCGCGCAACCACTCCATGACCAGGAAGAGGAAGCCGTCCTGGGTCAGGCCGTAATCAAAGACGCTGACCGTGTTGGGGTGGATGAGGTGTTGGGCGGCGCGGACCTCGCGTTTGAAGCGATGGACGGCGACAGGATCGCGCTGGAGCAAGGTGCGCATGACCTTGACCGCGACGGGTCGGCGGTCGCGCTGATCTGTGGCGCGGTAGACGAAGCCCATACCTCCTGCGGCGACGAGGGCGTCGATCTGGTACCACTTGCCCACGACGCGGCCGCGGTTCAGCTCCGCGGCGGGGTCGGTGTCAGGATGCGGGTGAGGGTGTTCAGCCATGACGTGGTGCCAAGGGTTGCGAGAAGGGAGAGGCGCGGCTGCTCGGAGAAGGAGACACACCTTGCTTCCAACAAGCCCCAAAGTGGGCGTCGAGGCAAAGTCTTGGGGATGGGCCTCACGGCGCATTTGCTTGTCTTGGGAGGGGGGGCGCGGCTATGTTGAGCCGTTTCTTTGGGTTGGCGGTGCGGGCAACGAGAGGATAAACGATGGGCGAGCATTCATGTGGCTGTGGTCACGATCATGGCGAGGGCGAACACGAGACGCCCATGACTCTCGAGGATCTCTTGGGGGTGAGCGAGCGGCTGTCGCCGGAGGAGAGGGTGGCCGAGGGGCAAGCCTTTTTGAACCATGCGCTCTCTTCCATGGAAGCGCACCTGGATGAGGAGGAGAGCGTCTTCGAGCCGCTGATGCATCTGGCGGTGTCGGCACAGTGGTACGATGTCTTCTCCGACTTCGATGACCGCGTGCAGGCGTGGTTGCAGCAGCGACCGACGTGGCAGGGGGTGAGGGCGGCCCTGGAGGTGTGGCGGGCCCAGGCGCGGCTCGACCACCTCTTCGCGGCGGCAGAGGGCGACAGCGCTCAGGTGGCCGCCGGGGAGTGGCACGAGTTGGTGCGGGGCGCCCTTGCGGCGGCAGAGCAGCACCCGCGCGCCTTCTTCCCACTGTGCGAGTGGGCCTACTATCACGTTGCGCCCAACGATTTTGCGCCCTTCGTGCTCGCCTTGTTGCCGGCGCTCCCAGAGACGCTGGCCCGGGTCTACCGACCGGATCTGTTGCGGATGGGCTTCATGGCCTCCATGTTCCAGGCGGTCGACGATGGCCTGTCGGCGGCTGCGGCGGAGAAGATCCTGACGGCGGGTGAGGAGAACATGGGGTTGCGTTTTGCGCGGCATGCCTACCAGCGCTTGCAGGGACAGGGTGAGGCGGTGAGCGCCGAGGTGCTGGCGCGACCGCAGAGTTGGGGGGAGCCCAGCCCGCTGCTGACGCTGCTGAGTGATTTCGCGCGCTACTTGGTGGTCGAGCGTGGCTGGCCCTGGCTGCGGGCGGAGATGGCGCGGGTGGCCCTGTTGCACTACCAGTTGGGGCGCCCAGCTTTGCTCTACGCCCAGGAGAAGCGACGCCGTCAGGCGCGCAAGCCGGCGGTGCGCTGGGTGGGGGCGCCGTCGCTCCTGGTGGAGCTGCGCTCTCTGGAGACGGCGGTGCAGCCGCTGGCGATCGACGATTGGCCGCGGGGGCACAAGCGGTGCATCCGTGGTTCGACTTTTTGCGCGCCCAAGGTTTACTGCCGAGTCCAAGCCCGCGTTGGGTGGCGGAGCAAGCGTGGGTGGGGCGGCGCTGCGCCGAGGCGCTGGCGTCGGCGACGCGCATTCTCTGTGATCGCAAGATGTTCCGGGAGCTTCTCCCGGAGATTCAGGCCCAGACCCAGGCAGAGGGAGCGCCCTGAGCTTGGCGCTCAGGGTGGCGGTGTTTTGGGCTGGGCCAAGGCCGGGAGGATGGCGTCGATGGTCCCGTCGCCATCGGGGACGACGCTCTTCGCAAAGGCGTGGTAGCCTTCCAACACGAAGTGCACCATGACGGGGGTCTGGCGGTAGGGGACGGTGGTGGTGCACGGGGTGCGTTCGCACACCAAGCGGCCGCCGATCTGAACGGTGGCGCCCGTCGGTTCGCTCACGAAGTGCCACTCGACGAAGCGCTGCGGCTCCATGGCGCCGACGTGTTTGGCGTCGCCCTCTTTGGCCTGCACCACTTGAGGTGCTTTGGTCGCGCGCAGGCCTTTGTCTTCTCGGCCAAAGAGCCACCAGCCGACGAAGACGATGTTGGCGATGGCGACGGCGCCGATGAGGGTGAGCAATAACTTGCGGCGCCGTAGGCGCGTGTTGAGCATCGCGCGGATGTCGATGGGTTCTTGCTGCTCGAAGCCGAAGTGCTGTTGTTGATAGGGCTGGGGTTGGTAGGCCGAGACCGGCTTGGGGTGCAGGGTCTGGGCGCTGTCCCAGGCAAAGGCCTCACCGCTGTCATCCTCGTGGCTGGGCGCAAGTTGCGGTGGCGACGGGAGCGGCCGGGTGGGGAGGTTGGGCGCTGCGGGCGGTGTTGGCTGAAGCGGCGGGGGACGGGGCGGGGCGAAGGCGGGTGGTGCCGACGGTGGACGGGGCGGGTCGATGACGGGTGGCGGCGCGTGTTGCGGTGTCGTGAACTGTTGAGGGGGCTGTTGCGGGGGCTGTTGGGGACGCGCCAAGACGGTTTTCTCTGCGTTGCCCAGGGCGAGGGCAGGCGCCGTGGCGGGGGAAGGGGCGTGCTGGAAGTGGGTCGCCATGTCTTGGAGCGCCGAGATGGACGAGGCCTGGGTGGCCTCGCCATCGAAATCATCGGCGTCATAGGTGTCGACGCCGAAGTTCTCGTCGGTGACGACAGCCGAGTCGAGGGTCAGATCCAAGGAGCTCGGTCCTTGGCGGTTGGGGTAAGCACCCGAGTCTTTCATGGCGTAGGCACCAGGGAGGGCTGGAGCAAGTTGGAATCGCGGCCCAAGGGTTTGGAAGGCTTGCAGAAAAGCGCCGGCATCGGGGAAGCGGTCCTCCACCCGGACGGCGAGGGCCCTCTTGAACACATCACCGATAGCTCCTTGACACAAAAAGTCGGGCAAACGCAAGTCGCCGGTGCAGTGCTGGACCATGGACGCGTAAGGGTCGTCGTCAACGACGGGAAGGCCTTGGAGCGCTTCGGCGATGATCAGCGCCATCTGGTAGACGTCGATGGCCGGGGTGACGCGCTGTTCCTGAATGTACTCCGGCGCCAAGTAGCGCGGTGTGCCGAAGAGGCGGCCCGTCTCGGTCAGGCGTCCACCAGACTCGGCTCGGGCGACGCCGAAGTCGAGGACACAGAGGGCCTCTCTCTGCTCGCCTGGGTTGGTGAGCATCAAGTTGGCGGGTTTGAGGTCCTTGTGGATGATGCCGGCGCGATGGCCCACGGCGAGGGCGTCGAGGATGGGGGTGAAGAGGTGGTGCAGCCGGGCGGGGAGCATGGGCCCGTGGAGGGCGAGCTCCTGGTCTAGGGAGCGTCCCTCGAGGATTTCCATGGCGATGTAGGGGAGGCGATGGGCGCCATGGAAACCGAAGTCGTGGATGCGGACGACGTTGGGGTGGCGGATGCGGGCAGCGATCTGGGCCTCACGGATGAAGCGCTCGCCGAAGCTGGGGTCAGCGGCCGTCTTGTGCAGGTCGAGGACCTTGAGGGCGACGGTGCGTTCGATGAGGAGCTGCCGGGCTTGGTAGACCGTAGCGAAGCCGCCGACTCCAAGGACACCCTGGATGACATAGCGTCCGTCTATACGCTCGCCGACCTGCAGGTCGGGAGTGGCTGGCGCTGTCCCCTTCATTGCCTACCTTGAGACGCTGCGCGGTGCACAGCCGAAGCGCGGCTCCTACTCTTCTCCAAGAACCAAGTTATGCGATAGCGCCCAGGGGGTCCAGTCATCAAGGTGGGAGCGGCTTGGTTGCGCGCCTCAGGGCTTGACGTGGGGCAGTGGATACATTAGTCGAGGGCACCGCTCGTGGCATTGCCACCGGTGGTGTGGAGCGCCTTGGGCGCGATGTGGCGCCGTCGCCTGGAGCGGTGTGCCCGGGACGACGTGAGCGCGGGTGTGACGGCAGAGACAGGCCCGAACCCAGACGCGGGTCGGGACCACGAGGTGAGCGGGATGGCAGAGACGCGGTTGACGACGTGGGCGCTTCAGCGCAAGAAAGAACAGGGTGAGCGGCTGGTCATGGTGACGGCCTACGATGCGACCTTTGCGCGCTTGGCCGACAGGGCGCAGGTCGACATGATCCTGGTGGGCGACAGCTTGGGGAACGTGGTGCAGGGGCACGAGACGACCTTGCCCGTGACCCTGGATGAGATGATTTACCACTGTCGCTGTGTGGCGCGTGGTGCGGCGCGGGCGTTTTTGGTGGGCGATCTGCCCTTTGGTGCCTATCAGGTCTCCCTCGAGCAAGGGATGGCTTCGGGATTGCGCCTGATGAAAGAAGGGGCCGTGCAGGCGGTCAAACTCGAAGGCGGCGCGGTGCAGGCGCCCCTGGTGGCGCGGTTGACCGCCTGCGGTGTCCCGGTCATGGGGCATCTGGGTTTGACCCCGCAGTCCGTGCACCAGCTCGGTGGCTACCGGGTCCAGGGGCGCAACGCGGCTGACGAGCAGCGGATCTTCGACGATGCCCTCGCCCTGGAGGCCGCGGGTGCTTTTGCGTTGGTTTTGGAGTGTGTCCCGGCCCAGTTGGCGCAACGGGTCCAAGGGGCGCTGCGGATCCCTGTCATCGGAATCGGGGCGGGCAGCGCTTGCGATGGCCAGGTCTTGGTCATTTACGATCTCCTGGGGCTCTATGAGGGGAGCCCACCGAAGTTCGTCAAGAACTTTGCCACGTTGACCCAAGTTGTGGGCGACGCGCTGCGCGCCTACGGTGAGGAGGTGCGCAGCGGGGCTTTTCCGGCCTCGGCGCACAGCTTTGAGTGAGGATGCGCTGGGCCAAGGAGTGTTGCGATGGATGTGGGCGCAGGGGCTGCGATTCCCGTACTCAGTGAGATAAGTGCGCTGCGGGCTTGGAGCGCTGCGGCGCGCGAGCGTTCGGGGCGTGTGGCTTTCGTCCCCACCATGGGGGCCTTGCACGCTGGCCACCTTTCGCTGATCGCGGCGGCCAAGGCCGCGTGTGCGCAGGTGGTGGTCTCGATTTATGTGAACCCGACGCAGTTTGGCCCGCAGGAAGACCTGGCGGCCTACCCACGCGATCTCGCGGGGGATCTTCGCTTGGCGGCAGAGGCCGGCGCTGACGTGGTGTTTGCGCCCTCGGATCAGGTGATGTATCCCCGCGGCGCTGGTTCGACGTGGGTGGAGGTGCAGGGCTTGACCGAGCACCTGTGCGGGGCTTTCCGGCCGGGGCATTTTCGGGGGGTGACGACGGTGGTGGCGCGCCTCTTCAACCTGGTGCAAGCCGACGTGGCCTTCTTCGGCGAGAAAGACTATCAGCAGGTGGCGGTGGTGCGGCGGATGGTGGAGGACTTGGGCATGCCTATCGAGGTCGTGAGCTGTCCCACGGTGCGCGAGGCCGACGGGCTCGCCATGAGCTCGCGCAACGCGCTGCTGCCGGCGTCCTTACGTGCTCAGGCGTGTGTGCTCTATCGCGGGTTGTCGGCGGCGCGCGGGCTCTATGTCTCTGGCGAAAGGCGACGCGGTGTCCTGCTGAGTGCGGCCACTTGCGAGATCGCCTTGGCGCCAGACGCACGCATTCAGTATGTGGATCTCGTCGATGCCACGACGCTCGAGCCACAAGGGCCCGAGGTGGGGGAGGCCGTGGTGATGGCCATGGCGGTGCGTCTCGGCGCGGTGCGGCTCATCGACAACATGACGCTGGGCGTCGGGGCGTGAGCTGGCTTGTCGTGTTAGGGGGCGAGGACGACGCGGTTGCGGCCGCCCTCTTTGGCCTGGTAGAGGGCGCGGTCGGCTCTCTGGATCAGGCGCTCTTCGTTGTCCCCTGGGGCCCACTGGGTGAGGCCGATGCTCAGGGTGAAGGGGGGCGCGGTGCTGCTCTGGCAGACGTGGCGAATGCGCTCGGCATAGATTTGTGCTTGTGCCAGGTGGGTCTTGGGCAGTAGTACCAGGAACTCCTCACCGCCGAAGCGGATGGGGATGTCCTCGGTGCGCGATTGTTGGCGCAAGATCTCGCCGAGGGCCATCAAGGCCTGGTCGCCCGTCTGGTGGCCAAAGGTGTCGTTGATGCGTTTGAAGAAGTCGATGTCCAAGAGGGCCACGGAGAAGACGTCGCCGTGGCGCGTGGCGGCCGCGCACAGGCGGTGGCAGGTTTCGGCCAAGACGCGGCGATTGACGAGGCCGGTGAGGGTGTCGACGCGGGCCAACGCTTCGATGCGCTGGTTGGCTTCTGCGAGCAGCGCGGCGCGCTGTTGGGCCAGGCGTGACTCCTTGGCGAGTTCGTTGGTGAGTTGCCCCAGCTTGGCGAAGAGGCCTTCGGGATCTGCTTGGGGGAGTTGGCCGAAGAGGATGATAGTGCCGCTGCAGTGATAGACCGTGAGGAAGAGGTGGAGGTCCGTGTCGAGGGGCAAGACCACCGGGTGGGACATGACACAATCGGGCGCGGCGTTGCCATCGCCGCGTGGTTCGATGGCCGCGGGCTCGAGGGCGGTGAAGGGGTCCAGCTCGAAGAGGTAGCGGCCGATGGGTTTTTCCGTGAGGTGACAGAGATCGCGGAAGGCCAGGTTGGTGGCCTGCACCCGATAGTCTCGGTCGAGGACGCAGACCATGAGGGTGTCGGAGTGTTCGAGGAAGTGGTCGAGCACGGCGCCGTTGGCGCAGGTCCACGTCATGGTTCTTCTCGCCGTTGGTCCCAGCGAGCGGAGATGTGATCCGCGGCGGTGTTGGCGGCGCCACCGACGCGGTCGGCGGCTAAGGTGTTGGCATAGCTGGGGAAGGTGCTGCAGGCCAGCCCGCCGATCATCAGCCAGGGTTGAGCTTGGATGGCGCGCAGCTCTTCCAGCAAGGTTTGGATGCTGAGCAGGGACAGCGGCATGGTGACGGAGAGGGCGACGAGGTCCGGGGGTTGCTCTCTGACGATGGCGAGGAGATCGACTGCGGGTGTGTTGGCCCCGAGGAAGAGGGTTTTCCACCCGCGCCGCTCGAGCAGTGTGGTGAAAATCCAAACGCCGAGCTGGTGGTGTTCATCCGGGGCGGCGCTGACGATGGCGTAGCCGCGCGGTGGCGCCTGGGGTGGTGGCATGCGTCCATAGGCGGCGCCGATGACGCGGCTGACCGTGGCGGTGGCGATGTGTTCGTGGGCGACGCGGATGGCGCCTCGGGCCCAGCGCTCTCCGATCTCGCGCATGGCTGGCTGCACCCAGTCGAGGAGAAAGCGCTCGAAGGCGTCCCAGTCGTTGCCGATGAAGGCGCTGGCCAAGTGGTTGGCCTTTGCGTCGTCACCGGTGAGGAGGCTGTGGCTGAAGGTATCTAGCTCAGGGGTGAGGCCTGTCGATGGGGTGGCGGGCGGTGCGCTGCCGACTTGGGCGAGGAGGTCGGGGTGGAGGTCGGTGAGCCAGTCATAGACGGTGGTGATGGCGGCGGCGGCGGCGGGATCGAGGTGGCGCTGGCAAGCGGCGCGCCAGGCGCTGAAGTGGGCCGGGAAGTAGTCGGGGCTGAAGCCGCGGGCCAGGTAGACCCGGTAGACCCACGGCAGCAAGTCCAGGAGGAGCGGGAAGGCGTTTTGGGCGACGACGGCGCAGATGAGGCGCGCGTGGTTGCGGTGGTTGTCGAGCATCAGCGCCAGAGGCGCGTCGCCAATGAGGGAAGCGGCGGCGACTTCATCGCGCATGCGGCGGTTGACTTCGCCCAGGAGGGTGTCGAGTTGGACTTGGAAGGCAATGGCGGCATCGGAGCTGACATGGGGAAGTGGGGTCAAGCAGGCCTCCGAGGCGGTGATGCGGGCGAGGTTTGATGTCGGATTTTCAAGCCAGCATGGGGTCGTTGGGATCGATGACGGTCAGGGCGTCGTCGCATTGCTCATCAAAAGGCAGGGCAGCGTGGAGGAAGTCCTGCCAGGCTTGGCGGCGTTGTGGGGTGAGGGCGGTGAAGAGCACGCCAGCGCCCCCTGCAAGAGAAGTGCTGTCGACTCTAACGATTTTGGCGCTGAGGTCAAAGCCCTCTCCCGAGATGGGATGGATGAAGACCAGGGAGACCTCCTGGCCGACTTTGGCCAATTTGATGCCGCTGACAAAGGCGCCGCCGAGGGAGACATCGATGGTGCGCCCCTTCTCGACATTGTCGCCGATGAACTGGACGTCCATGGCGATGGCGTAGCGGACGTGGTTGCGGTTGACGGCATCGGTGGGGACAGGGACTTTGCCTGGCAAGACCAAGGGAGGCGGTCCTTTGCGCTCGGCTGGGTCGGGCAGGGCGTGGGTCGTGGCGAGGGTTTGGAACCACTTCTGCCATTGGTCGCGGGCGACATTGCCCAGGCCATAGAGCTGGACTCCCATTCCCGGCGCGGTTCCGGCGGCTTTGGCCTGCTCAGGGAGGAGGCGATGGACGACCATGGCGAGGACCTGCAAGTCAGGGCTGCGTTCTCCCGTGGGGATGTTCAGGCGGATGATGCGGCGCAAGGGCGGTGGTGCATCGGTCTTGATGAACATCCCTCGCGTCGAAATGTCGACGGCGCGCAGGGTCTTGGTGGTGGCTCCGTCGGTGACGTTGACGGGGATTTCAATATGGACACGCGTGCTGACGCGTCGTTCCTTCTCCATGATCTTCGGTCCTTCGGTACATAAAGATGAGCAGGTTCAGCGTGCGGAGGTGGCTACCCAGGCACTGAGGATGAAGTCTAGCACAAGTCGCTCTGCGCCGGCAGGTAGAGATGTCACGGGTTCGCGGGGCGCGGGGCGCGTGGTGCCGTTGCGGGGCCAGCCTAGGCCCAGAGGTTGATTCTGGCAGGGAGCCTGCCGGTGTGGGTCGCGGCGTGGACGATGAAGGTGCGTGGTTGCACGAGGACCGCTTGCGCCAACCAGGGTGGCGGGTCGAAGAGGGTGAGGGCTGGGGGCGGGGGCGCGTCGTCGTCGGGCGGCGCGTGGCTGGGTGCGAGGTTGCGCAGGCGGAGCAGACGCCGCTCCGTGGTCAGGACCCGTTGGGCGCCAGGGGGCAGCCAGACGCGCTCGGCGAGCACTGTTGGGAGGGTGGTGCGTCGACGCC
>Ga0334883_1004961_pt1 | contig 12172 bp, 10 predicted proteins | sample GraSluR1_MG_6_FD_207230 | JGI IMG/M metagenome (GOLD analysis project Ga0334883, IMG submission 207230) | Sludge microbial communities from methane-producing bioreactor in Wageningen University, Netherlands - Granular Sludge_09_05-R1 | ecosystem: Engineered > Bioreactor > Anaerobic >... | reverse complement strand
TTCTAAGATTATTTATTGTATGATGAAGCCTGATAAAAAGGGACTTTAACAATTTGAAAACCAATTTGCGGAACGCTGGTTTGCGGATAAATATCCAGATGTTGAACTGAAAAGTTTGATGTAAAATTAATTTGTAATCAATCAGTAGCTGAATCTTTAGAAGATTGAAGCTCGGCGCAGTCATTCTCAAGATGATTGCGCTGGGCTTTTTCTTGTTATAAGGTATTAAAGTAGGCGTGATTGTTTTTTTTGAGATAGAATACTTACTATAACGAACCTATCAAGGAGTGGACAAGAACATGAATTTTTATGGCATCGAGTATTTAAAAAGCCAATCTAATTTAAATGATTACTTAAAGTATTTTTTTATTTTTGCTTTGTTAATCGGGCTAGTCATTGTGTTTAGTTTTTATGTGCGACATCAAATTCAAACGAAATATCGTGAATTAAGTATTATTATTTTTTTATCATTATTATTTGTTTTAGGGGTTCAATATTCCAATTATCAACTGAACCAAAATCAGCATTCACAATCTTCACAAATGGTACATTTTGTCGAACAAGTGGCACAGGAAAAAAAGGTTTCTCCAGAAAAAGTTTATGTCAATGGTACACAATTGGCTGACGGAACCATAGTTAAAATTGACGAAGTCTTTTATAAAATGAGTTTAAGTACGGATCAGCAGTCTTATACATTACAAGAAACGTATTTATTAACACCAACGATTGAAATCATAAAGTAAAGTGAGGGAAAATTAATGCAGTTTTATAGTCCAATTATTATTAAATTTGCTTTAGGTATTATTTGTTTAATTGTCCAAATTAATTTGATGGGAAAAGGCAATTTGGCGCCCACATCGGCTATGGACCAAGTGCAAAACTATGTATTGGGGGGCATTATTGGTGGTGTTATTTATAATGATTCAATTACGGTGCTCCAATTTGTATTAGTGTTAATTTTGTGGACATTATTAGTCTTAATTTTAAAATTTGCAAAAGAACACAATCGCTATGTGAAGCAAATTGTGGATGGTAAACCCATTACTTTAATCAAGGATGGACAGGTTGTGGTGAAGGAATGTTTGAAAAATGGTATTTCTGCAAATGATCTAATGTTTAAATTACGAGCAAATGGCATTTATGAAGTCCAGCTTGTTAAACGGGCGGTTTTAGAACAAAATGGTCAATTAACAATCGTCGAATATGGCGATGAAAGTATTCGTTATCCGATTATTGTGGACGGTCAAGCCAACATGGATGTCCTAGAGTTAATCAAAAAAGATGAGCACTGGCTATTAACGCAAATCCAAGAACAAGGATTCCAAAGATTACAGGAAATCTATTTAGGTGAGTATTTATCTGGACAGTTAAGTTTATCGCCGTATGAAGAAAAAACGATTTCTTAGCTATACTTTTCATTCTACTTATATTAAAATTAAATGGTAATTCAATGAGTTTTAAAAGGAGGAAAAATGAAAACTAAAAAGATAGTTGTCGGGTTATTTTGTTCAATGATTATTTTAATGGGGTGCCAACCAGATCAACGAACTGAAAAAATGAAAGAAAGTACTGAAGCAGAAGCAGTCCAAGTAACGAGTGGTGCCTCGGCAGCCACTAATGCCACTTCTGTAAAGCAGGAGGAGCAGACAAACACGAATGATCAACCGAAGGAGAGTGCTGCCAAAGTGAGTTATGAGCGTAATGGACATACCTTTGAAGTTGATGCTGTTTCTGGCGCTACAGTAGAAGCTAATAATGGACAATCAGGAATTAGTCCAGAAGAAAAAGCTCAGAAGATGTATTGGTCAGGTCGTCCAGAAATCGGGGAAGTTCAAGGGGATTATTATCATCATGAAGTCGTGTTTGATGGCGGCTATACGGCTTTAATTGATGTCGTTGTTAAGGATCAACAAATTCAGTTAGTAGAATTTGATGAACGTGGACCTAAAAACTATTATTCTGAAGAATGGGCAGGAGTGACAAAACGTTTATCCGGCTATGCAAATTTTCAAGCGAACAACGCCCGAACTGATCAATCGTTAGTGACCGTTGTTAATACGATGACTTTTCTAGAAAATCAAATGGTTGCTGAAAATCGTCTAGATGGCGCATTCCAGACAGCCAAAGGTCAATCCAATAGCGCTAATAATGGTTATCTTCCTGCTGCTAGGGCTTTAGCCAAGGAAATCAAAGAACCTTCAAAAGAACATTATACAAGTCTAACAGAAGATTTTGGGGAGGGGCTTTCTGGACGTTTAACGGTTATTACGTTAAAAGATTCAGGGAAAATAACCGATCTTCGTTATGATGAATATTTTGCAGATACAGAAGAAGAGATTAAAGATGCGAAACTGAAGGCTTATTCTCGCCAATCAAAATATTTTTCTAAAGATTATGCTCAAAAATCGGGGGAAAATTTCAAAAAAGAAGTGGATGACTTAAGAAAAAAAGCAATCGAGGAAAACAAATTAGTCAGTCCGACAAATGAGGAAGCCTGGTCGGAAAATTATCAAAGGCTTGTAAAAAAAATAACGTCACAATAAATTAAAAAACTGCCGAAGTGGGGAAACTTCGGCAGTTTTTCTAGTTTTCCATGAGGGAAACTTTTAATGGAACAGACACTTCGGTCACATGGTTTAACTCAATGATAGAAATTTCATCTGGGTCATAAGCCTCTTTAGGTAATCGTTTTAACAGTTTTGCTAAAATTTCTTTTACTTCTGTCGGACGAATGCGACGATTTTTATTCATAATCAGAACTTCCACATGGTGAGCTGCTTCTGAATAGACAGCGGTCGTGTTTCCTGCTGAGTAGACTTTTACAAAGTAAGCATCCGTGTTTTCCAATTGTTTATTTACTAATTGTTTGTAGCTATTGGTCACATTCACTAATTTCATTTTATCACCTCATTATAGTTGTGTGCTGCAAAAGAGCGTTTCCAATTATGTACAGGAGTTCCAGATTGAATTTTTTCTATGAGGAACAAGTATACGAATATCTTTCTTCTATTATAGTTTTTTTTGATGAAAATAAAAAGTGAAAAGCATAAAAAAATCCGCACGCATTGTTATTAATGCGTGTGGATTTTTGATTATTCTGCTTGGTCAGATGTTGAAGTTTCTGTTTTAGTCACTTCTTGTGCGCCAGTTACGATAATTTTACCTGCGACTAATTGATGATTTTCAGGATGATCTAGATAGTATTCAGCAATGCCGTCTTCAATTTGTTCTTGAATTGTTCGACGTAAAGGACGAGCGCCCATTGCAGGATCATAACCTAAATCAACGAGTTTCTCTTTGACTTCTGTTGGAACCTCAATGTGTAATTTTTGTTTAGCTAATAAGCCATTTACTTCTTCTAACATCAAGCTGACAATGTTCATCAGGTTTTCTTTGCTTAATGCTTTGAATTCGATAATACCATCGAAACGGTTAAGGAATTCGGGGGTGAAGAAGTTGTTCAATTGACCTAAAACGGATTTAGTCACACCTTCACGGGCAGCACCGAAGCCAACGTTGGCTTCCACAGCTCCTGTTCCAGCATTACTTGTCATGATAATGATGGTGTCTTTAAAGCTGACCGTACGACCTTGTGCATCTGTTAAACGACCATCGTCGAGAATTTGTAAAAACATGTGTAAAACATCAGGATGCGCTTTTTCAATTTCATCCAATAAAATTAAACTATAAGGATTACGACGGACTTTTTCTGTGAGTTGTCCAGCTTCGTCATACCCAACATAGCCTGGAGGAGAACCAATCAGTTTAGAAACACTGTGTTTTTCCATGTACTCACTCATATCAAAACGAACCATCGAATCTTCTGAACCGAATAGCTCAAAGGCTAATTGTTTTGCTAATTCTGTTTTACCAACGCCTGTTGGCCCTACAAATAAGAAGGAACCAATTGGGCGGTTTTGTTTGCCTAGGCCTACACGATTGCGACGAATCGCTTTAGCTACTTTATCGACGGCATCATCTTGTCCGACAACATGAGCTTTTAAGTCAACAGCTAAATTTTTCAATTGGGTTTGTTCTTTTTCTTTTAAGTCACCGACAGGAATGCCAGTTTTTTGTTCCACAATGGCTTCAATATCTTTTTCAGTGATGACGGGTGTTTCTTCATCGCTGATTTGTTTTTCTTTCATTGCTTGTAATTTATTGATTTGATCACGATAATAAGCCGCTTTTTCAAAATCTTCTTCTGCGGAAGCTTGTTGTTTTTGTTGTTCCGCTTCTGCTAATTTTTTATCAATTGTTTTTGGATCGACGAGTTGGATAGTTAGATTCATTTTTGAACCAGATTCATCTAACAAGTCAATCGCTTTATCTGGTAAAAAGCGATCTTGAATGTAACGATTGGATAAGTTTGCTGCTGCGTTAATCGCTTCATCTGTATATTTAACATGATGGTAATCTTCATAACGTTTTTGCAAACCATGTAAAATCGTTATGGTTTCGGCAACGGTTGGCTCATCTACTTGGACTGGTTGCATCCGACGTTCTAAGGCAGCATCTTTTTCAATAATACGGTACTCATTTAAAGTTGTGGCACCGACTAATTGTAATTCACCACGTGCTAAGGCTGGTTTTAAAATATTGCCAGCATCCATATTGCCATCACCAGCAGCACCAGCACCCACAATTTCATGGACTTCATCAATAAATAAAATGACATTTTCAGCTTCAGTGATTTCTTCAATCAATTTTTGCATCCGTTCTTCAAATTGTCCGCGAATACCAGTTCCTTGAACAAGTGAAACCACATCTAAACGAATGACTTCTTTGTCCAATAATTTTTGGGGCACATCGCCATCGACAATTTTTTGGGCTAAACCTTCGACAACGGCTGTTTTACCAACACCTGGTTCACCGATTAAAACGGGGTTGTTTTTTGTACGGCGATTTAAGATTTCAATGACACGTTTAATTTCTTGGTCACGTCCTACCACAGGATCGATATCTCCTTGGCGTGCCGCTTCGGTGATGTTAATCCCATACTCGCCTAGTAAACCTTGACCAGCGCCAGCGCCTCCGCGAGGGGGTTGACCTCCATTACCACCATCACCAAATTGAGTGGGTGGTGTTTGTTGTTCATAAGGATTACCTTGTTGCATTTGGCGAGAAAGAGAACGATATAAATCGTCTAAACTCCCAAAGCCAAAAGGGTCTTGTCCCATATTTTGAGGGGAATTATTTGCTTGATTTTTTAATTTTTGATAGCAGCTTTGGCAATAGTCCAGTTGTTTTCTTTGACCATTCACATTTGCATATAAATGAATTGTTGCTTCATTTTGTTGACAATTTTGACAAATCATTGAATGAAACACATCCTTTCAAAATAACTGAGGCCAGAAAAATAGCTGTTTGCTCTATTATTTCTAGTAAACAGACCATTTTTCCTCAAACCAGCCAAGTACTAGATAGCAAGAATAAATTCTGTCTATAAAACCACTTGACCATTTTTGACCTTTGAGGTTATTATAGCATTTTTTGTAAGAGAATCAAGTAAAAGACCTTGTTTAAAAAAAGGCAAAGATTCGATTTTTTTACAGACAATTGCGCCATTTTCAAGTAAACTATAAGAGTTGATATTTAAGAGAAAGAGTGGTGAAATCAATGGCTGAAAATCCTTTTGTAGAAAAAATTGCTTCATTAAAAGCTGGAGAAATCTCTGAATTAATCGTGGAGCAAAATGAATTTTTCCAATTTCGTGATGCTTGGATTTCTTTGCCTGACCGCGCGGAAATTGTTGGAGAAGCGGGGTTAAATGGACGAATCATTTATCGTTACCAAAAAGAGGAAGAATAGTCAGTGCAAAACATCACGAAATTTAAGCAAAAAGTGTTGTGTAAGATAGAAAAAAATGGTAATCTTAGAAACTGAAAGGGTCTTTTTTCGAGTAGACGTTTGATTTTAGCGTATCAAGAAAGGAAAACCCTAACATAAAAATTTTTTATTTACGAAGGAGACCGATTTATATGGAAAAGAAAGAATTTCACATTGTAGCAGAAACAGGAATTCACGCACGTCCAGCTACTTTATTAGTACAAACTGCAAGCAAATTTAACTCAGATATTAACTTAGAATACAAAGGTAAATCTGTTAACTTAAAATCAATCATGGGCGTTATGTCTTTAGGCGTTGGTCAAGGTTCTGACGTAACAATCACTGTTGATGGTGCTGACGAAGCTGAAGGAATGGCAGCAATCGTTGAAACATTACAAAAAGAAGGATTGGCTGAATAATGTCTGAGATGCTAAAAGGGATTGCCGCAAGTGATGGCGTTGCTGTTGCTAAAGCTTACCTGCTAGTTCAACCTGACTTGTCTTTCAACAAAACTTCCGTAGAAGATACTGATGCAGAAGCAACTCGCTTAGACGATGCTTTAGCAAAATCTACTGAAGAGTTGCAAGCAATTCGCGACAAAGCAGCTCAAAGCCTTGGTGAAGCAGAAGCGCAAGTTTTCGATGCTCATTTAATGGTTTTATCTGACCCAGAAATGGTTGGTCAAATCAAACAAAATATCCAAGACAACAAAGTCAATGCAGAAGCTGCCTTGAAAGAAGTTACGGATATGTATATTGGTATGTTTGAAGCAATGGACGACAATGCTTACATGCAAGAGCGTGCAGCAGATATTCGTGACGTTGCCAAACGTATCTTAGCACATTTATTAGGTGTGACTCTTCCAAATCCTTCAATGATTAACGAAGAAGTAATCGTGGTTGCCCATGACTTAACACCTAGTGATACTGCACAATTAGACCGTACGTATGTTAAAGCCTTTGTTACAGACATCGGCGGACGTACTTCTCACTCAGCAATCATGGCTCGTTCGTTAGAAATCCCTGCAATCGTTGGTACAAAAGAAATTACTGACAAAGTAAAAGCAGGCGATATTTTAGCAGTGAACGGAATCATTGGGGATGTTATTATTGACCCAACAGATGCTGAAAAATCTGAATTTGAAGCAGAAGCAAAAGCTTATGCAGATCAAAAAGCAGAATGGGATAAACTAAAAAATGCAGAAACAGTGACAGCTGACGGCAAACATGTTGAGTTAGCTGCAAACATTGGTACACCAAAAGATTTAGAAGGCGTACACAAAAACGGCGGCGAAGCTGTTGGTTTATATCGTACAGAATTCTTATACATGGATTCATCTGACTTTCCAACTGAAGAGGACCAATACCAAGCGTATAAAGCAGTTCTTGAAGGAATGGAAGGAAAACCAGTTGTGGTTCGTACAATGGATATTGGTGGGGACAAAGAGCTTCCTTACCTAACATTACCACACGAAATGAACCCATTCTTAGGTTACCGTGCATTACGTATTAGCTTATCAGAACTAGGTGACGGCATGTTCCGTACACAAATGCGTGCATTATTACGTGCGTCTGTTCATGGTAACTTACGTATCATGTTCCCAATGGTTGCTACTTTGAAAGAATTTAGAGCAGCGAAAGCAATCTTTGAAGACGAAAAACAAAAATTAGTCAACGAAGGTGTTGAAGTTTCAAACGATATCCAAGTAGGTATTATGATTGAAATTCCAGCAGCTGCCGTATTAGCTGATAAATTTGCCAAAGAAGTAGACTTCTTTAGTGTTGGAACCAACGACTTAATCCAATACACAATGGCGGCAGACCGTATGAACGAACGCGTTTCTTACTTATACCAACCATACAACCCATCAATCTTACGTTTAATTAAAAATGTAATTGATGCAGCACACGCTGAAGGTAAATGGGCTGGTATGTGTGGTGAAATGGCGGGCGATCAAACAGCTGTTCCATTACTATTGGGTATGGGCTTAGATGAGTTCTCAATGAGTGCTACATCTATCCTTAAAACACGTAGCTTGATGAAACGTCTAGACACAACTAAAATGGCTGAACTTGCTGACCGCGCATTAAAAGAATGCGACACGATGGAAGAAGTCGTTGCATTAGTTGAAGAATATACAAAATAATTAAGTGATTATGATAGCACATCGACAATTGTCGATGTGCTTTTTTATTGTTGCGCTTCACGTATTTTTTTCTTGAAATAATAAATCGTGCTTCCCAAAATGAATAGAAAAACCAGCGTGATGCTACTCACCAGTTTCCAAGGGAAATTGGTGTGTTTTTCAGGTGGGAGGTTGACGGCGGTAGCATTGTATTTTTTAGCTTCTTTTTCTTGGATGACTAAGTGTTTTTCCCACGAATAGTCTTGATAGCCATCGTTTGCTTTGATTTTTACAGTATAATTTCCAGGAACAAAAGGTTGTTCCTTTAAGTCAATCCGATAATTAAAATTTGTATTAGGGGCCATTGTTAACGACTCTTGGTGATTTTCGTAGCGAGGTTTAGCTTCTTTTTCATAATATAAAGAGGCATCGACTTGTAATTTTTTAATCATAGCCGCTTGTTTGTTTTGGAGATTCATTAATACGCGGTTACGACCGTTAGCTTGATCGGTTTTTACTTCATTTAAAGATAATTCTGGCTGAACAGGTTCATCTGTTTCACTAAGTAAGACGCCGACTACATAAGAAAAACGATTATTGATGGCCACGCCGTTTTCTGAGTGAGCAGGTTGTTCATCTGACTTTTGTTCAAAGTAGAGTCCTCCTAAAACGTACCCATTAAATGGTTTTTCCGGTAAAGTAAGCTGACATTCAACAGTCTTGGTTGAGTGTTTAGGTAGGTGGATTTCTTTTGGTAATTGCGCAATCTCATTAAAAGTAAAAGGTGCAGATGGGTCTTTTTTTGTTTCAGCATGAGAATAATCTGCCAAGCCATTATCATTAGTAATCGCTGCATTGGCTGAAGCTAGCACGGTAATGTCGTTGGCTGTTTGATTCGTTAGTTCGATTTGTAGCTTTTGTGTTTGGTTTGGAGCGACACGTAAATCAAAATAACTTGTTTCTTTGGTTCGTTGATTGTCGGGTAAAATGGCTTTTACAGAAAAAGTCATTTCGCTTGCTTCTACAGAATAAGAGCCAATAAAAAATAAAAAAATGATGACGCTAATAGCATGGAGCCATTTAAAAAGCTGCTGATTCATAGTGTGCACTCCTTTTTGACAATTTTTTATAAGAAGGTATTGCATGAAACAACTTCATGCAATACCTTGTTTGTTTTCTTTTAAAGTGGTGTATCATCCAAAATCCAAGTAAGCGTTGTTTTATATTGTTTAGCTGCAACTTTTTTCGTTGTCGCAGGAACAGTTAATTGAATGCCTTGAGCAGCGGTCGCTCCGCTACCAAAAGCTAATGTCCAAGTGCCCATTCCTGTTGAAAGAGCGGCAGTCGCCACAGGAGAAGTGGCGGCACCAGTTGGATCCAAGGTTACTGGGACCGTTAATGGCGCCAAAGAAAGTAACTGTGTTGAATTGGGTGTTGCTGCTAAAAAGGTCAAGGATGCATTATCCAAAACAGCGGGTGTTGAATCACTTGTAGCAAATTGCGCACTCTGTTTAACTGATAATTTCCAGCCAAGATTTAGACCACGTTTGTCAGTTACTTGAACATAGTTTGGCACGCTAATTAAATCGCCAGTACTATTTTGCACTTGGTCTAGTTGTGCCGAATAGATTGCTGTACCGGCTTGAATTTGTTTTGATCCAAAATGGATATTTGAAACATAGTCAATACTAAGGGGTCCGGCTGTACCAGGTTGATGAGGATCAGCAGGATTAGGTGTCACAGGCTGAGAAGGGTTCGTCGGGTTGACAGGTGGCGTGACAGTATTATCAAGAGCAAACGTAATATCAGCGTTGGATTGAATAGAAGCGACTTGAGCTGCTTCAACTTTTGGACTATTTAAAAGCATAAGAGGCGTAGCAACGAACAAAATGCTTGAAATGCGCACGATCTTTTTCATTTTTTATTCCTTCTTTCTTGTTTATTTTTAACTTTTAAAAAAGCTAAATCCTAATTAGAGGGGTGTATCAGAAAGAATCCATTGTAATTCGGCAGTGTAAGATTCTTTGACCGTTAAATTAAGGTCAGGAGCAACGCTTAAAAAAAGTCCATTTTGTTGGTTCCAAGGAATTTCTACATTGTTATCGTCCGTTGCGGTGTATTGATAAACTTCGGTTGCTAAAGAGGAGATAGGAAAATCACTACCATTTTTTCGATAAATGAAAGCTTGCTGGATCGTTTTATTTGTAGAAGTTGAATGCATGGGCTGACTCTCTCTTACCAACAAATGCCATGGTGTTTTTGCAACACGACCATCGGCAATGAGGAAAGGAGCGCTAATGGTCGATGGTGAGTAGAGGGTTCGTTTGCTGGGAAAAGGTAAATTTTTAAAGGAAACTGTAGTTGGCATCTGCACAAAACGGAGGGTACCGTTTTTGATAGGTAAAGACTGTTCCTTAGTGATTGGCGTAATTGGCGTTCCGCCACCATCATTGCCAGTAACCGTGCTAGAAAATAAAAGAAATTGGTTTATCCATTCTTCTGTAACCGTTGCTGTATATTGTAAGGTGAATTGTGTATTGGCTTCCGTAAAATTATCTGCTGGCAGCGAATTGTGATAACTCCAATACGGCAAACCAGTGGAACTATCAGTTAAAAGTTGAAGCCCAGCTATTGGCGTACTTAAACCTGCTGCTGATTGTTTTGTTAATGTAGCAGCTGAAAGTTGAGCCAGTCCTTTAGGCACCATTGCTCGTAATTGCTGATTCATCCACGTTGCTGGTTGATTGGTTAAACGTGTGATTAACGTGAAACGAATGATTTGACCACTTACGACAGAGTTTGCAGCTTCCCAGAGCCCTTGTGCATTTTTCCGCTCAATGATTTGCGTGACCGTTAGTTGAGGCACAGGATAAGCAACTGTTTGAGAAACAGTAGAACTGGTTAACAAAGGGAGGCCAGTGCGATTGCTGAGCCCTTGGACCCACAAGCTGACCGTTTCTCCCCCTTGGAAAGTGGGTAAATTAGCAAATTGAAAATGGCCATTGGAATCTAAGGACGTTGTGGAAATAGAACCACCATTTATTTGTACTTTAACTTGATAGGTTCCGTTAGATGCTTGAGAAGCTTTACCTGAAAGTTGAGTTGAGCCGGCATTGGCGACTACGTTTGTGACTGGTTGGATTGACCAATTGACACTTTGGTCAGCTGAGGGGCTGCTTTGAATATAGTCGGTTGACGTTTTGGAACGAGCAAAGACAATTGTAGAGAGCGTGTCGCCATATTCTAATGGTGAAGCTAACGATGTCGAGAAATTTCCGGCTGCATCGACAGAAATCCCTTTCACCACAATGGGGGTAGTGGTGCCATCATGGCGGTTCAAGGTTAATTGAACAGAGTAGTTATAGTTTGGGTCTTGTACTTGTTGAATGGTCCCTGTTACAGTAGTGTCCAGATGATTTGGTTGAGTTAGTTTGGCTGGTGTGACTTGAGGAACGGGATAATTACCTAAACTAAGTTGAGCTTTGCTAATTACGCCTGTTTTTGTATTATTCCCAATAATAATATTAATTGCGCCTAATCCAGTGCCGACATCTGTAAAGGTTCCTCGAATCGGATAGTCTTTGCCGTTAAGAGCAGGAGGGATTGAAATTCCTCGTTTATAAAGTGCGCCCACATCAAACGAAATGGCGGCAGACCATTTGGTTCCGGGAAGTAACACCAAGGTGCTACTTGGAAAAGTCAGATAAACAGAATGATAAGTGCTACTATAAGAGAGGCTGACGCCGTTAGTTGAACTGTGAATATCTTGAGTGGCTGTTCCTGGATAACTGACAGTCCCTGTTAAAAGAGTCAGAAAATCTTGTTGCTTTAGAGTGTCGTTATCTAACTGGCTTGAAATTTCTGTAGGAAGTTGAATAGCAATAATCGGTCGATCATTAATTGCTAAGCCGATAAGTGTCACACTGTATTCATACGAAAGTGTGATAATATCTTGGTTATACGTTCCCGTGCTTAAGGTGCTTTTTAAGGTGCTATTACCAACAGAAACACTAGCTGGCGTAGGTGCCATAGGTTCATCGTTTTCAGAGGAAGCATGGGTTTGCTCGGTTTTTTGTTCCACGATATCGGTTGCTTGAGTTGTTTGTTGTTCTGTTGAAACTGAAGTAAATGTTTCACTAAAAGTAGAGGCGTGAGTTGTAGGGTTCAGTGTTTCAGAATGAGCTATCAAAGGTTGAGTCAGCGATAAAAAAAGCCATG
>Ga0334883_1004954_pt1 | contig 12191 bp, 9 predicted proteins | sample GraSluR1_MG_6_FD_207230 | JGI IMG/M metagenome (GOLD analysis project Ga0334883, IMG submission 207230) | Sludge microbial communities from methane-producing bioreactor in Wageningen University, Netherlands - Granular Sludge_09_05-R1 | ecosystem: Engineered > Bioreactor > Anaerobic > Unclassified... | reverse complement strand
TCACTCAAAACCTTGGGGGAAAAGGGAAGAAAAATATCGGCTCAACTACGACTGACTTTTATCGTACCACCTCCTTATAGTGTCCAGGGACTCCGCATCGGCCGCGACAGCATACGATCGGCCGCCGCATCCCCGATGAACCGCTCGCGCTTCCAGTCCCATTTCAGTTTCCTGTCCACACGAGTCGCAATGTCGCTCACCTGGCACAGCGTATCCGCCGCCACCGCGTCCTCGATCGGGCAAACCGTCTTCGCCCGCGTCCGCATGCAGTCCAACAGGTTCCGCTGGTGATGTAGGCTCCTGTACAGCCGCACGTCGTTCGGCCCGAACTCCGTCTTCAACAGGCTCTCCGGATGCGCATTGATGCCGCCGCGGTCCACGTGGACCCACCCTTCGGTGCCCTCGAACGCAGTCCCGTGATCGCTCGTCCGCCCGTAGCGATTCTTCCATTCCTCCGGGAACGGATAACCCGTAAAGTTCATCCGCACCCCGCTGTCAAACTGAACCTTCACGTCCCAGTTCAGAGCCGTATTCGCAACGCCCTCCTTCGGCCAGACCGCCGTGCCTTCGATCTCAAGGTTGCACGCCGTCTTCTCCCCCCCGCCCCAAAGCGCAATATCCAGCGGATGCACACCCCAGCCCGCGATGAAACCAAGAGCATAATCGTAAATAAACCACCACAGGCTGTTCGAACAGCGGTCCTTCGTATACGGCGTAAAAGGAGCAGGACCCAGCCAGAAATCATAGTCCAGCCACTCCGGAACCGCAACCACCTCCGGCGACCCGCCGGCGCTGCTGCCCGGGCTCCAAACGTTGATCGTCTTCAACTCGCCGATCTTGCCGTTGCGGACCAGCTCGCAAGCCTGCAAAAACTGCCTGCTTGACCGCTGCTGAGTCCCGAACTGAAATACCGTCCCGTACCGCCGGCAAGCCGCACGCAGCGCCTGGTCCTCCGCCATGCTTACGCCCATCGGCTTCTCCAGGTACACGTCCTTCTTCGCCTTCGCCGCGGCGATCGCATGCAGAACATGCCAGTGATCGCAGCTTGCAATCGACACTCCGTCGATGTCCTCACGCGCAAGCAGCTCGCGAAAGTCCCCGTAAGCCGCGCACCCCTTGTCGCCGTAGTGAGCGTCCACAAGCGCCTTGCGATCCGCCAGCACGTTGCTCTTCACGTCGCAAACCGCTACCACGCGCGCATCACTCTGACCCATGAAGCCGCGCATGACCCCAGTCCCCTGAGGCCCCACGCCGATTGCGCCCATCACGATCTTGTTGCTCGGAGCGACCGCGCCCCCCTGCCCCAGAACGCTTGACGGCACCACATAAGGAAACGCCGCCGCGCCCGCCGCCGCCCTCAAAAACGTCCGACGCCCCATACCGCAATTAGCCATTGCCAGGCCCTTTCAAACCGAAGTTTGCATTTGCGTCATATCCGCCACGGGCTCCGCATCGTACGCCCGCGCAGACGGTTCGCCTCGTTGTCCCCGACGAACTGGTTCGTCTTCGGGTTCCACTTCAACGGACGCTTCAGCTCATACGCAATATTGCCTATCAGGCACACCAGCACCGTGCTGCACCCGATCTCAACGTCGCATATCGGTTTGCTCCGCGTCCTGATCGCATCCAGCCAGTCGGTGTAGTGATTCCGGCTGTCGTACAGGTGCACCTCGTTGGTGCCTATCTTCTGGTCCTTCAACTCGTCCGGCCACGTCTTCAGGTACCCGCGATTCACCTCCACCTTGCCCTTCGAGCCCACGAACAGAACGCCGTTGACGTTGCCGTGCCCCTCGTACCGGCCCTCGCGCGTCATCGTTATCCCGCTGGCGTACAGATACGTCAGAGCCTTGATATCCTTGCCGTCCGGCGGAATCACCTCCACTGGCCCGTCGCCGTCCATACCGATGCCCCACTGCGCGATATCGAAATGGTGCGCCCCCCAGTCCGTCATCCCGCCGCCGCCGTAATCCTTGTAGCGCCGCCAGTTCGGAAATACATCCCTGCTTATGTGCGGCGAAAGCTCCGGATGATAAGGCCGCATCGGCGCAGGACCAACCCAGCCGTTCCAGTCCAGATACTCCGGCACTTCCTCGCCCGCCAGATCGCAGTCGATTGGCGGCCCGCCCACGTTCACCACGATATGCTTGATGTCCCCGATGTAGCCGTTGCGAACCAGCTCGCACGCAAACCGGAACCGGTTATCCGACCGCTGCATGCTGCCCGTCTGGAAAACGCGATTATAACGACGAGTCTCGCGCACCATCGCAAGCGACTCGACAATGTTGTGCCCCAGCGGCTTCTCGCAGAATATATCCTTGCCCGCACGCGCCGCATATACCGCATTCAGCCCGTGCCAGTGGTCCGGCGTCGCGATCACAACCGCGTCGATGTCCTTTCTCGCCAGAAGCTCCTGAAAGTCACCGTATGCCGTAAAACCCTTCCACGTGCCGTCCGCCTTCGCCTTGGCGTAATGATCATTGGCCATCTTCTCCGAACGCGCAAGCTTCAGTTTGTCCACGTCCGCACCCGCCACAACCTGCGTGCCGCGCGCCCCCATGAACATCCGCTGCAAGTGCTGGCTCTGCTTGCCCGTCCCGATCATCCCGATCGTAATCCGCTCGCTCGGCGCATCCTGCCCGAACACCGAAGCCGGCACAATGTACGGCGCCGCCGCAATCGCGCCCGCGACACCCGCGCTGTGCCTGAGAAACTCACGCCTGTTGATACTCTTGCTCATTATCTTTCTCCTTCTTTCATTTCGCTTGGTCCGTCTGCCCGCATCCCTGCACTGCAAACTGCCCGGCCGATGGTTTGGTTACTTCTGCTATATCCGCCACGGACTCCGCATCGTTCGCGACAGCATTCCGTCCGCCTCCGAATCGTTCACAAAACGCTCCTTATCCGGATCCCACTTCAAATCCCGCCCCAACTGCATCGCGATATTGCCCAGATGCGCAATCGTTATCGACCGGTGCGCCGTCTCAATCGGCGCCACCGTCTGCTTTCGCGATATCACGCAGTCGATGAAGTTGCGGAAATGGTGGTCGCTCTTGTACAAATGAACCTCCCCCGGCCTGATAACGCTCTCCAGTATGCTCTTCGGCTCCGCGTCATGCCGACCGCGATTGGCCCACACCCGACCCTCGCTACCCTCGAACGTCACCCCGCCGCGCTCCTTGTTCGATACGATCAGCTTCACGCCGTTCTTGTAGATACACTCGAAGTAGTACTCCGTCGCCGTATTATAAAGCCGGTCCTTGTGGAACGTCCCCCTGGCATTGATGATTTCGACCGGCCCAGTGTCCTCGGTCCCCATGCCCCACTGCGCACAGTCCGGATGGTGCCCGCCCCAGTCGGTCACCTGCCCGCCCGAATAATCCAGCACCCACCGCCAGTTCACGTGGCAGCGCGCCGCACAATACGGCGCCTCAGGCGCAGGGCCAAGCCACATGTCATAATCGAACCCCTCCGGCGCCGCCTCAACCTGCGTCCGCGACGCCTGCTGCGAATAATCCGGAGTCCCGCCCGGAAGCCCGCACCTCACCGTATGCAGCTTGCCGATACGACCGTTCAAAACCAGTTCGCACGCCCGCCGAAAGTTGTAATCCGAGCGCTGCTGGCTGCCCGTCTGGAAGATCCGCCCGTAACGCTTCACCGCATTGCATTGAGCCCGCCCGTCCGCCACCGTAAGGCTCAGCGGCTTCTCGCCATAGATGTCTTTGCCCGCCCGCGCAGCCGCGATCACAACAAGAGCATGCCAGTGATCGGGAAGCGCAACCAGAACAGTGTCGATGTCCTTGCGCCCCATCACCTCACGAAAATCGCCGAAGACCTCGCAGCCCTTGTACGACCCCGAGGCCTTCTGTCTTGCGTAATGCTCTTCGACGATCCGACGCGCCGGCTCCCGACCCCCGATCCGGTTGCTCCAGTAACCCGCGCTCTCACGGTTCACGTCGCAAACGCCCACGATCTGCACACGCTCGTCGCCAAGCATTCCGCGCAGGTCGTTTATGCCCTGGTTGCCCGTCCCGATCACTGCCATCGTGATTCGGTTCGAAGGCGACACGCCGCCCTGTCCCAACGCTGCCGAAGGCACGACATGACCACACACAGCCGCGCCTGCGGCAATCCCTGAAGCGTGTTTCAGGAATTGCCGCCTGCTGACGTTGCTTTTCTTCACTACTTGATCTCCAGGTTTATTGCGCCCGACAACTGCTACCGGTCGAACGCCTCGTCGAACACCACGTTGGACGGTGCAAAGTCCACCCGCTTTACAAACTCGCAGGCCTCGGCCGCGCCGTGCTCGCGCTCCATCCCGCAGTCTTCCCATTCCACCGACAGCGGACCCGTGTAGCCGATATGGTTGAACGTCCGGATGATCTCTTCGAAGTCCACGCCGCCGTGACCCAGCGAACGGAAGTCCCAGCCGCGATCAGCCTTGCCGAAGTTCAAATGCGAACCCAGAATACCGTTGCGACCGTTGATCTGAAGCGCAGCGTCCTTCATGTGCACATGGTAAATCCGGTCGGCAAACTCGTTCAGGAAGAACACCGGGTCGACCAGTTGCCAGTGAAGGTGGCTCGGATCGAAATTGAACCCGAACGCCTCGCGCCGCCCGATCGCCTCAAGCGCCCTCTTCGCCGTAACGATGTCGAACGCGATCTCCGTCGGGTGAACCTCAAGAGCAAACTTCACCCCGCACTCGTCGAAAACGTCCAGTATCGGGTTCCACTTGTCCGCAAAATTCTTGAAACCGTCCTCAATCATCTGGTCGCTCGCCGGCGGAAAACTGTAAATATACTGCCAGATCGAAGAACCCGTGAAACCGTTGACGATCTTCAGACCCAGGTTCTTCGCCGCACGGGCGCTGTTCTTCATCGCCTCGATAGCCCACTCACGTTTCCGCTCCGGATCAACGCCCGTCCCCTGAAGTTCAGCCGGAATAAACATGTCGTGCCGAGCATCCAGATTGTCGCACACCAACTGCCCCGCAAGGTGATTGCTGATGGCGAAGACCTTAAGATTGTTCTCCTCCAAAATGGCCAACTGCTTCCTGCAGTAGTCCTCGTCCGCCGCCGCCTTGAAGACGTCCATGTGGTCGCCCCAGCAGGCTAATTCCAATCCGTCATATCCCCAGCTTGCCGCCTTCTTTGCCAGTTCCGCCAGCGGCAGGTCGGCCCATTGCCCTGTGAATAATGTGACAGGTCTGCCCATTGATCAATCTCCTTAATGCTCAAATGTTAATAAAGCTTCCATTATACAAAACGCGTTTCCATTTACCAGCAAATAAAATAACCCGCCCCAGACCCCGCCCCGTAAAGCCTTTGCAGCCATACACTTAAATATTGCCGACATTGCCTCGCTCTTTGCAGCAGCTCTCGACAAAAACGCCTTTCTGTCCGATATAAACCGTTCGCGTGCACCGTTTTCAAAGCCTCTCCTTCAGCCACTGCACCGTTTCCGCCCACATCTGCGGCGTATACGTGTGCCCCGCGCCCTCATATATCACGCCCCGGAAGTTGTCGCTTCCGTAAAGCCCGTACAGCCGTCGCTGGAACTCGTTGATGATCCGCACCCCCTCCGCCGGCGAGCCCTCATCGCTGTCCCCAGTCAGCGTCAGGTGCGCCCGCGGCGCAATAAGCCCAACCACCTTCTCGATATCCATCCCCTCGCGCAGCATCCGCGGAACATAGTAATATATCCCGTGCTCGCTCAGCCGCCCACACTCCAGCAGGTTCTGGTACCGCGTCAGACATGCCGCGCTCACCGTCACCTTGATCCGCTCGTCCAGCGCCGCTAACCACCACGACCGTGTCGCCCCCATGCTCATCCCCATCGCCGCGATCCGCCCCGCATCCACGTCCGCCCGCGACGCCAGGTAGTTCAGCGCCAGCACGTCGTCCCGAACCATCATCCCCCACAGCGTCGCCCCCTCCCACAAAAACGCCTTGAACAGCGAAGCCTCCGTCTGACCAGCCCGCTCCCTCGACCCTGCCGGCCCGCAATGCCGACGCTCCCCGAACGCATACGCGTCGATGCAAAGCACAAGATACCCCGCACGCACCAGTTCCTCACCCGTAACAAGCCTGTGCCCGCCGCGCCACCTCGTAAACGCCCGCCGCCGTATCTCCTCCTTGCCCTGCGCATACCGTCCGCCGTGGTAATGGTTATAGAGTATCGCCGGATACCGCCCCGCCCTGCCCTTCGGAACCATCGCGTAGCCGTACACCACCGCCCCCGCGCCGTTTTCGAACGACAGCCGCTCCAAAATGTATCCGCCCCGCTCCCGCCTGCTCGCGATCGTCGCCGCAGGCACAAACGCCTCCGGCATCTCCCCCAACAAACGCCAAAGCCTCCCGCGCAGTTCCGGCTTCAGCGCATCCCACTCCCCCGCATTGCCAACGGGCACACGCACCCCATCCACGCTCGCTCCGGAATCATCCATCGATCCCTCCGACTGCGGTCCCACGCGCCTCCATCATCCAGCAGGCATACGCGCACCTGCACGGAGTCGCTTGGCGTTATAAATGGACCGGCGCAGCCCGCCCGGCCGCACCGGTCCTGCCCACGCCACAAAAAAACTACTTCTTGAACTTCGTCCACTTCTGATTGCTCTTGGCGCTGGCAATCAGTGTATCCAGAAACAGCATCCCCCGAAGACCGTCCGTCACCTTCGGGAAGTCCAGCATCAGCGGATCAGGCTTCACGCGGGCGATCTTGCACCGAACCGCATCCGTGAAGTTCTTGTAGTTGTTCGCAAACGCCTCGATGAACGCCTCGGGATGCCCGCTCGGCAAACGCGTCCCGCGCGCCGCAGCCGCGCTTATCTTGCCGATATAATCATTCCCGCGCTTGTAAACGTGCTCCGGCTGACCCATCTCACGAACGTAAAGATAGTTCGGGTGCTCCTGGTGCCACTCGATGCTCCCCGTCTCGCAATGCACGAATATCGTAAGATTGTTCTCCTCGCCTACGCTGATCTGGCTGGCATGCAGCACGCCCTTGACCCCCTTGTTGAACTTCAGCAGGCAGTTCACGTCGTCGTCGAGCTTCCGACCCTTCACGAAGCTCGTCAAATCCGCGCACATCTCCTGGATTTGCAAACCCGTAATATACTCCGCAAGATTCTCCGCATGGGTCCCGATGTCACCACCGCATCCCGAACCGCCGCTCTGCTTCGGATCGGTACGCCACGAAGCCTGCATCTGACCAGTCTTCTCAATCGCCGTAGCAAGCCAACCCTGCGGATACTTCACAACGATCTTGCGCACCGGACCGAACTTGCCGCCCTTCACCATGTCCCGCGCGAGCTTCACCATCGGATAACCAGTATAGTTGTGCATCAGACCGAACACGCACCGGCTCTTTTTCACAACGTCCACAAGGCTCTTCGCCTCCGCAACCGTCAGCGTCATCGGCTTCTCGCACATCACATGAAAACCCGCCTCCAGCAGAGCCTTGGCTATCGGATAGTGCCAGTTGTTCGGAGTGCACACCGCCACAAAATCCATCCGCTCCCCTTCCGGCAGTTGCAGTTCCTTCTCGATCATCTCCGTGTAAGTCCCGTAGCACCGCTTCTTGTCGAGGATCAGCTCCTTGGCCATCTGACGCGACTTCCGTGGATCGATATCGAACGCCCCGCCGACCAGTTCCACGCCCCCGTCCAAACGCGAAGCCTTGCGATGCACCTCACCGATAAATGCCCCCGGACCCCCGCCGACCATCCCCATCTTCAGAGTTCGATCAAGCACCATATCAAATTCCTTTCAACAAAAACATTGGTAAACAAATCCGTTAAACATACCGCTTCGGGCCGCTAACCCGCCGAATAACCAAACGTCCCTCCATATCGTAGACACAATTTCCCCGCTGTCAACCCTCATAAATTCCAATCCGCTCGCCGCACAGGCATCCTGCCCCTGTTTGCCAGGGCAAGCCGCACCCCGCCCGTCGACCGTGCCCAACAAGACCGGCTTCCCTTACCCCCATCCCCCCACCAATGAACACGACGACATCGACTGGTTCCGCTGGCGCTGCGTACCCGGCAGCATGCCCGAACAGCTCAGATTCTAACCCCCACCCTCATCGCACAGGAATAAGCTCAATCTGCCAGACGTTAACCGCCTTCCAGGTCTCGGCAGCCGCCGGCCTCAATGACACATGATACACCCCGGCCTCCTCGAAGGCCAACTTGCCGACCTCCACCTGCGCCGCCTTGTCCCACCCCACGGTCCTCGGCACGTCGAACCTCACCTCATTCCGCCCGCATCGAAGCACCAGCCTCGACGCCCCGCTCGCAGCGGCGAATTCACCGCCCACAACATACTCGCCCGCCCGCGTAATCCGCACCAGCCAGTGAACGCTCTCCCTCGGATCGTCCCAGAACCCGATGTTCGTCCGCCCGTACTTCTCCTCCGTCTGAATCCGACCGCCGTCCAGCACCGCCGCCTCCGCCGACAGCGTAATGACGTCTCCCTCCGCAAGAATCACCGCCGACCCCGACGTCTCGATCCGGAACACAACCGCCATGTCGTCGACCTTCTGACCCGGAGTCCGCACGGCCAGCCCCTCGTCGCGCAGCTCATACGCGATCTTCGCCTCGCTGCCCAACATCGACACGCCCTGCACCTTCAAATCCCCGCGCATACGGTCCTTGCCGAACGACCGAATAACCAGCTCCGCGTTCTCGCCGGGCCACCCAAGCGCGATCGCGTAAAGCGTCTTCCCATCCTTCGACCGCGTAAAACGAATATCCTGCGGCGAATACCCGCCCCTCGGATCCGCCACCCCGCCGAACTGCCCCTTCGGCAGGCTCCGGTCCGTCGGCCCCTCGCCAAAAACCTGCCACGGCCGAGTATCATAAATCGCCTCCCCGTTCACCCTCAGCCACGCACCCATCTCCCGAAGCACCTTCTGTTGCTCCGCCGGTATCGTACCGTCCGCCTTCGGCGATATATTCAGCAGAAGCTGCCCGTTTTTGCTCACGATATCGATCAGCGAATGCAGAACCACCCGAGTCGGCTTGATCCGCAGGTCACGCGTATAGCACCAGCTCCCAAGGCTGATCGTATCGTCCGTCAGCCACGCAAAATCCGTCAGCCGATCCATCCGACCCTTCTCCAGGTCCAGAACCCCAACGTCCTGCGGCAGGTCCTCCTGCTTGTACGTAACCACCACCCCCTTCTCGCGCTTCGCCGCATGATTGAAGTAGTACGCCAGATACGCCGTCTTGTAGCTGTCCGGAATCTCATCAAGCCACGAATCGAACCACATCAGGTCCGGCTCATACTTGTCTATCACCTCCACCAGCTTGCCCTTCCACATCTCGAGAAACTCCCCCCGCGGCATATACCCGTACAGTATCGCCTGCTCAGGATCCTCAAGCAGCGACGCAAAGTCCGTCTTCACCCGGTCATAATGCCCCGTCCAGTTCCGCCCGTCCTTCTGCCAAAGGTTGTTCCGCGCATGATGAAACGTCGCAACAAGCTTCATCCCGCGCTTGCGAACCGCCGCCGCAATCTCACCCGTAATATCCCGCTTCGGCCCCATCGCACCCGCGTTCCACGGCGTCATCTTGCTCGCCCACATCGCAAACCCGTCATGGTGCTCCGCCACCGGTCCCGCAAATCGCGCCCCAGCCTCCGCGAACAGTTCCGCCCACTCTTCCGCGTCGAACTTCTCCGCCTTGAACATCGGCACAAAGTCATGATAACCGAACTCCGTCGGCTCCCCCCACGTCTCAACGTGATGCCTGTACTCCCGCCCGCTCTTGATATGCATGTTCCGGGGATACCACTCGTTGCCGAACGCCGGCACGCAGTAAACCCCCCAGTGAAAATATATCCCGAACTTCGCGTCACGGAACCACTCCGGCGCCTCCTCGTGCCTCGCCAAGGACTCCCAGTCAGCCTCGAAAGGCCCCTCCGCACAAACAGCCGCCCCCGCAAACAAAAACAACCCGAAAACAAAAACCAGCCCCGCCACAACACAGCGATCAGCCTTCATCCCATCCTTCCTTTCACATAATCAAAACCGCCCCCTCCACCCAATCGACGCACCGCCGCTCACCACGGCAGCGGCGCCCAAAACAGCCTACCCGTTACCGCCTCACAAGTCAAGGATTCCCAATCAACCCCAGGGCTGGCCCATTCTCCGCGGTTCAGCATCCCAAACCCGCCCCCGCCAGTCGGCCGCTCCGCCCCTCCTTTTCCCGCCCGCCGAATAACACCCCCCCCTCGAACTCACAACTTTCCCAACAGCGCCCCCAATTGCGATTGATAATCCTTGGCAAAGTCCGCGCACAAATTGGCGGCAAGCCCCGGCGGCGAATTGCATGCCGAAACCTCCGCCGAAAGCACCTTGACATTCATATGCTTTTCGATCTCGCTTATCGCCCCGTCAAACTGCTCCGGCCACCCCGACTTCATCGCCTCATCGCTCAGCAGCACCACCACGCAATCCGACTCCGCCACCGCCTGACCTGCCCCGTCCCGACCGATCGTCTGCTCGTCAAGCCACACCCGCACTCCCTCCCGGGTAAGATCCTCCGCTAGGTCCCGTGCAAACCCCTTGTCCGCCGAACAATGGCAAAGCACCGCCACCCGCGGCGCCTTAACCAGCTTCTGCCTCTGCGCCTTCGCCGCTAACCCTTCCTGAATCAGGTCCTCAGGCACAAGCCTCGGCTGCAAGACCTTAAGCTGCCTGGCCCACTTCATCAATGGCTCGAACGCATCCGCATTATAGTTGACCACCTGCACCATAGTCGCCGCCTTGCGAAGCGCATCAGCCTGCGAATCACCCTGTGACAGCAGGTTCCTCAGGTGCTTCATCAGCGGCATACGCACCAGCGCCTCCCGAATCACCGCCCGCCGCTGCCCGCAATTGCCTTTGTACGGATACGGCAAACCAGGCCGGTAAACGCCGTCCTCCCCAGCCTCAACCAGACCCGTCGCCTCGCAGTTCTTCAAGAGTTTCTCCGCCGTCCGAACCGCAACGCCCGCAAACTGCGCAATCTGCTTCACCTCCGGAGCATCCAGCCACACAAGGGCATCCAACACCCCGGCAAACGAATCAATCTCCGCCGCCGCGAACGTCATTGAACAATGCCCAACGCCATGCGCGCCGTTCGACCCGTTCGATCTGTGCAGTATGGCCATACCCTCGCCTTCGGAAAACACCATCACACAATATGCCTATACCCAACAAATACACGCATGACAAACAGCCATTTCCTAAAAACCAAAAGGCCTTTGCCCCATCCCCCATTCCCCCGTTTCGCCCCCCTTTCACCGTTTCGCCCCCACACCGTTTCGCCCCCACTTTTAGTGGGGGGCGCCCGCTGGCGCCCCACTCCCCCGCGCGCAAAAAAAAGCCGGACCCGCCACAAAGCGCGCCCGGCCTGTATACTCAAAAACCAATGGGCTATACCGCCCGCCGCCTCCGCAGCCAGCCGACAAGCCCCACACCAACGCTGCCCAACAGAAGCGCCCCAGGCGCCGGCACCGCAACACCGGTCACGATATTATCGATGCCCGTATTGATGACCCCTCCGCCCGTCGTCGTCCACCGGATCTTCGCAATCCCTTCCGCCGCCGTAACGCCGAAGAACCCGATCTTAGTCGGATCATGGCTCAGCGTAAACGTACCCAGCAGCCCCTCAGCACTGTGCACTTCAATCACCGCCGGCCCGTAGCTGTTCAAATACGTATCGAACCCCAGAGCCGTCACCGCCTTCTCGAAGGCCAGCTCAACCAGAAAATCCTCATCCCCGTTGGCCGTCAAAACGCTGCTCGTCGTCGGTTTCACGCCAAAATTTGTGTACCCCGGACTCGCCACCCAGACATTCGGCTCAGGCTTACCCACCAAACCCGTGTAAGTAATCCCGTTGTTCGTCACCGACCCAACTAACGCAGTATCGTAAGGGTACGGAAAATCCTCGAAATCCTCCGTAAGCACCGTATTCGAAACCGCATCGAACGACGCAAAGTCAGTGAAGAAGCTCGGCGCCCCAAACGCCAAAGATGCCCCAAAAACCAGTAGCATGCAGACAATAACCCCGCGTGTCTTTTTCATCACTCAAACCTCCAAACAAATAATAAATCACCCTCGGTTTACTGAAGACGTGATTATATCACCCCCATTCCCCATTGTCAAGACAATATTCCATTTCGTCCACATTTTCCCACCACTCC
>Ga0334883_1004953_pt1 | contig 12193 bp, 8 predicted proteins | sample GraSluR1_MG_6_FD_207230 | JGI IMG/M metagenome (GOLD analysis project Ga0334883, IMG submission 207230) | Sludge microbial communities from methane-producing bioreactor in Wageningen University, Netherlands - Granular Sludge_09_05-R1 | ecosystem: Engineered > Bioreactor > Anaerobic > Unclassified... | reverse complement strand
TGCACAAAAAAAACTGGGAAGAGCATCAGATCACCGAAGAGCCTTGATGAAAAACTTGGCAAAGGATCTGTTTGAGCATGGAACCATTGTTACAACGGTAGATAAAGCCAAGGCGGTCCGGCCTTACGTGGAAAAACTGATCACCAAAGGAAAGCGGGGAGACCTCAGCTGCAGGAGATATCTCTTTGCTCATCTCCAGGACCGCAAGCTTACCAATAAAGTGGTTGATGAAATCGCCAAAGAATATGCCAATCGCCCCGGAGGATACACCCGAATTGTCAAGATGGGCGCCCGTAGAGGAGATGCCTCGGAAATGGCGGTAATTCAGCTTGTAAAGGAATCTTGACGGTTGGTGTAGAAAAATGAAGGGGGTAAGGGAATGAACTTTTTTCTGGAGTAGGAGTCTAAACTGTAGAAAAACATAATCCCCTATCCCCATAAAGATAATGTTTACCCCCCACATTAGAGCGGTCGTATGACCGCTTTTTTCATGGTTCTGTCAAGTCAGGACAACCAAATCATATACAACCGGGCATAGATCTTGACCATTTTCACCAAGGACTCGATCTTCGCGCGTTCATTGGGCTGGTGGGCCAAACCAAGATCATCCGGGAACAAAGACCCAAAAGCCACACCGTATGGGATTGCGCGGGCATAAGTGCCTCCGCCCATGGAATACGGAGTCGGGTCCAATCCGGTGACTTCATGATAAATCTTTTGAAGCGATTGGATCAATGAACTATCGGGAGAGACAAATAGGGGCTTTTGCGCCTTTCCCTGGGCCACTTCAAAGGCTTTCATCGCTTCGGTGATCTGTTTGGTCAGCATTTCCAACGAGAAGAAAATTGGGTGGCGGATGTTGATGATCACCTTGAGTTCATTGCCTTCAAGGGATATAACGCCCAAATTGCAAGTCAAACAACCACTGGTGTGGTCAGCTCCCGAGATGCCAAGCGACAGGCCATAGAAATCATATCCGAGCTTTTGGTTGAGATGCCCGATAATTTCGGCCCATTGCGGACTTAAAGGGAGAGACCCCAAGAAATCCAGACCCGCAGAGACCGCGTTGATTCCCTCTTCTGGAGTCGAACCGTGGGCGGACTTTCCACGGAATACAAAATGGAGCTTGTTTCCCTCCTGGACACAACTCATCCGTGTTGGGTTTTTCGCATAGAATCCCTGAAAAGCATCCAGAACCTTTTCAGGGTTGATTGCCTCTATGGCGCATTGGAAGGTCGCAGCCACCATGTTTGGGGCATCTCCCCCCTTCATCGAGAGAATGCGCACTTCAGCATCTTTTGGTTCCGGTTGTACGGTTTTGTGGAACGCATAGTTGACAATCCCTTTTTCTGCGTTGGCCATGGGGAATGCCGCATCCGGTGTAACACCCTCGGCAGGGGGTTCTTCTTTCGAAAAGTAATGACGGACGCACTCCCATCCAGACTCTTCATTGGTGCCCAGGATAATCCGTAAGCGGTGTTTGGGATGAAATCCGGTCTCTTTCAAGGCTGCCAAAGCAAAAAGCGCACCCATGCAAGGCCCTTTGTTGTCGATGCTGCCTCGGCCCCAGATGTACCCATCTTTGACAATACCCGAATACGGTTCAATATCCCAGCCATCGCCTTCGGGCACGACATCCAGATGGCCCAACACACCAAAAAGGGTTCCTTCCCTGCCAAATTGGATATGGCCTGCGTAGTTATCGACGTTTTTTGTTTCAAAGCCAAACTGGTTGCCGAGAGCCAAAGCGTGCTCCAAGGCCTGTTTGGGGCCATCGCCGAAAGGTGCCCCTTCTTTTGTGGGTTCTTGTACGGATCGGATTTGAATGCTCTCAGAAATGGCTTTTGTGAGTTCGGGGAGATGGTTGTCAATCCATTGATCGACTGCGTTGATCATCGTCTTACCTCCTTTGCAATAGAAAACAAAGGCGACGGGATCGTCGCCTTTGTTTAATCTGATTGGTTACCGTCTCGATTTCAAAAAACCGATCAAAACAGGGCTCGCAACGTAGATGGAGGAATAGGTCCCGATAATGACTCCGATGGTCAAAGCGAACGCGAATGGCTGAAGGCCCGATCCTCCAAAAAGCAGGAGCATAAAAACCACGATAAAGGTGGTCAACGAAGTGTTGATCGTACGATTCAAAACATCATTAATGCTAGTGTTTATGGTTTTTGCAATCTGAGAATGCTGGAATTTCTTCATATTCTCGCGGATTCGATCGTACACAACGATGGTATCATTGAGCGAATACCCCAAAAGGGTCAGAAGCGCCGCGATCACCGAGATGTCAAAGGGAATCTGAAACAGAGAGAAGATCCCCATGGTGATGATTCCATCGTGGGCCAATGATAAGATCGCACCCAAACCAAAAGCGATTTGAAACCGAATGGCGATATAGACCAGAATGATGATGATGGTGACCAATACCGCCCAAAGGGAACGATCCCGCAGTTCTGTAGCCGAGAGTCCGCTGACTGTGTCAAAAGAGTCGACGCCGAATCCGGCGAGCTGGGAAATCAGCAGGTCTTTTTCGTCCCCAGCCATGAATCGAGGGATGGTAACAGAAAACCGCTCAACGACCACTTCTTGGCCCGTCATCGGGAACAGCTTCAAGATTTTCGCTGTTTCGTATTCGGAATTGATGGCGGAAAGCGTCGACCGTACTTCGCTGACATCCATGCTTTCACTAGCCACAAGCGTAATCTCTGTCCCCCCCGCAAAATCGACTCCAAAATTGAATCCTCGGACGCCGATGGAAAAAAGGGAGATCAGGACCAAGATGATGGAAAGAATCAAAAAATACCGTCGTTTGCCGACAAAATCGATTGTTCTCAGGCGATACATTACTGACCACCCGCCTTTGTTTCGACTTTAGCATAAAAGCCATGCTCAATTTTGTGATGGAATGCGTTTAGCAAGAGCCGGGAAACAACCAATGTCACGAACATGCTTCCCACAACGCCGATGATGAGCGTGTTGGCAAACCCTTTGATGGGTCCGGTCCCCATGTAAAAGAGGACAAAAGCGGCCAAGATCGTGGTGATGTTGGAATCCAAGATGGTTGAAAATGCTTTGGCATAGCCGCCTGTGATGGCGTTCAAGGTTGTCTTTCCGCTCCGCATTTCTTCTCGAATCCGTTCGAACACGATAATATTCCCGTCCACCGTTGTGCCGATCGTAAGGATGATCCCCGCGATTCCGGGCAGCGTCAGAATAAACTGGCCAGCGGACATTACACCGAGAAGCAGGAAGGTATTATAGACCAGGGCGATATCGGCAATCAAACCCATGATCCGGTAATAGACGACCATATAGACCAACACGATAATCAGTCCGAACAGACCAGCGATCAAACTGGCGGTGACGATATCCATACCCAAGGTGGGTCCTAAGGTCCGTTCTTCTTCTTTAATCAATTCAGCGGGCAGATTTCCGCTTCGGATCAGAGCGGCCAATTCCATCGATTCCTGTCCGGTAAACCGACCCGAAATCTCAGCTCGTCCTTCTCGGATCGCATTTTGAACAACGGGCGCCACCAAAACCAAATCATCCAAGATTATGGGAAGCTGCTGCTGGACAAAGTTCGCGGTGATTCGAGCGAACATTTCCGTTCCTTCCCGATCGAAGGCGAGATTGATTTTGAATCCTCCGCGCTGCGTATCGACTTCCGCGCGCGCGTCCGTTACTTTTGAACCGTCCAGATAAACGCGTTGGGAGCCAATTCGAACATAGGGAAGAATCAAATACCACGTTGTGGCCGGTCCGGCAAAATCCTTGGAACGAAGCCATATCGCATCGCGATATTGAATCCCTACCTTAGGCCGGGGTTGGGTCTCCGATTGTTCCGTTTCCAAAATCTCTCCAAAATACAAGGTTCCTTGGCGACCGACTAAGCGTTCAGCCACCGATGGATCGTCGACTCCGGGGATTTCAACTCGAATTCGGGATAGAGCCCCAACGCCAACTCGAGTGATACCGGCTTCCGTATAGCCTGCGGCATCCAATCGCTGGCGAACGACAACGACGACTTCATTTGCGATCTCATCAATGGGTTTTGTTGCGTCAGCCGGAACGCTCAACGAGTAATCCAACCGGGAACCGCCACGGATATCCAAACCCAATCGGATGTTTCCGAACAATCCTTCTACCCAGTTATCATACGTTTTGCTTGCATCTGGCCAAAACAATGCCAGAAGAGCCGCACCAATGATAAGTATCACAAAAGCCAGGCGAATCCGATCTGCTTTCATGATATCCTCCTCTCAAATTGAATCGAATCTACGATGTGGTTTTATTTCCGTTCGATCGCTTCATTTGGATCTTTCGAAGTCTTTCCCAGAATAGACGCGACGGATCGTCGGGTGATTTCCAGTTTCGAAGAATTGGCCACTGTGATCTCCACCGTTTGTTCGTTTAGAGAAGTAACCCTGCCAATGATCCCGCCGATCGTGACAATTTTGTCTCCCACCTTGAGTGTGGACATCATGCTCTTAAACTGCTTGTCTCGTCTTCTTTGGGGCATGATGATCAGAAAATAAAACATCCCAACAAGCACCACCAGCCAGATGATCAGGCCGGAGAAACCGCCTGCACCAGCTCCCGCATCACCCGGAACCGCTTCCGGAGCAACGGGTGTTCCATCGGGCGGCGCAAAGGCGCGCAATAAGAAATCCATTCAATAACCACCTCACTTTGATTTTTTCGTACTTGAACCAGCCTGAATTATATCATAAATATCAGAAAAGGCGAAATTCTACAGATGTCCCGATTCAAAAAAGGACACATCATGGATGTGTCCTTATGAACTCCAAACGCATCGTTAAGGAGTTTACTCGACAATCACCGGTTGGCGCTCGCTGATTTCTCCATACTCCTTTTGAGCCAATTCTGCCAAGGATAGAAGCGTTTCTGCCATCTTGGGATCATTCCTCCGCAACTCATCCAAATTGCGTAGGAAGGTTTCGCGATCCAGCCGATATTGGATCCGATCTTTCCCTTCTCCATACGATGCTTTCCGATCTTTCATGTTCTGAATATTGGGTTCCCAATCTCTCTTCCAGATCGGATCTAGGTAATCTGCAGCGGTTTGCGCGTATTCATCCAATGCTTCGGCCAGTTCTGTAACAACTGCATCTGCCCCGGGAGAAGTGGGTTTTGCCTGGTTGCGTTCCACAATCGTACGAAGTACCGACGGATTATCGATAATCATACAGGGGCGAAGCAGGTTGTCGGTATGGGGTTGATGCATTCGGATATCGGCCATGAACGAAGACTTCAACGCTTCCACCAAAGGTTTTTCTTTGATGTTGTCGGTAGCAAAGTGGACAAAGATACATGGCTCCACATCGCCTTTCGAATTGATATGAATATACCGTCTGCCGCCTGCAATGCACCCATGCACAAAAGGTGCATCGGCCCAAAAGTCCATGATATAGACCGGTTCTTGGGTGCGGAATTTCTGGATAAACTCCCCGTACTCGTATCGCTGTTGGGGCGTGGGCATAAGACTTAGGTCCGGATTTTTTCCAACAGGCATGAACAGGAAGTTCCACGCGTACACAACCCCTCGGTCTCTCCATTTCAGATAGAATTCCGGATCGGTCATCACATGGAAGTTATGGCGAGTCAGGACCAATGACATTCCGAAGAGAAGATTTCTTTCCTTCATGCGTTCCATTCCCGCCAAGACCTTCTGATATACGCCAGGACCTCTCATGTATTCCGTTTCTGATTCGTCTCCGTTTACGCTGAATGCCACCACCACATTCTTTAGCTCCGCCAATTGATCGGCTACTTGTTCGGTGATTAGGGTTCCGTTGGTGAAAACCTGAAACAGACAGTCCGAGTGTTCTTTGAATATCTCGTATAATTCGGGAAACCGAACAAAAGGCTCTCCACCCAAAATGGTGAAAAAGTGTGTGCCCAATTCTTTGGCTTCGTGGATAATTCGGTTGACAATTGGCATAGGGAGGTCATCATTCATGGAATAATCATCCGCATAACAACCTCGACAGCGAAGGTTGCAGCGCATAGTCGGGCTTATCAAGATCGTATACGGAGCCGTAAGCCCATGATTGGCTTCGACTTCCGGGTTGGTTTGCATCCAGCCTAGGCTAACATTGACAAACATGTTGCGGATAAAAACCCGAACCTGCTCTTCGTTTCTGGACAGGAGCTCTATGAACCACTGTTTGCTGCCGGGATTTCCGTTGGTCCATCGGACAAACTTCCCGAAACTCCCATTGGATTTGGGAAAAATCTTTTCAATCTTTAACAAACTATCACAAAGTTTATCAAAGTTATTTTGTGGATCCTTCTGAACAAACTTTACAGCTTGATCGATCAGCGTTCCAACCATTACATTCGTAGCTTTGTCTTTGATTGCTTTGCCAATACCCATCGTACTCCCTCCCATACTCTCGGATCAAAAAAAGGCGGAACAACCTCCATTCTAATTTTACCATGTGGTAAAAAAAAGTCAAGGGCAACTATTTGACCATTTGGTAAAATTTGGATGGCCGAGTGGGAAGAAGACGGGAATCACAGATCTTCTTTTGACAGATCTTCAGGAATCCGATGGAATTTGGAATGGGAACGGATCATATGAAGGAAGGTCTCAACAATCCGGGGTTCAAATTGCGATCCAGATAGGCTTTGGATCTGTTCGAACGCTTCATACCACTTTCCCGGTTTCTTGTGTTGCCAAGGGTAGATTCGTTCAACATAAGAACTCACTACCGACAGGATTCGACAGGCCAGTGGAATCTCCTTACCGTGGATTCCGTCTGGAAATCCTTTGCCATTCCACCATTCGTGATGGTGCAGAATCCAACCAGCCAACGGGATCAGATCGGGCGCGCACAGAGCAATTTTCTGACCGATGATGCAGTGATCCATCAACTTGCGGTATTCTCGGTCTGTCAAATGGGTCGGTTTCAACAAAATCCGATCTGGGACGCCAATCTTTCCGATGTCATGAACCCAACAGAATTTGGGCAACGCTCGTTGAATTTGTTCGGGAAGAGAAAGCGCTTTCGCCAGATCCATGGTCCATTTCTCCAATACCTCTTTATAGAGTCGGGGGAACAATCCCTGTTCCTCCAAAATAGCGCAAAGCGTTTGGGTGAGCCGACTTTCTATATTCCGACTTTTTTCCAACAGGTCGGGCCCGATTCTATGGTCTTCGATGGGCCGATTCGGTCCGTCACGCGATGGATCCATGTGACGAATGATATAGTTAATGGAAACATGAAGGGGCGTGTCCGGGTGTTTTTGATTGCGTTGGTCCAAACGGGCCCGAAATCGATCACAGGCCTTTCGAATGGCTTCTTCCGTTGTTTTGGGAACCAAAACCGCAAATCTGCCTCCCCCGATCCGGGCAATCAGATCTCCTTTTCGAAAGGCCCGACTCAGTAGCAAAGAGGCTTGAACGAGCAATTGATCGCCATAGGCGTGTCCGTAGGCTTCGTTGACCATTTGAAGATCTTCCATATCGCAGATGATCAACCCAACCGGATTCTGCCGTCCGGATGAAAACCGATTCATCTCCTCTTCGAAGTAGGCTCGGTTGTAGAGCTTTGTCAGGCCGTCGTGGATGCTTATGTACGCCTCTGTTTCCTCCGTTTGCTTTTTGTCCAGAATACGCATCATTTCTCCAAAGAGCAGTGTGATCTGTCGCGCATCGGAATCGTCGTATTCGTTATTTTTGTTGGCTACCCCGACGATGGCTTTGATTGTTGTGCCATCAAACACAGGAACAACCATGTACCGATGTATGACAAAACAGGCATCAGATTGAGAAGGGGGGTCGTAGGGAAAAGGGAGGTTTTTGATGATATTGCGGCCTTTCTGAACCGATTCTTTCCAAACGGGCATCTTATCAACCATTTGTATGGGATCAATTGTGGCGGCCTCCGGATCAGTAAAAGGTTCGGAAAAAGCAAAAAGATCTCCCAAGTCATTGGTATCCTCGATAAAGCCCATAAAACCCAGTTGGCTCTTCGTGAGGCGCACTCCTGCTTCTATGGCATACTGAACGATCGATGTCCGAGGCTGGTCAACCATCTGGGTCATTTGGTATAATGCTTCCAAACGGCTTTCGTCCAATAGCCGAGCTCGGTGTGCCAGGACCTGATTGGTAATGTCCCGTAAGATCCATAAAACCCCTTCGAACGAAGAATCTGATGGAGAGAGAAGCGGAGAATGGTGGAGATCGATATACCGTTGTTCTCCCTGCCGATTGGTATAAGCGATGTGGGTTTCCTCGCGGTACAACCGTAGGACTTGACAAAAAGGAAGTCCGATACATGCGCTTAGACGGACGGGCAGCGATTCCAAACCCCATTGGTTGATGAAAGAAACCCGACCGGTCCGATCTACGGAGATCAGCGCATCATGGATGTTGTTTAGGATCGTAGAAAGCCAAGTTTGGTTCTCTCGAAGTGTGCGGTCACCCTCGGATTTGATGAGCGCCAATTCGATCGCACTCTTCAGCGCTGCCTCTTGAATCGGTTTCATGATGTATCCAAAGGGATGGGTGGCAACCGCTCGCTGAACGGTTCCCGCATCATCGGAACCGGTTAAGTATACAACCGGTCGGTCATACTGTTCCTTAATTCTCTGAGTCGCTTCAATCCCATCCATCTTTCCCTTCAAACCGATATCCATCAGAATCAAATCGGGAGACAAAGCCGTCACCTGTTCTACCGCTGCCTCACCGGTTGAAAGCGTTGCAATCACTCGATACCCCATCTTTTCGATCAGCCCGACTATCAGGCGCTCGCTGACGGGGTCGTCCTCGACAAGAAGAATGGTCTTTTTTGGTCGAGTCATTTCGCTCTTCTCACCCCCTTATGGAAAGAAATCCCATCATCCCAAGGGATTATACCAGTTTTGGTTTGGTTCATGGAACTGTTGGCAAAAAACGTGATCTTGACAAATTCTGAGCAATCATGTACAATAGCCGTGATGCACGCCGGGGTGGCGGAATTGGCAGACGCGTATGATTCAGGTTCATATGGGAGTATTCCTGTGCGGGTTCAAGTCCCGCCTCCGGCACCAAAAACCCTCGTTGGAGGGTTTTTCTTTTTTGTAAGGGCGTTTCAGCGGCTTGCAAAGGGTTTCACCCATTCCAACCATCGGGTCGGATGTTCTTCGTGCGGAATATGTCCACACTCTGAAATAACCTTCAACACTGCTCCGGGAATCATCTCTGCAGTTCTTTTCGATTGGGATAACGGAACGATTTGATCCTCTGCTCCACTGATGACCAGTACAGGAAGATTCAGCGATCCAAGCCTCGATGCAAGGTCAATATCCTGCTGAGCCAAGGTATATGCCTGTAATGCCTTCTCCCAATCAGGAACGCTCAACGCCTTTTTGTATCCTTCAACAACCTCTGGAGTAATACCGGAAGGGTCATACCATGAACTCATTAGTAAGTCTTCAAACTGGCGCCCGATCCAAGCTTTCACAATAGGCATTGAAAGAGATAGCTGGGTGTCCGCAAAGATCGATCCCCACGATGGTCCCCTGCTGGAAAGTACAGATGGCGCTTCCAATACCAACCGCTTTACGCGGTCAGAGTGATCCAGGGCCGCAAGAACAGCGATCGCCGCGCCCGCCGAGTGACCAATCAAGATCAATGGTTCTTCCTGGCCCACGGTATGATCGACCAATGTCATCATATACCGGACTTGCGCATGTTGAGAATAAGGATTCACATCATACGCTTCCAAATTCAAAGGTCGAGCGCTGAGGCCAAATCCTGTTCGATCAATGGCGATCACAGTCCCAAGTTCCGACAGCTCTTCCAAGACTGTTCTCCAAGAAAAGACAGAAGCTCCGAATCCGTGCAATAAAACAATGGTCGGTGATCCTTCCCCCATCCTCTGATAATGCAAAACCACGCCCTCTTCTGCCAAAAAGAAACGGCTATTGGCTTCCGAAAGATCCGGATAGGGGTCGATGCCCATCACACCTGCTGTTGCTAAAAACAGAAGAATCCATAGGATCGGTATCCCTTTCATCTGTTCACCTCCCTGGATTTGAGACGAAGGTTCACTCTATTGAGATTTTCGAAATCGCGCCAGTCGCTCGAATCGGGTTTTTTGTTCTGGGTATAGCAATGAAAACTCGTGAAAAAGAGTGTTATAGCGTTTGTGTAGGGATTGGTTTGGGATAAAGGTCTTTGCTGGGGCATAGAATGTTTGACTGAGGGTGAAGGGGTCAGACTCGGAAAAGCCCGCAATAGCAAGGATTGCAGCTCCCAGCAGTTCCGATTCAGGGCTCGTTCCAACCACGACGGGTCGGCCCAAGACATCTGCTTTGATTTGATTCCAAAGATCGCTCCGCGCTTGACCTCCGGTTGATCGAATCTCACGCACAACCCCGCCCGCTCCCTCCATGAGACGCACAATCTGCCGAATCTGATAACCCACCGTTTCCATAATGGATAGGGCCATTCGTTGGGGAGTATCTTCCATGCGAAGCCCCAAAAACCCTCCCGATGCTTCAGGATCCCAATGGGGGCTTCTTTCGCCGCTAAGATAGGGAATGAAGAGGATCGGAGACGGACGATTCTGATCAAACAAAAGAGCGTCCAGCCCATCGATCGGAATGCTTGCGACTTGAGCACAAAACCATTGAAGGGCGCTTCCCGTCGTATTCATCATTCCGCTGATCTTCCAGTAACCGGGGATGAAAAAAGGGGTCGCTACAAGCCCGGGTGGTTGGATGCGTTTCTTGCAGCATAAGGTCACGCCTTGAGAACTGCCACCCCGATCACAGAGCAGTCCATCCTCGATTGTTGCAGTTCCCAGCAACGCGGCCGCAAAGTCCGGGCATCCGGATACTACAACCGCATCCTTGCGCAATCCCAATTCCTCCAACGCCGGTTTGCTAATTCCCCCAATCACCTCACCAGCCGGGATGCATCTCGGCGCGGTAAACCAATCCTTCAATCCCATTGTATCAAGGGCTTCCGGACTCCATGGAAGGAAACCGGGCACTGGAAACGAACTGTTGGCGACAATTCCTGTGCACCGATAGGCAAGGAAGTCTGTTGGTTGAAGAAGGGCAATAGGCTTACTGGGCGCGGAACCGGATTGATTCTTCCATGCAACTAGTTTGGCCATTACGGGAGCGATTTGGGGATCAAACCCTCTCGAATGGGCCCAAGCGAGAAGGTCGGCAGGGGGATTCGCCCACCATCCCATGACCGGACTTTCGGATCCTTTGTCCTCTTGTTCCGAGATTAAGGGAACAATCGTGGGTCCGTGCCCGACAAAACATAGGGCCTGGATCTCCTTTTTCCATATATTGGGAACGGTATTCCAAGCCCGAAGAAAAGTCGCCCAGATCTGCTGCGATTGAACAGCATGACTATCTGAAGCGGCAGCCGATCGATACAGCATCCTGCCTTCGGAAGAGAATAAGGCGATCTTCGTGCTGCTTGTTCCAATATCAACCCCACAAAACAGAGGTTCTTTTCCTTCTTTTCTCATTGCGCGTCCTCCTGAGCGGGTGCCCGTGAAATCAGAAGCCCTACAATCAGTGTAAGCGCGAAAGGCAGGGTGAGTAAAAGTTTGGGGGAGAAATCAGTTGAAGCTTGAAGGGCTGCGGATAGATAAGAAGAAGCGCCGAAGATCAAACTGATCCCCCATACCCCTACCGGATTTCCTCTTGAAAGAACCACCCCGACTAAAGCAATCCACCCCCGTCCACCCGACATTCCTCCCACAAAACTTTGAATGGGAAGAGATAGCGCGGCTCCGGCCAATCCACATAAGATCCCGCAGATTCCATAGGCTTTGATCCGAACGATCCAAGGAGATATTCCAACGCTTTGCGCGGTTCGGGAGTCAATGCCCACGCTCCGAAGATGGATCCCGAACCGTGTGCGAAACAGGATCACCCACGAGAATCCCGCGACAGCAAACCCGATAAAATCGATCCAATGAAAACCCAATCCATATCTTGCCAGTGCCGGAATTTGCGTGAAATATAAGGTGCCTCTCGAACCCATCAACAATTCGCCCATCCAAAGGCAAAAGCCAGCGCAGAAGAGGTTGTTGGCCAACCCTACAACGAAGATGTTGGCTTTCAGCAGATCGGAAAGCAAAATCATGATCAACGAGAATAAAGCAGAAACTCCAACTCCGGCCAGAATACCCAAAAACAGGTTGCCGGT
>Ga0334883_1004950_pt1 | contig 12196 bp, 13 predicted proteins | sample GraSluR1_MG_6_FD_207230 | JGI IMG/M metagenome (GOLD analysis project Ga0334883, IMG submission 207230) | Sludge microbial communities from methane-producing bioreactor in Wageningen University, Netherlands - Granular Sludge_09_05-R1 | ecosystem: Engineered > Bioreactor > Anaerobic >... | reverse complement strand
AAGATATCTTCGGTCGGCGTGAGATACCCCTGGTTCGCCAGGGCCGCCTTGTAGCCATACATGCTGGTCGCGGGGTCGTGCACGACGTCCCAGATCGTTTCGCGGCCGCCGTACTGCTCGTAGATGTAGAGCGACCAGAGGTAGGTCTTGATGTAGTCGGCCCAGGCGCCGTTCCAGACGAGCAGGCTGTTGTCGGGCTGGCTGTTGAAACCGGCGATGGTATCGGGCCGGCCGAAGAGCCACATCGCCAGGCCGGCCAATCCCTCGTCCACCCAGGCAACCTCGTTGGGATCCTGGTTGAAGTGGATCAGGTGCTCGAACTCGTGCGCCATGACCGCGAGCATATAGTCGCTAGCGGGCTGACCGCTGTCGGTCGCGAGGTAGACCACGTCGCACTCGTTGCTCGCAAACGACTGCGTGCCGTCGGGAAACTGGTCGAACACCCAGAAATACCCGTCGGCGGCGATGTTGAAGCGATAGTAGAAGAGGAAGACGCGCTCAAGGCCGTCGAAATCCGGCGGCGGGCCGAAGTGGCTCGTGTTGAGGTCCCAGATGCCCTGGCCGGAGAAGCTGCCGATGCTCTCGCGGTCGAAGTGTTGAATGATGCGGTCGACATCGGCCTGGTTCATGGTCACGTTCCACTCGTCATCGTCGACCACGATGTAGCAGTGATCGCCCAGGCCGCGGACCGTGGCCGGCTTGAGCGTCGCCACGGGGAAGCCGCCCAAGTTCCAGACATACCAGAGCCAGGTGTCGCCGACCTGGGGATCGGGCGGCGGCGCAAGCAAAGGATCGAGACCGCGCTGCCAGTGGCCGGCGGTTTCGAGGCGGGCCTTGGCGGTCGCGTAGTCTTCCGCGAGGCCCGGCAAGCGGAGCGTCAGGCATTCGTAAGCCGAGGCAAGTGTCGGCAACAGGACCAGCGCCAGCGCCACGGTCGCCAGGATCAAGCGCGATCCGGTCTGGAGGGAGAAACCACGTCGCATGAGTCAACCATCCCGAGTCAGGGGTCAGCACCGCAAACAAGATCTATAGACTCGGGATAGAATAGGACAAACCGCCTCGATCCGCGATATGGCGCCGCGGCGCTGATCAGAGTCAGGGCCCGCGCCACCGCACGATGATATCGCGGTCCGGCAGGAAATCGGTCGTTTCGTAACACCACGCGGCTTGTTCATCCTCCCCGCATCGCTCGAAGGGGAAGCTGAACTCTTCCGGCACGGCGCCGACAGGCAGGTGGATTTCGAACCGGGCGATCTGCAGGGGCTGTCCCCAGGCCGAGGTGGTCGTGACGATGTAGCGGGCGTAGGTGGTCCGCAGAGCCTGGCGGTATGTGGTGCGGACCCTAAGTGTGTCGCCGGCGGCGACGGGGAGCGACCAACGGGCACCGAGGCCATTTTGCATCTCGCGCCAGGAAAGCTCGTGCCAGTCCTCTGCGCCGAGGCGGCACGCGAGTTTGACCGTGCGCGCGCCGCCGAGCAGCGGGTCCTGCGGGTACGGGTACGCGAGCGTCGTCTGCGTGGCCGCGGTTTCCTGCCGGCAGACGAGCACGTAGACAGCGTCGACTCGGAGGCTATCGGGCTCAACGTGCAGGACGACCTGCTCGGCAACGAAGGCGACCGGCGGCGCCGATCGCTGCGGCGCCGTCGCCGCGGCCACGCCGAACGACAACAGCCAGGCGAGAACGATGGACACCGTCCGCGTCAACGGAACAGGTCCTTGACCCCGCTGAGGGTGGAGCCCTCTACCGGCACGAACCAATAATCCCAGCACGGCGTCATCAGCTCACCGTCGCTGCCCAATGGGAATACCACCATATCATCCAGCCAGACCGTGTCTCCGGCCTCTCCAATCATCTCGACGTCGATGGCCAGGCCGGAGTAACCCGCGGTTATCTGCCAAGTGTGCGAGATCCACTGCCAGTCCGTGCCCACCGGATCCTCCGGTCCGCCCGCGTCGGAGTCGTCCGCTAGATAGCGACCGCGAATCCGACACGACCCGCCCTCCGGCGCAGCATCAAACCGAACGATCTCGATGTGGACCTCCGCGCCGGGACTGAGGCCTTGGACGTAAGCGATCGTCGCCCGGGGCGTTGCGCCCGGCGCATTGTGCACGAGCCGTAGCGAGTAGTTGCCATCGAACACGGGGTCGGGAGCCGTCACGCGGGCTGCGAGGATCGGTTCGATCCCCGGTCCGTCGAGATCGAGCACCGTCTCGTCGCATTCCTCCCAGCCGAAGACAAGAAGCGGGTTGGCAGCCGCTGAAGCAGCAATGCCGATGATGATGGACAGCAAGAGCGTTCGCGTGGAAATCACAACATTCCCCCTCTCCGGACCGGATCGAGCGACAGCGGGAGCGCTCCGGAAGGGAGCGGACAGGCGGCCCGCCGATCGCGACCGGCCGATCACGGATATGACTATACCATATCGGCCCGGACTAGACCATCAACGAACAGACAGGATCGTCTAGCGCGGCCCCGGCGGCGCCTCGGCGGTGGGCGTGGCCGAGGGCAACGCCGGCGGCTCGACGCGCCGCGGCGGCTGATCCGGCCGGAGCGCCTGGCGCGCCTGCGCCTCCCCCTGCCGCGCGTAGTCGATCGCTCCGCCCAGCAGCCGCGCCGATTCCTGCGACGCGTGGAACCCCTGCGAGTTCTCGGAATAGACCCAATCCAGGCGCCATTGGGCCCGCCGCTGCAACCGCAGGATCGGCTCGAGTACCGCCGCGTCCACGCCGGCGTCCTGGGCGGTCTTGGTGGCGCTGATCTGGTCGACGAGCGCTGCCGAGGCGCGGTCCACCAGGCCGCGAGTCCGGTCCTGGATGGCATGGGCGCGCGCCACCAGTTCGCCCTCGGGCACGTTGTGGCAGACCTGACAGGCCTGGGCCACGTTCAAGAGCGGGCTGCGCACGTGGTGGTTCGAAACCTTCATCGCCCCGATACGCTCGTACGGCATGTGGCAGTCGGCGCAGGAAACGCCGGCACGGGCGTGGATGCCCTGGCTCCACAACTCGAACTCAGGATGTTGAGCCTTGAGCATGCCGCCGCCGGTGATCTCGTGCCGCCAGTCGCTGTAGCCGATCCCGTCGTAGTAGGACTCCTGCCGCTCATTCTTCAGCCCGTGGTGCCAGGGGAAAACGAGCTGATTCCGCCCGCGCGGATCGCCCTCCGGTGTGAAGTAGTACTCCACGTGGCACTGGGCGCAGGCGAAGCTGCGCATCTCGTGGCGCGATGCGAGTCGGTTGGGGTCGTACGGTTCGCGCCGATCGCCCTGGCGCCAGCGCTCGATACTGGGCAGGTGGGGAACGGGGTCGTCGCTCGCCGCCAGGACTTGCACGCCGTTGAGGAAGCCCGGGCGCGTGACCCGCAACGACATCGTCTGGGGTTCGTGGCAGTCGACGCAGCTGACCGGATGCGTGACCAGCGGCTCGCCCGCCTGGTCGGTGAGATTGCGGGCCTCATTCCAGGTCATCTGGTTCACTAGGCGGAACCCCGCCATGATGTCGCCCTGACCGGCGTAGTTGTACGCCGGCAGGATCGACGCGTGGCAGTGCAGGCAGGCGCCGGGCTGGGACCGCTGCAAGACGCGCTCGGTGTGATCCTGATCGCTCAGCATGTAGGCGTGGCCGCGCGCCTCGCGGTAATCGAGCGAGAACGCGTATCCCGCCCACATCAGGCGCAGCCAGGGATCGCTGTCCAGCTTCTGCTTGGGAACGGCGTCGCTGCCGCCGTAGCGGGTGCGCTCGTAGTCGACCGTGCGCAGGTAGCTGTCGTACTGGTGCGGCCAGTTCTGGCCCCAGACAGCGGGGTCGACCGTGAGTTCCTCGATCTCGACCAGGCGCACGAACGGATGGCGGGCTTCCCAGCGGCGCTCGGTGATGCTGATCAACAGCGCCACGACGGCGATGGTCACCAGCGCGGTGACCAGGACGACCCCGATCCAAAAGGCGCGCGGACGCCCGGTCTGGCTGCCACGAAGGGGATTCATGGAGTGCCTCCTGTTACAATCAGAGGAAAACGCCGCGGCATGCCGGCCGCGCGCGCGCCGTGCCCGACGCTATGATGGCACTGGAAGCAGGACAGGGCCTCGCCGGTGGCGGCGTCGTGCGCCATGTGCGTCACCAGCGTCTCATGGCACGACACGCAGTTGTGCTGCAGGATCGCGAGGTTGCGCTGCTTGATCTGGATCGGCTCGTGGAAGTTCTGGAACGTAAAGGCCCACGAATGGAAGAATCCGTTGTCGGCCTTGGCAAACCACTTGCCGGCGAAGTGGTGGGGCAAGTGGCAGTCGTTGCAGGTGGCATGGGCGTGGTGGCTGCTCTTGAGCCACGAGTCGTACTGGTCCTGCATGATATGGCACTGGCTGCAGGCGCGGGGATCATTGCTCAGGTAGGAATGGCCCTTGCCGTAGCCGAAGGTGAACACGCCGACGCCGAGCAACAGACCGACCAGGGCGGCGAAGATCACGGTCCACAGGTTGTCGGAACTGGCTCGTCGGCGCATGTTCGACCTGAAGGGATTGAATTTTACTCCTCCGCAACATGCCGCAGATGGCGAAGTCGTTCAATAGGAAAAACAGCGCCGCAACGGATCGGGCGGGCGGCTAAAGACCGGCGAGATGGGATGGAGAACTTGACCGTCGGTCGGTCTCCCGGCATGGTCTTCCGTGGTCTCGGTGCAATCCACGGCGTCAAGCCCAAGGAGGCCGATCGTGCCGCAACAACCCAAGGCAACGACCCCCAACGCGCTCGCCATGATCTGGATCGGGTTTATCGCCGCGCCGGTCTGCTACATCGTCGTGGGTTGGTTCATCGCGCGCGACATGACGCCGGTGCCTTACCCGCAACCGCTGGCGTCCGTTTTCGTGCTGGCCGTCATAGGCGCTGTGGCGCTCGGATACTATTTGCCCCCGCGTCTGCTGAACAGAACTCTCGATCCGAGAAGCACCCAGCCTGCAGCGCCCGCGCATTCCCAGAGACAGTACCAGACGGCGATGATCATCCGCTGGGCCTGTTTCGAGGTGCCGGCGGTGATGGGTCTGGTGTTGCTCGTTCTCAGCGGCCAGTTGCCGGCGGTGACCGTTGGCGGCGCCGTCGCGCTGGCGTTGATCTACGGCTCGCGGCCTCGCTGATCAGGCCGCGGCTCGGGTTCGCCGGCGCGCTTCGAGCCAGGGCGGGATCGACAAGAACAGGATCGCCAGGATGATGATCGCCGCGCCGACGAACTGGCTGGCCGACGGCGGCGACTGGCCGGCGTGCGTCGCGACCCAGAGCGAGGCCACGATGCCCGCCAGGACGCTGGACGACCGGTTGACCGGCACGCAGAAGGAATTCTCCCGACGATCCAGGAAGATCAGGCTGCCGAAGACGCCGTTGCCCTGCGAGAACACACCCAGCACGATGATCGCCCAGAGGAACGGCTCGGCCCAGTAGGCGCTGAATCCCACGTGGAGAGCCGCCGCGAGCCGCCCCTCGCCGCCGAGCAGAAGCACCAGAACCAGCATCACCAGCAGCATCGGCGCCGCCGTCATCTGTTCCTCGACGAAGTACCGGCGATTGGTGTGAGGATCTTTGGCCTTGGCCAGGCGGCTCATGAAACGCAGGCGCACGAAATAGGCCGCCAGGTAGACCGCGATGTCGAGCACGGCGAGCAGCGTCAAACTGTAGTGGCGTGTATCGACCAACCCCACCAGCAGCGCCAGCATCGCACAGAGCAGGGCCGCCCAGGAGAACCAGCGGACATGCCGGCGTGTGATGGCGTCGACCAGCGGCGCCATCACGAGCAAACCGCCGCGCATCAGCAACATGGCGAACACGATGCTGATGCCCTCGAACGTGTAGGCCAGCGTCGTGGAGGCGATGATCAGCGCCGTGCACAGACCCGACAGGAAGGTCCAGCGCGTGGGATGGGGAATCGACAGGCCCAGAACGCGGCTGTGATGGGCGTACCGCCACCAACCCATTGCCGTCAGGAAGACGAGCATGCTGAGCGCCGAGGCCGCGACCGATATCGGCAGCAACGACACGCCCGACAGGCTGCGGCCGTCGAGGCTCGCCAGGTTGCCGCTCGAGAGCACCTTGGTCAGGTAGCTGTAGGGAACGTAGCAGGCGAAGTAGCCGAAGGCGTAACCCCAGATGCTGTAGTCGGCGAGGCGCTCCCGCCACGGCGGCGTCGCTGGACCGGCCGATCCACCACCTGTCATATCCTCACCTCAGCGGCACGCTCCGGTACTCGGGAATCGTGACGCTCATGTACGGGACCTCTTCGAGGACATGGCAGGAAATGCAGTTCGCCCGCAGCGCCTCGAAACGTTCGCGAAACAACGGTTGATTCTGCTGCGATGCCGCTGCGGCAAGTTGCGACAAAGCAACGTCCATGAACGCGCGTGGACTCCATGCGCGATCCCTTCCGCTGGGTGGCCAGCACCGTTCCACTGGTCTCACGGGAACCTGTACCATTGTGAGGCCGGGTTGGAAAGGTGAAATCAAGTCTGCGGCTCGGCCGGCGCTTGCGGCCCGATGCCGCCGGCCGGCGCGCGCGCCGTCTGCAGCAACGACCACACCGCCTCGGCGACCGCCTCGGGCTGGATCGCCGCGAGGCCGCGCCGCGGCTCAGCAGCGGCCTCCGCCGCGAGCACGCGGTAGCGCGCCGGGTCCATGTAGGGCCCGCACTCGGCGGCCTGCCAGCGCGAGAAGAGGGCGACCAGCGGTGTCCCCACGGCCGCGGCGATGTGCATGGGACCGGTGTTCGGGGTCACCAGCACGTCGAGGCACTGCAGCAGTCCCTTGTATCGCTGAAAATCCGGCGCCTCGGCCAGAAGAACGATCTCGCCGCCGCTGAGCCGGACAATCGCCTCGGCATAGGACCGCTCCTGCGGCAGCGCGTCGATGATGACCGCCAGAGTCGTGCCGGTACGCTGCGCTTCTTGGCGCAGCAGCGCCGCCAAGCGGGCGAAATGGGCCGGAGGCCACATACGATGGCGCACGCCCTGGCGATCGCGAAAAATCGGCAGGGACGTGCCGCTGAAGGTCGGGTGCAATCCGACCAGCCGGCCGCCGCCGCCTACACCCGCGCCGTCCAGAAGTTCGCGGGCCCGCGCCAGACCGGCCGGCGAAACCGGCAACGACACCCAACTCCGGTCGATCGGCGCCGCCACCGACTGTTGCACGAGATCCAGGCAGAGATCGCAGAAATGTCCGGTCGTCCCGGCGGCAAGCGCGAACAGCGCCGGCGCCGCGCCGTCGAGCCACCGCCGATAGAAGGGTTTGGACTCGAAGACGTAGATCCGCGTGTAGCCCTCGGTCCGGATCTGCCGGTCGAGCCGGCGTTGCACCAGCAGCCGGCCCGGGAAACGGCGGTGGAAGGACCAGACGCGCGTCAGGCGCGGGTCGAAATCGCCCAGGATCCGCCCGCCGTCGCGACCGGCCAAGAGGTGGACTTCCGCCGCCGGGAACGCCGCCAAGAGCGCGCGCAGCGCCGGGGTGATCATGACCAGATCGCCGCCATGGCCTACGCGGATAACCAGGATCTTCTCGCCTCGCTCCACGGGAATCCCCTTCTTGCCATCCTTCATCGCAGCGTTTATTGACATACAAGACCCGGTCGCTCACGGCGACCGCTGCGGTGACGACCTCACAGCCAAGGCACGGCGCGGCATGGCCCTCTACGTCGAAGTCTCCGCCGGCGAACTGCTGGACAAGCTGACCATCCTCGAGATCAAGGCCGCGCGGATCCAGGATCCCGCCAAGTTGGCCAATGTCCACAAGGAATTAAAGAGCCTGCGCGCGGCCTGGTCCAGCGCGCCGTGCAGCCGAATCGATGTTTCGACGCCTATCGCGGCCCTGAAGTCCGTCAACGAGGCGCTCTGGGACATCGAAGACGAGATCAGGCGCAAGGAAGCACGGCAGGAGTTCGACCGGGAATTCATCGAACTCGCGAGGTCGGTCTATCACCGCAACGACGAACGCGCCGCCATCAAACGCGAACTCAACCGCCTGCTCGACTCCGACCTCGTCGAGGAGAAATCCTACACCGACTACGGGCAGTCGGCCGAGCGGACGTCCGACGAATAGCCGAGGTCGGCGGCCGCCGGTGCGACCGGCGACTGTCGCGACGTGCCAACTCGGCGGAACTATCCCGCCAGCCGCAGCCACGCGGCGATGATCACGCCCGCGTCCGCCAGCAGGTGCGACAGCAGCGAAACCCGACCGCTGCCGGTGCGCTCGTCGCAGAGCCGCCAGAAAGCCGCGGCCGCCCCCAGTACGGCAAGGCACGCCAAGAGCCACGGCCATCGCAGCAGCGAGCCGAGCACCAGCGCGTGGTAACCGGCGAACAGCAGCGGCGCCAGCGGTGTCCGGCCGCGCAACGGGAACCAGTGGCACTGTTCGAGCACCGGATGGACCAGACCATAATAGGGCAGCATGAGCAGCAGCGACCAGCCGGACAACCCGCGGTCGGCCAGCCAGACGGCGAGGTCGGCCCGGGCGGCGTGCGGCAGGACGACGTAGAGCGCCGGTCCGGCCAACACCGAAACCAGCGCGACCGCCGCCAGACGGCGACGGCGCGCCGGCCGCCAGAGGTCGTGCAGACAAGACGACAGTCGGCCCCTCTGCCAGGCGAGGATCTGGACGTGGTACGCGAGGATCGCCAGCCAGGCGCTGCCCGCCAGGCACCAGAAAAGCCCGACGGCGACGTAGGGCGCCAGCAGCTTCAGGATCAGCGCGGCGCGGACGATGTCGTCACCCGCCGGTTGATTCGCAGGACCAGGATCACGGCCAGCGCGAGCGCCGGCGCATAGAGCAGGGCCCGCCACACGAGCGAGAACCGCTCCGCGTCGCCGTCCATCAGCGGAATGCGATAGAACGAGTTGAGCACGAGCGCGGGGACGGCCGCGAGCGGTAGCAGCGGCGACCAGCCGCTGGGCCGCCGCGCTTCGGCCAGCAGCCAGAGTCCGACCATGGCGCTGCCGACGGCGTAGGTGGCGATGCGCTCGGTATCCCAGGCGACCGCGTGCAATAGGTAGGGCGCCGCCGTCACCCCCAGCCAGACGAGCGAGGTTCGCGAGAACGGCGCGATCCGCAAGATCGCGTGACCGCAGTAAACCAGGACGAACAGAGACGGGGCCACCGACATCGCCAGCCGCGGGTCGAGGACCCGGCGCGCGAACAGATCTAAGTTCTGGCCGAGGTTGGCGAAGAACCCCGTGGTCTGGTACAGCGCCACGTCGTCGACCCGGGTGGCGACGAAGTCGAAGGCGGCCAGGTAGCCCGCGATCTGCGCGCGCAGCGCGGCGGCATCGCCGGCGAACTGAGCGGCCAGCAAGGCCGCCAGCGGCAACAACGCGAGCGCGTGGGCCAAGGCATGCCGGCGCAGGTCGGCCGGTCGGACCGGGTCGCCGACCGCCAGCCAGGACGCAAACAGGACCAGCGGATACCCCAGCAGCAGGTAGCTCTCGTGGATCAGTATCGCCGCGCCCTGCAGGGCCGCCGCCGCGAAGGGACGGTCGCGGCCAACCAGGACGATGGCCGCCAGCGCGAGCAGGTACAGCAGCGCATCGAAGTAGCCGAACACGTGCGCGCTCATCACGACGAACGGCGACGAGACGAACACCAGCGCCGCCAGCGCCGCGCTCTCGGCGGCCGGCGCGGCGCCGTCCGCAGCACCGCTCGCGGCTCGCCGCAGAAACCGCCGCAGCACCAGCAGGATCGCCGCACAGAAGCCGCCGTAGATCGCACCGGACAACACGCCGATGAGCAGCGGGGTCATCGTCACGCCGAGGGCCGAGGTCGCCACCGAGCCCAGGCTGCCGACCAGTCCGCGCTTGATCAATCCGAAGCGGTAATCCAGCAGCCAGTGCGCTTCGGCGAAGTCGTTCGGCGCGCGCAACCCGCGCAGGCAGGTGACAGTAAAGGTCCACAGCAAGATCGCGCCGATCAACGCCGGCGCCAGGCCGTGGCCGCCGCGCTGTGTCGTCGCGGTGGCGTCGTTGCCCACCGGCACGGCGGCGTTGCGCTTGTCGTCGCCAAGAGTCATCGGCGGATCCTCAACTTGACCGGCCAGTGAACCGAAGCGCTCGTATCCTCGGCGGCCGCCGGCCGGGTCGTCAATCTTATCCTGGCGGCCCGCGGCGCGCGAGCGGGCCGGCGCTCCATCGCTGCGTTCTCTGCGGTCACGGCGCCAGCAGCGACGTCACCGCCCGCAGCACCACGGCGGCGTCGCCCAGGTCCGGCACCCAGGCGGTGTGCGGGTCCTCGGCCGCTTCGGCATCCCGAGCCAGCACCTCCTGCCGCTCGAGCCCCATCGTGCCGGTTCCGAGAAACGGCAGGCCGACCGCCAGCGCGGCGGCGCGGTCGTGCAACGTGTCGCCGAGGACGACGACTGCGTCGTCGTCGCGCACTGCACGGTCGCCGCTGGCGCCCCCGGCGCCGCCGGCGGCAGGGCGGCTCCAAGCCAGCGCGACGCGCAAGAGGTCAGTGCGTTCACGGCCGTGGTCGCCAAAGGCCAGCGGGCCGTCGAAGAGACCGCGGTCGATCCCGGCGTCGAGCAACTTGAAGACGGCCGCAAACGCCATGTTGCCCGTTACCAGTCCGAGTCGGTGACCGGCGGCGCGCAGCGCCTGCAGCGTCGCCGGCACACCCGGCAACCGCCGGTAAAACGGCGTTCGGCCGGCGGCCGGCACCCGGAACACGGCCTCGGCGCGCAGGCAGATCGCGTGCCAGGCGATGCCGTCGATCTTCGTCTGCGGCCGGTGGAACTGGGCCGCTCGCTCGCTGATCTGCCAGTCGGTGAGGCCGTGCTCAATGCCTTGCACGAAATCGACCGCCGGTAAACCTAGCACTTCAGCAAGCGCCAGGTTGACTGCTGCCCGTTTCGGCGAGACCGCGCCCGGCGGATCGGGTCGGACCTTCACCAGAAGCGTGCCGTCGAGGTCGCAGAGAATGGTCGCCATCGCTATCTCTTCGGTTATGGCGGCGCAATCGCCGCCGCGGCGCCTCGGTCGGCGCGGTCGCCGCCTCGACGCTCAGGAGTGAGCACAGCGTGCGGCGGTCACGGCGCGGTTGATCTAGTATTACAGCCATGAGTTTCTACACTGACTTCGCCGCTCACTACGAGAAGATTTTTCCGTTTCGACCGGCGACGCTGGCGTTCCTGCGCCGTCATCTGCCCGCGCGCGGGCGGATCATCGACCTCGGCTGCGGTACCGGCCATTACGCCGGCGCCCTGGCGGCGGCCGGGCTGGAGGCCGTCGGCCTGGACCTCGACGAGGCCATGGTCGAGGCGGCCCGCCGGCGCTACAGTGGCGCGCAATTCGTCGCGGCCAACCTGACGGAAGTGCACGCGGTCGTCGCCGCCGCTCAGGGCGCGTTCTGCATTGGCAACGTGCTGCCGCATCTGGCGCCCGCCGCGCGCGAGCAGTTTCTGCGCGATCTGGCCGTCGTGCTGCCGCCGGGGGCGCCGTGGCTCGTTCAGACGGTGAATTTCGACCGGTTACTGCCGCTCACCGCGCCGCACGATCTGCCGCCGATCGAGGCCGGCGGCGGCCTGGTATTTTCGCGCCGCTACGAGCCGGGACCAGACGCAGGCGTGCGGTTCGCAACAGCGCTGGTGCGCGCCGACCCGAGCAAGCAGGACCAAGGAGGCGGCACGACCGTGTTCACCGGCGAGACCGTGCTGTGGCCGCTGGCGAGCCGCGAGTTGGCCGCCGCGCACGCCGCGGCCGGCTTCCACCTGCAGGATCAGTGGGGCGGGTTTGGCGGCGAGGTCTTCGACGCGGCAAGGTCCGGAGCCTGCGTACAGGTCTATCGGCGCGATTGAACGTCGCAGCGAGATCTCGATCTTCAGCGGTCGTCCATCTCGCCGCCGCACCGTGGACAGGGGTGGGTGGCCGGCCAGGGCAGCAGACCGCCGCCGCTGCAGTGGGGGCACTGCGCCGCCACCTCTTGCCAGAGAACCCCGGGCGTGTCGATCCCCGACTCGGAGGGAACGTGACGCGCGACCACCGAGTCGACGACCAGCTTGCAGGACCGGCAGATCATCGTCTGGTACTTGATCCCGCCGTCCACATGGCCGGGGCCCAACACATTGGCTCGATAACCGCAATCAGCGCAGCGGTATAGAATCATCGCCATGCTCGAACCGCCTCGGGTACGCCTCCCTTGCCGATCGTTGCGAGCCCGCGTCCTGGCAAGCATGGTCCGCTTACTC
>Ga0334883_1004935_pt1 | contig 12244 bp, 8 predicted proteins | sample GraSluR1_MG_6_FD_207230 | JGI IMG/M metagenome (GOLD analysis project Ga0334883, IMG submission 207230) | Sludge microbial communities from methane-producing bioreactor in Wageningen University, Netherlands - Granular Sludge_09_05-R1 | ecosystem: Engineered > Bioreactor > Anaerobic > Unclassified... | reverse complement strand
GCATCGGATACGCCAAATTCTGCTCTCAGAATCAGCTAGACGCTGCCCAATCGACTCGCACACCACAATAATTCACAACGAGCAAGCCCCATGCCGGCTTTGGTCGTGGATTGTGGTCCTTTGACTCTTGGTGGCACCAACCAGGTGGCAGTGTATTCTAGCGGGTTGTCTGGGAAATGTAAGGGTCCGGCACTGTGGGCGACGCGCCGGGCGCAGAGGGGCCAAGGGCCCCGAAGCCAACAGCACCCCTCGGAGCGCCCAACCTTGTCAGGCCCTTTACCCAGGGCGTAGACTCGCCCCAAGTGATCGACCTCTCGTTGGCACTGCGCGTCGTGCAAAGGAGCTTCTCATGAGAGCTGGGTTCTGGATCCTCTTCGTCGCCTTGTCTGTAATCGGTTGCAAGGGAGGGGAGACACCACCCGAAGCGCAAAGCCCCACGGCGCCTAAGGAAGCGCCTGCCCAGCCAGCGGAGCAGCCCGAGCAGGACCCCGGCGCGACTGCTGGCCAAGCCGCCAACGACGAGGCGGCGGCTCACGGGGCAGACGCTCCCGCCGAGGCGCCGCCGACAGCTCGAGAAGAGCCCAAGCCAGCGGCGCCGGAGATCCCCCTCTGTGATCCCGCCTGGGGAGCCGCCGCCGAACGATGCGGCACCTTGGCTGGCGCCGAGCTCGCACCTGTCCAGCCCTTGCTGGACGGCCGGCTGCATCTCAACCCCTTGCCGGGCGCCATCAAGGTCCCCAAAGCGCGCAGCATCATGGGCGCCGATGAGGCCGACACCGACGAGACCCGCCTCTTCCTCGAGAAGGGCCAAGAGAAGTTCGTCATCATGGCCTACGAGCCCTACAACCTCTGGGGCGAAGACTTCACCCAGGCCATCCACGGGATTTTCGCTCCTCCAGAGGGTGAAAAGCACACCGTGTGCCGCGTCCCCTTGGACACCGCCGACGACACGGTGCAGCGCTTCGCCGTCACCCCCCTGAAGCTCAACCTCTCAGGCGAGGCCGTGCTGGTCTTGCGCCTCTTCGTCGGTCACCCCGATGGCTCGATGCAGCGGGTGGACTTCTTCGTCAACCCCCAGCTCGCCCAGGAAGAGGCGGGCTGCATCAGCCTGGCGCGGCGGATCGCGTCGTCCCTCAGCTTGGGCCCCAAGCGCCTCGACAAATCGGCACGCCAGGCCGTGGTCACGGGCACCACCATCGCGCTGCCAGCGGAGTGGGTCATCAGCCTGCAGAAGGGACCCGATTTCGAGGTCCACCAGATCAAGCGTTTCGTCCCCTTGGGCATGCCCCAGCCCCTCTTGGCGGTGTACAAGGGCCGCCACCCGCGCCGGATCGACACCGAGGGGGACGTCCGCCGCGTCCCGGTCACCCTTGGCGGACAGGAGACCGAGTGGATTCTGCGCGAGCAGCCCGCCGCAGAAGACCGCAGCGCCTGGCACAGCGGCGACGTCGTCTATTTCACGGACCATGGTCTCGCGACCCACCTCTTCTATGGTACGCCACCCGCCTACCTCAGCGAAGTCCAGGCGATGCTCGCCCATTTCGATTGAGCTCTCGTGAAGGGGAGGCGCATCCCACGTCGTTGTGCTGTGTAGGTGGCTCCAATGCACAACTCACCAAGGCCAAGGCACAGTCATCCCCCAGCGCGCGCCGGGCAAAGGCGCCGTCGTAGAAGCTCCTGGTCAGGTGGCTGCGTTTGAGGGTGCCCGCCCGCAACGCCGCGCTCCATTGCGAGAGCCGTGACGACACTTCTTTGCCATCGTGGGAAACCAGGGCCAAGGCGGCGCCATCGCTCATGGCCCCGACGGCACAGACGTCCCTAGCCGACACCAGCCCATACTGGATATCTGCTGGCCGCAAGCCATCGTCGACAAAGACCGTCTCGTTGGCGAAGACTCCCTTGCCTGGCTTGCCCAAGGTGGACCACTCTGAGTTTCCCCCACCATCATCCCCCAGGCGCATCTTCTCCAGCACCAGCGCGCCGTCTCCGACCTTGAGCCAGAGCAGCTTCTTCCGCCCTCGAACGGCGAGCAACAGGGTACAACGAAGATCCCTGACGGGGCGGCGATGCGCCTGAGCCAGATCCACCAAGGTGCCCTGGGCGTGATTGACCAGCAAGTGCGCAGTGTCCCGCCCGCGCTCCTCGTCCACACCGTCCTCGTCCAAGACGGCGGCCAAGTGCCTGTGCAGCGTCTTCAGCAAGCGCGACAAGGCAACCACCACAGCGCGGGCCCCCCAGTCTGACACCGCCGCAGAGCCAGCCCCATCGGCCACGATAACGAAGGGGAAGGGGGAAATGCCGCTCGCGGCGGCATCCTGGCAGGGGATCGCCGGCTCGGCGTCGCAATGTCGCAGCCCAGCGATAATCTCGTGTTGAGACAGCCACGTCGCCGAGGGAAGGCAGAAAGCGCGCCCCGGCATCCCATCCAACAGCCTCTCTTCTGGCGTTTTGGCCTCAGGCTCGCAGGTCTCGAGTGCGGCAGGCGGCGGCACTTTCTCTGTCAACGGGTACATCGAAGTCATGGGAACCCTCCCTGCAAAATTTGGTAAACAATGGCAGTCCATGGCGCCTAGGTAGATTGGGCACGACCGCTGCCGCGATAGGTGCGTGATTTCGGCGCCGTCGGCTCCATGGCCACTTCGTGGTAGCCTTTGTCGATTTCCTTGCGGTATTGCTCAATGGCATTGATCCACTCAGCAAGAGTCGCCCGCTTCCTTGGGTCATGGGCTCCCTCAACAAGGGTGCGGATGAATAACGCTTTGAGCCGGTAAGGCATGTGGCTCCAGATGTTGTACCAGCGCCCCGCGGGGATGCCGCTGTTGCCCACACCATAGGGAAATGATGCACGCCGCAGGTTCTCCGCCCGCTCCCCTCCCCCCTGCACGTCATAGGGATGACGCCCGAGCATCAGGGCCATGAACAACACGATGGCAATGGAGAAGGCTTCACTCTCCTGGGTCCGCACCACCAGAGAGAAGTCCTGGCCATGATGCTCTTCTGGGGTCATGTCCGGGAAGCCAACGGGACAGGTGTAGACCCACTCCCCCAACTCCACTTGAAAGCTGTCGCAATCGATGAGGCTGATCTCCTCGCTGCTGGGATCGCAGAGGATGTTCCTGAGGTTACAATCCCCGAGCATCACGCCACCGTCATGGAGCTCCCTGATGGTGCGCAATAAGTTGAGCAAATAGCCCGTCACCCGGCGCCGATCGAGTCCCGGAAAGTGCCTCTCATAAAGCATCGCATGCGCCAGCTTGGCCATGGGCACACCTTGGCGGCGGTACATGGCATAACCTATCCAGCGACGGTAGGCATCGTAAACTGGGATCAGTGGCCAAGCGAGTCGGCCATTGTTCCGATGATGCTGTTGCTCACACATCATCAGGACTTTATCTTGCAAAAGCTCCCCGCGCTTTTCCAGCACCTGGGCGTGGTAGATCTTGACGAGAAGATCCGCCCGCTCCAAGAGTGGATAGATCGCACCCTCGCCACCCGTGGCATACAAAGACCCCAGGTAACGACACTTACCCTCGCGACTGTACACCGTGTTCATGGCCTCATTAGCACTTGAGGCTGCTAAGGCGGATCGGCGGCGTCGTTCTGGTGCGTAATAAAACATCACAGTTCCTCCTACTCGACACGCTAAATCGTGGCCCAACTGTCGACTGGCGGCAGGTGAATCTGTCCACACACCGAGGTCGAAGCCGAGACCCGGCTCATGCTCACCGAAAGCCACTCGAAAAACGCTGCAAAGTTAAGGCCTTTGAGCTTCAATGCCGGCCTGGTGCTGGCAGCCGACAGCCGGCTCAAGTTCGCATACTCAACCCCAACCATGAGAGAGACCAAGCGTCGCTCCGCACTGAGCGTCCGGGCAGCTTCAGCGCTCGCAGTCCATTGGTAGCCATCGGTGGGCGCGCCATCGCTGATGACCACTAACCAAGGCTGGTAGTAGGGCACACCGCAGCGCTTGTACTCGGCTTTGCGTTCCTCGAGCCGCTGCAAGGCGAGCTTGATCCCGCCCCCCAGAGGCGTATCACCCCGCGCCGGAAACCGCGGACATTCCTCGACTTGTGCCGCCGTCGTGAAGGGCAAGACCTCTGTCACCACACCACCGACGGTGATGATGCTGAGCTCCACCGAAAACGACGCAATCTCATCGGATTGCAGCGCCGCTACGAACGCCACAAGACCCTCGTTGAGCTGGTGGATGGGCGGCCTGCCTTCACCCCAATTGCCCGACATCGAGGCGGAGGTGTCGAGCACCAACATGCAGGCGCAGCGCGGTGAGGGGTTGTTGATCAGGTCATCTGCGGGCAGATCAACGCCATCATCCCAAGGCTCGACCACTTCAGCCTGCGCAGAGACAGCGCCGCCCAGAAGGTTGGACACGGCCGGGACCCGCGCCGACAATAAGTCCAGATAATTGCGAGCTGACTCCCTACTCGGTCGATTCGGGCTAGGAAAAACTGATCGACGCATTCTTTTCTCCTGAGGGTGCGGTGTGTCACAACACCAGTTGAGGAATCCCACTCGCCATGGCCCTTGACCACGCGCCAGAGCGTCCTGAAGACGAAACGATAAAGGGAGCCCGCCCGTGACAAGCATCCACGATATTCGTTCACTGCACGGCTCTCGCCATCCCTCTGGGCCTCTCGCCGCGCACACCAAGACCCACAGCCACGACGGCCTCCGCTCCAAGGGCAGACGCCATCGCCACGGTCAAGCCTTCGCTTAGCCGCCACCTAGTCAGGGCATAACGCAACGTAAACTCAGCCAACGACCACACGGCGGACGGCGCGGTCAACTATCTCGCTCCAACGACATCAGGCGCGACGAGCATCTCACGGACAACGGCGTCGGCATCACGGCGAAGCCGGGGGATGCAGCGCCAGCAGTCGCCGCCACACCTGGGACCCATGCACCGTCTGTCATCCTTGAGAGCTCAGACGCCTAGCACTCTTGAGCGCCATCAACCTCCCTTGGCCCACCACTACGCTGATCCCGCGCCATCGCCTGCGCTCTCCCACCTCTCACTGCCGCGTGCGCGCCGCCAGCAACTCGGCCCACCACTCCCGCTTGAGAAACGCCTCGTCTGGAAACGTAAGCATCTGCGCAAAACGCCGCGGCGACACGGTGAGACACATGATCTGTGGCGGCAAATAGCGCCGCATGGCGATGTCCGTGCCTCCCAAGATGGCGTGGTCCTCGGGATCATTGCGCAGATCGCGCCAGAGCAGTCCACAGCCCGAGGAGAACGGCGCCACCACGTCATAGGCGGCAGCAGACCAATAGGAGGCCAGGGTCATCAGCGCCGAGAGCCGATCTGGGTCGGCAAAGAAGGTCACCGAACAGACCTTGTCCCACGCTTCCAGCCGCAACGGACCCAAGAGGACCTGATCCGTCGCCGGCTCCACCGGTCTGGCGCGGTCCAGGAAGGCCTGGGCCAGCGCCGGGGTCGCCTTCAACCCCTCGCCCATGGGCGCGCCCTTGGCACCGTCGGTGAGGAAGTTGGCCATCCACGGCGGGTAGGGGCCCCCCAACCCCAAGGCGCGCTGCAGGCCGGGGCAGCCATGCGTCGGGGTCCCAAACGCTTCGTCAGCGCGCTCCACCACCACGGTCTCGCCTTTGACCCAGCGACCGTAGTAGGCAAAACAACAAGCCCGCCCTTTGACTGAAACCAGCGGCGCAAAGGCATCGCCCGCCGCGCAATCGTAGAGGGCCACCACAGGGGTCTCCAAATGCAGCGCTTGGATCAGCCGCTCGAATTGGCTCAATGTCGGTTGCTTCATCGCGTCCACGCTCTCTCCCTCCAGTAGAGACGCGCCACCGCCCTCCTCGCAACAGCTTGCAGGTCAATGGCCCAACCATCGCTCCGCAGAGCCTAGTGGCAGCCCGGGCGCGTGACAACACCCGACGAGCGACGCAACCCTCCTCTCAGCGACGCCAAGGCCGTAAAGAGGGACGGGAAGAAGGGCGCCAAGAAGGACGCCAAGAAGGACGCCACGCACTCCTGGAGCAGGCGCGCCAGGTGCTCGCCCCTGAGGACTACGCCAAACTGGCTGCGCTCGAAGTAGCTGAGAACGACGATCACGACGGCGTGACCAGCGAGTGATGGGCACCGCAGCAGCGCCAGCGGCAGGCGAATGAGGGTGAAGCAGGCCAGCGACTATAGAGCTCACGCCTCAGCCCCCTGGCAGGGGTGGGTCAACGCGGTCGGCAGCGCTCACCACCCACTCCGTGGATGGAAATGGGGACTTATCCCGCGCTTCGTCTTGCATGCATGGCAAAGGACAGGCGCTGGCACGAAATAACGGGCATTGCGCTTGATGGGTGCGAAAGGGCCCGCTACGATTTAGCTTACTTTCACCGGGATTGGGGGCTGGCCGGATGGGGACGAGAAACGAAAAGGCGTGGCCAAGGGATCTTGCCGCAGGTCCCAAGGGCAACGGCCGAAAGGAAGTCTGAGACCATTGCTGCGTTCCCCCTCCATCCCGATACGGCACCCGACGAGGGCGGCGTCATGTTGACCAGCCTCAATGGTCGGACGCAAGAGGCTACCCAGCTACTTCGCCGCCCGCCACCGCTCCGCCACGGCCGCCCAATCCACCACCTGCCAGAAGGCATCGATGTAGCTCCCACGCCGGTTCTGGTAGGCCAAATAATACGCATGCTCCCACACGTCCAGGCCCAGAATCGGGGTCCCGCGCCGCTCGACCACATCCATCAGCGGGTTGTCCTGGTTGGCGGTAGAGCTGACGAAGAGCTTCCCTTGGGCGTCCACGCTCAGCCAGGCCCAACCACTGCCAAAGCGGGTCGCCGCCGCCTGGTTGAACTCCTTTTGGAAGTCCGCAAAGGAACCAAAGTCCTTCTCAATCGCTTTCGCCAAATCCCCCTGCGGCACGCCGCCACCTTTGGGCGACATGATCTGCCAGAAGAGGCTGTGGTTCCAGTGACCACCTCCGTTGTTGCGCAGCGCCACGGGTAAGGTGCTCATCTTCGCAAAGAGCGCCTCCAGCGGCTGGCCATCGTGAGGCGTGCCCTGCAGCGCCTTCACCATGTTATCGAAATAAGCCCGGTGGTGGCGGCTGTAGTGAATCTCCATGGTCTGAGCGTCGATGTGCGGCGCCAGGGCATCGAAGGCATAAGGCAAGGCCGGAAAGGTGTAAGCGCCACTCGCTTCTTCGGCGTGCGCCGCAAATGCCGGCACCACCATGATCACCACGGCGACCACCACACTCAGGATCCCCAAACGATGCTTTGACATGACTCGACTCGCTGGCTGCCCATCCCACACCGGCGCGTCGCCGTGCGGGATGAAGTGAATTGACCATGCGCCTCACGACGCCCTCCTCCATTACGCGCGACCGTTAGTGTTGGTTTGCCCAGGTGGCCATTTTTATGGCCTTGCGCTAAAGAGAAGGCCTCGACGTCGTCCCTGGCGCCGGCGCCGGCCCTGCACGGCGCCCCAAGACGCGCTGCCCAGAGGAGGCTCCTCCGTGCACCCTAAAAGATCACTGCCGCCCGCGCCCTGCCCACCCTGTCGCCCCACGCCTCCCCTGCCCGGCGCCATCGCCACCCTCGTCTGCCTCATCTTCGGCCTAGGCGCATGCCACCAGGCCGCCGCGCCAACGCCGGCCTTCGTCGACCTCGGGCGTGACTACGCCGACGCGGGCGACCACCTCGCCCAGATCGCCGTCCTCGAGCGGCGCTTGGCGCGGCTGGCCCCCGACGACCCCGATCTTCCTGCCGCCCTCGAGAGCCTCGCCCTGGCCTGCGTCGAAGCCGCCGACGTCAACCTGGGCGGCGACACCGACACCTACACCCTGCGCCGCGCCGCCATCGACCACTTCCAGCGCCTGAGGCGCGACTTCCCTGCCTACGAAGGTAGCCCCGCGGCGCTGCTCATGGCGGCCTACGAGGCCCAAAGCCTGCACGAAGCCGCCGAGAGAGACGCCCTCTTGACCGACCTGGTCAGCCACTATCCCGGCAGCGACCCTGCCCTCGACGCCTTGGTGCTGCTGGGACTTGCCGCAATTGAGGCCAAGGACTTCGCCGCTGCACACACCTGGCTGAGCCAGCTCCGCCGCGCCGATCCCAGCGGCGAGCGCGGTCGCTATGCCAGCTTTCTCAGCGCCTGGGTGCATTTCTCTCAAGAGGACTACGCCGCGGCGTGCGCGACCCTGGGGGAGTCACTCCACGGGCCAGCACCCGACCCAGATCTGCGCCACCAAATCCTCGCGCTTCTCCCCCGGGCCTGCGCTGCCACCGAGATGAGCGGCAGCGCCATGGCGGCGGAGCTCGCCCGCTTCGGGCTGGACGGCGAGGTCTATCGCCGGGTGCTGGCGGACTTGGCGACGCACCTGGAGGCCCTGGGCAAGACGGCAGAGCGGGCTGAGGTGCAGGCCATTTTGGCACCACTCTGAGCGCCGCCCGCACGCCCACTCGGGGGTGGATCACCCAAACGAGTCGTGCGTTGAAAGAGGACTTTTACCGGCGAAAGCCCGGTCGTTGCCAAAGTGTGCCGAAGTTTCGACCGTGATCGGTTGCGCGGCCGGTGACTTTGCGGAGCCTCGCGTGGTAGGCTCTCCCCTGAGGCGGCTGCACGGCAGAGGCCCACGGCGCGCGGGTCGGTGTGACCCACGGGCGGTCAGGCGACATGGATTCCCGCTGGCGGGACGAGACAAGGGGAAGTGGCATGAGCAGAACGAAATCCATCCTCGACAAGCTTGGAATCAAAGAGGTCAACCTGGGTGCCTGTTGGGGCGCCGAGGGGTGGATCGACTCGGGCGGTGAGAAGCTGCATTCGTACAACCCCGCCACGGGTGAGCTGTTGGGGACGGTCATTCAGGCCGACGAGAAGGCCTATGACGCGGTGATGGCCAAGGCCGAGCAGGCCTTCGCGAAGTGGCGCATGACGCCGGCGCCCGTGCGCGGCGAGGTGGTGCGCCAGCTCGGTGAAGCCCTGCGGGCTTACAAAGAGCCGCTGGGCGAGCTGGTCACCCTGGAGATGGGGAAGATCCGTCAAGAGGGCTTGGGCGAGGTGCAGGAGATGATCGACATCTGCGACTTCGCCGTCGGGCTCTCGCGCCAGCTCTATGGCTTCACCATGCACTCCGAGCGGCCCATGCACCGCATGTACGAGCAGTGGCACCCGCTGGGCATCGTCGGGGTGATCTCGGCCTTCAACTTCCCCGTCGCCGTGTGGGCGTGGAACGCGGCCCTGGCGGCGGTCTGCGGCGACCCCACCGTGTGGAAACCCGCCTCGAGCACGCCCCTGTGCGGCGTCGCCGTGCAGCACATCTGCAACCGGGTGATGCAGGCCCACGACCTCGACGGTCTCTTCAACCTCATCATCGGTCCCGGCCGCAGCATCGGCGAGCGCCTGGTCAGTGATCCGCGGGTCCCCTTGGTCTCTTTCACGGGATCCACGCGCATGGGCAAGCGCGTCTCCGAGGTGGTTGCCAAGCGGCTCGGCAGCACCATCCTCGAGCTGGGCGGCAACAACGCCATCATCGCGACGGCCAACGCCGACATGAAGATGCTGGTCCCGGCCATCGCCTTCGGCGCCGTGGGCACCGCCGGCCAGCGCTGCACCAGCACCCGCCGCATCCTGATGCAGAAGGGCATCGCCGACGATCTGTGCCAGCGCCTGGTCAACGCCTACAAGCAAGTGCGCATTGGCAATCCCTTGGAGGAAGGCACCCTCATGGGGCCGCTGCACACGGAGGACGCGGTCAAAGATTGGGCCGCCGCCATCGAGCAGGCCAAGGCCCAAGGCGGCGAAGTGATTTATGGTGGCAAGGCGCTGCCGGAGCTGGGCAAGTGCTTCGTCGAGCCCACCTTGATCCGCATGCCGCGCCAGTCGGAGATCGTCCAGCACGAGACCTTCGCTCCCATCCTCTATCTCCTCACCTATGAGACCCTAGACGAGGCCATCGCCCTGCACAACGAGGTACCCCAGGGGCTGTCGTCGTCGATCTTCACCACGGACATGCGCGAGGCCGAGACCTTCCTCTCCCACCGCGGATCGGATTGCGGCATCGCCAACGTCAACATCGGCACCTCAGGTGCCGAGATCGGTGGTGCCTTCGGCGGCGAGAAAGAGACCGGCGGCGGCCGCGAATCGGGCTCCGACGCCTGGCGGGCCTACATGCGGCGCCAGACCAACACCATCAACTGGTCCACCGAGCTGCCGCTGGCGCAAGGGATCAAGTTCGATCTCGACTAAGCGCCGCGCCGGGTCGCGCCGCCAGCGCCACCCCCGGTCGGCTCAGCCGCCGTTGGCGCTACCGTTGCCCAGCGCGCCGCTGCCGCCGCGCTGGCGCCAGCGCGGTCCGCTCGGCGTGTCCTCCAGGATGACGTCGCGCGCCTCGATGTGCTGCCGCAGGGCATCGGCCGTGGCCCAGTCCTGACAGCTTCGGGCCGCCTCGCGCTGAGCGACGAGGCGATCGATCTCTTCGTCGCGCGCATCCTCGTGGTCCGGGGCCACGGCCAAGACCGCGTCGACCTTCTCCAGGGTCTCCAAGAGGACCCGGGCGTCGCCGCTGCCGAGGGGGGTCTCGTTCATGCGGCGGTTCAAGCGGCGCACCAAGGCGAAGAGGGCCGCCGTGGCCGCGGCGACATTGAGATCGTCGAAGAGCGCCGCCGTGAAGCGCGCCTCGAAGTCCGCCCGCAGGCGCAGGATCTCTTCGTGGGCCTCACCTGGACCCTGGAGGTGGCGCAGCTTGCGCACACACTCGTCGAGCCGCGCCATGGCCCCCACGGTGGCGTCCAAGGCCTCGTAGGAGAAGTGCAGCGGCTGGCGGTAATGCTGCCCCAAGAGGAGCATCCTGATGTGGCGCCCTTGGTAGCCGCGCTCCAGCAAATCGCGCACGCTGACGGCAGTGCCCGCCGAGCGCGACATCTTGCGCCCCTCCACCATGACCAGGCCGCTGTGCACCCAGTAGTTGGCTGGGCGCTTGCCCGTCGCCGCCTGGCAGATGGCGATCTCGTTCTCATGATGGGGAAAAATCAGGTCCACGCCGCCGACATGGATGTCCACCTCGCCGAGGACCTCCATGGACATGGCGGCGCACTCCACGTGCCAGCCCGGACGCACGTTGCCCCAGGGGGTCTTGTAGGAGAGGCCCTTCTTGATCTCCCCCAAGGTCGAGCGCTTCAACAGGGTGAAGTCCCGCGGGTCTTCCTTGGCGTAGCTGTCGAGATCGACCGTGGCGCCGAGGTGGATCTTGTTCAAGTCGATGCCGGACAAGCGCCCATAGGGCGCAAACTTACCGATATCGAAGTAGACCGACTTGTGCTTCTCGTAGGCGTGTCCGCTCTCCAGGAGGCGCCCCGTGAGCTGAGTCATGGCGTCGGTGTAGGCCGAAGCACGGGGGTAGCACTCGGCCGGCTTGACCCGCAGGGTGGCCAAGTCGGCCAAGAAATCCGCCTCGACCTGCGCCGTGAGGGTCTCCAAGGGGAGCGCCGCTGCCTCGGCCGCTTGGATGGTGCGGTCGTCGATGTCGGTGATGTTGACCACGTGGCGCACGGGCCAGCCAGCCAGCTCCACCGTGCGCCGCACCAAGTCGGCGACGACGATGCGGCGATAAAAGCCCAGGTGCGGCAGGGCGTGCACCGTGGGGCCGCAGGTGTACATGGTCACCCGGTCGGCCTGCCGCGGCTGAAAGACTTCGTCGCGGCGCGTATAGGTGTTGACCAAGTGCAGCTTGGGGGCGCTGGGCTCCTCCACCACGGGCACCTGAAAGAGCGCCGTGCTCAAATAACGCTCGCCGCCGTCGGGGAGCACGACCACGATGGTCCCGCTCGTCAGGGTGCGGGCCAGCTCGCAGGCCACGGCCGCCGCCGCGCCGGAGCTCATCCCCACCAGCAGCCCCTCCTCCCGGGCGAGGCGTCGGGCCATCTCGTAGGCCGCATCGTCGTCGACGTTGGGCTTGTCGCTGAGGAGGCTGCGGTCGTAGATGCCCGGGGTGTAGGACTCTTTGAGGTTCTTCAGCCCTTGGATGCGGTGCCCCAGGTGCGGCTCGACGCCGATGATGCGGATCTCCGGCTGCAGCTCCCGCAGCCGCATGGCGTTACCCATGACCGTGCCCGTGGTGCCCATGGTGGCGACGAAGTGGGTGATCTGCCCCGCCGTCTGGCGCCAGATCTCTTCGGCCGTGCCCTGGTAGTGGGCCAGGAGGTTGGCCGGGTGGTTGTATTGGTCCGTCAGGTAGAAGCGATCGCCTTCGCTGGCCCCCATCTC
>Ga0334883_1004930_pt1 | contig 12256 bp, 6 predicted proteins | sample GraSluR1_MG_6_FD_207230 | JGI IMG/M metagenome (GOLD analysis project Ga0334883, IMG submission 207230) | Sludge microbial communities from methane-producing bioreactor in Wageningen University, Netherlands - Granular Sludge_09_05-R1 | ecosystem: Engineered > Bioreactor > Anaerobic > Unclassified... | reverse complement strand
AGCCCTTGAGATACTAAAGACCATGCTCAGGATGGATACAGACAAAAAAATAGACGACAGAAGGTTCGTCTGGGGCAACATTCTGACCGAGGACCTCTTTGAAGGCATGCTTTTTGACGTCATCGCAACAAACCCGCCTCACATGAAACAGGATGAATTCTCATTTATAAAAGAAAAGCTGGAGTCATACGCATCTTTCTCACACAACACAGACCTCTACTGCTACTACGCAGAAAAAGCTTTCGGGCTGGTCACTGAGGGCGGCGGGGTCGGTGTGCTCATGTCAAACAGGTGGATGCGCTCCGGATACGGAGCCGGTCTTCGCCACTTCCTCTCACAGAAAAACATTACCGAGATCGTCGACTACGCAAACATACCTCCTGTAAAGGGCATCTCTACCCCGCTCTCGATACTTGTCGGCTCAAACGACGCTCCCTCCGAAGACGTCAGTGTGACAGTTGTAGAGGACGCGGATCACGAAAACATATCACTCTATGTCGAAGAGCAGTCTGCAACGCAGACCCATTCAGCACTGAGCGATGAGGGATGGGTCTTCGACGCCGAGGATACTGCGGCGCTCTTGAACAAGATAACGGATATAGGAGTGCCTCTTGAGGAATACGTCGAGGGAAGGATATACCGCGGGATACTCACCGGTCTCAACGAGGCGTTCGCTCCCGACAGGGCGACTGCAGAAAAAATAATTGAAAAAGATCCCAACAGCTCAAAGATACTCAGGCCCTTCCTCTCAGGACGAAACGTAAAAAGGTACGCCATCCCGACCATCAAGAAATACCTGGTCTTCCTTCCCAAGGGAATTACAGACAAAATGAGGGGCGACATGGGTCCTGAAGAATGGCTCTGCTCTCAATATCCGGCAATAGCGGAACATCTGGCGCAGTTTGAGGAAAAGGCGTCAAAACGCAAAGACAAGGGCGACTACTGGTGGGAACTCCGCTCCTGCCGTTACTACGAAGAATTTGAAAAGACAAAGATCATCTGCCCGACTATAGTTAAACACATATCGGCAACCATAGACACCAACGGTCTCTTCTCCAACGACAAGACGAGCATAATCGCATCAGACGACTTCTACCTGCTTGGTCTTCTGAACTCAAACCTCATGGACTTCTACATGAGAAGGATCTGCACAGAGCTCCTCAACGAGCACTACGAGGTAAAGCCCGCAAACCTCTCTGTCCTTCCGATCAAAAAGATCAGCCCGACAAACAGCTTCCACGTAAACCTCAAGACCGAGATAGAAAACGGAGCAATGGCCCTGTCAAAGCTGTGTTCAGTGCCGGAGAGGGAGAGAAACGACAAGGTCAACGAGGAGATGCGAGAGGCCGAAAGGGCAATTAACAGAGCCGCGGGGAGACTGTACAGGTTGAGTGCGAAGGAAGCCTCCTTAATTGAGAATTATTGAGGGCGGCCGGGAAGGGCCCCGGCGGCAAGCGATAGGCAAGCGTGGGCAAGCAATAGGCAAGCAATTGTAAGAACCCTAGGAACCGCCCCCCTCCGTCGTTCCCGGACGCAGCTTATCAGGAGAATGCCGTTTCCTGTTAAGGAAACATTTAAAAACTCCTTAGCATTCGAACTATTTCGAATGCGTTTTGAGATCGGGAATCCAGTGGCTTTTGTTTAGGCTTTAGAAAGCTAGTAATAGCAAGGATATAGAGACACTGTGTCCCCAATAGATGCATTCGGGGAAGACGAATAAAAGACCTTGATTCACCGCCTGATGGAATCAGGCAATTCTCCGCAATGCGAAGCGAGCAAATTCTCCGCGGCATGCCCCACACCGCAATTCCCCCAGCGGATGCGGTCTCCGCCCGCTTTTGACGACCGTTTGACTATTGTTTGACCACTGTTTGACTATTGTTTGACCGTCTTTTAAAACAACGGCTTCACTACTGCTTCACTATTGCTTCACGCGACCGTATTTGTCGCAGTTTCACGTGGCTTTAGCCACAGCCTTTGGGGGTAACCTATTTGACAAGAAACCGCTTACTAAAAAGACTGATCCTGACAGCCGTTTTGCTTTTCCTCTCTGCCTCAACCTCTCATGCGATAACGGCAAGAGAGATGGCAAAAGAGCAAAGTTTTACTGTGGATCCTGTAGCATTAGATCTTATGGAATCCCTCGGAGAGCTTACACATCTTGATGCGGCTTTCTTGACCAGAATATCGGTCCTGCCCGGAAAAAAACAAAAAGATCTCTCAGTCCGGTTCGTTATGGACGGACATATAACTGTGGAAAAACTAAAAAAGGTTCCAATACCAATCGTTTTGCCCAAAAACCCAGAAGACATTCTGGTACTCATCTATGAACGCATCAGAGAAGACTACTGGCGCGGATGGTACCACCGCCACACATGGGCAGTAAGGACGAAACTCAAAGAATGGCACGAAACAGCTTACCGAAGATTTGTAGACCCTGAAGAGGGACAGAAACTGATCGAGATTTTCTTTCAGTCGTTGGATGGGACGTATGATGGTCCTAGGGTCATTGGGCGATAAGTAATTCGCCAATTGTAATTGAAATACATAACAGCACTAACTTTGCAAGACTCACGGCCCGTCGCTTCAACGTATGCTCAATACGTCTTAGCTTGAACCGCTTCGCATTGCTTCGTTATCATCTGTTCTTTATCCCAGTTATAAGAGAGGGGAATTACAGCGTGGGTCGTGCCGCGGGAGTAGGTGGCAATAACTGGCAAGCAATAGGCAAGCATTGGCAAGCTGTCGGCAAGCGATCGTGAGGCCCCGTGAATCTTTGACCCTCTCTCCGTCATTCCCGGATGCGATTCACCGGATCCAGTGGCTTCGAACCTGGACTACAACCAGCTTTTAAGTACTTAAACAAAAGCCGCTGGACTCCCCTTTAGTAGCGTCTGGGAGAGACGATAAGGGGTGTATCTTTTAAGACTTCATTCAATATCTTTAATTCTCCGCCAGAGGTCCATCTGGCAAATTCTCCAGCGGGTGGCCTACCCGCGAATTCCCCGCGGCATAAATGCCGCAAATTCCCCGCCCTATGCCTCTTCCGTCTTCCCCGAGTGCTTGTATCGGGGATCCAGCTTTTAAGTACTTAAACAAAAGCCGCTGGACTCCCCTTTAGTAGCGTCGGGGAGAGACGATAAGGGGTGTATCTTTTAAGACTTCATTCAATATCTTTAATTCTCCGCCAGAGGTCCATCTGGCAAATTCTCCAGCGGGTGTACTACCCGCGAATTCAACGCGGCATAAATGCCGCAAATTCCCCGCCCCAAGCACTCCGCCGTCGTCTTCCGCGGCAGATCTCACAACAGCTCAGCCACCGCTCAGCAACTGCTCAGCCATTACTCAGCTAATATTTTAAAACCCATTGCTTCCCTATGATTCGCCATTGATTCGCAATCGACTCCCACCAGACGATCTTCTGGCCGCCTACCGGCGCCAAGCTTCTCCCGTTGACTCTAGACTAACAAAGAGGTAATATTATCCGCATAGTGATATGATTTTCGTATGGCAAGATGGTGTTTTGTTTTTATGTTAAGAGCAATTGTCACAAAATCCAAGTAAAAAAATGAAAGGTGTGGTGTTTTTTAATGAAAAAATTACTCGTTTTTATAACTGTACTCGCGCTGATCTCTTTTGCAGGATGCGCTTTGGCTGCTTCCGGAGGTCACACTAACACTGATGCGGAAGTCGATACGAAGCCGGCTGCCGATTACACACCTACTTCTGCCGATGTAAAAGCAGTCGGAGGCACCATCGAACTTAAAGAATCAGCCTCAGCTGACACTCCTGCCACCTTTAAAGCTACGGACATCCTTCTTCCGACAACCACAGCAAATAAAGTTGCCGTTATGAAAAACATCACAGTAGAAGTCACCGCCTATACAGCTGGAAAAGATGTTACTATTTCGTTCGAAAACTACACTGACAAGAACACAACTGACCTTTACGCGTTCATCAAAGCTAAGTCAACAGCTACTACTTACGAAGCGAATAAGTACCACGCTTTTAAGTGCACGGTTACTGACAAGGTGCTCTCTTTTACAATTGACAAGCCGGAAGATTTCTTCACCGAAAACACAGTTGTTCTCGCCACTGTAAAGACCGTCTCCACTGACAGTGGCAGCAGCGGCGGATGCAACGCCGGTTATGCCGGACTCCTGCTCCTGGCAGCAGTACCCTTCTTCTTCCGCAAAAAGTAAGCAAGAGCCAGCAAAGCCAATAAAAAGAGCCTCTTCCGGTTGGGAGAGGCTCTTTTTATTGCCTTTGCCTGGAGAATTTGCGAGGAGACCACTCGCGGAGAATTGCGGCAATAAAAACTGGCAAGCAATAGGCATAGCAATTGTAAGAACCCTAGGAACCGCCCCCCTCCGTCGTTCCCGAATGCTTAAATCGGGGAAGACGGTTTAAAAGACCTTGATACACCGCCGGATGGGTCTTCCGGCAAATTCTCCGCAACGCGAGCATCGCAATGCGTTGCAAATTCACCAGCGGCCGAAGGACGCGAATTCTCCGCGGCATGACCCACGCCGCAATCCCCCCAGCGGATGCGGTCTCCGCCCGCTTTTGACAACCGTTTGACTATTGTTTGACCACTGTTTGACTATTGTTTGACCGTCTTTTAAAACAACGGCTTCACAACCGTTTCACCACTGCTTCACGCGGCATTTCCACGCCGCAGCTTCACAATCGCAGTTTTCTCTTCTTGAAAATATTTAAGCAATTCAAGTAGATTAGATAGATCGGAGATGCTGACGACGCAATGCGAAGCGATGCTAGCTAAGGCGTATTGGCCATACGTCGAAGCGAAGGATCGTGAGTATTGTTAAGTCAGGGCTTCGAGATACTAATCTACTTGAATTGCTTCCCGTACGCGGTACTCCCCCGACAAATACTCAAGTATCCCATACACGCTCTTCCTTGTGACCACCGGCTGCCCATCGTCCCTTACATCCCTCATCAGCCTCTCCATAAGCGGGCCCAGTTCCTGATTGAGCCTTCTTGGGTTCAGCTCACCGATCAGGCTTTCAGGGGTCATCCAGGCACCGGGCATTACTCCTGCAAAAAGTCTGAATGTCGAGAGCAGTGTAAACTCCTGATCCCAATATGTGTTGCTCGGGTGACCAGCGTACCAGAAGGATAGCGGCAGGTGAAGCATCATCCCGGCGTCGGTGTAGCTTTTGCCGGGTGTGTCCCTGTCGGTATCAGTGAAGTAGAAGCCAACGTAGGCGTCGTTCCAGTTCCTTATCGCGTCGATCCTGTATCCCTTGTCGGAATCTATGAACTTACCGTATCTTGCTATTATGTCCGCATTGTATGTCGTATCGTGGTATCCGACCTCGGCCCAGTATCCCGAACGCCAGTCGTTCTTTCCATTGATAGGCAGGTAATAGGCTTTTCCGTTGTAGTAATCACGTCTGTATTCCGCAAGCTCTGCAAAGGAATTGAAATCCCTCTCCTTTACCACGGAGACCCTTCCGCCAATCCAGAAGGGAGAATCTTCAAGGAAATATCTGCCCCAGAAATTGCCGCCGAAGTAATTTTCATCAAGCCAGCCAACTTCTCCAACCGCCCATGCCCTTTCATCAAGCTTGTAAATGTAGCTCAGAACGCCCTTCCATATCCTTGTTTTGTCGTTCATCTCCGGCTGCCACCATATATCGATGTCGTTCTCTATCGGCTGCCTCACCTTGAGATATGCTTCCCATCCCCGGGATGAACGCAGACGGCCTATGTAATCTATGTCAAGCCTTCCCATATAGTCATTGTCCAGAGTCCTGTCTATCCTCGGTTCGTATGCAAGCGCGATCCGGATGTCGGCAGCTCCGTTCCTGATGCTCTCCCCCGGTCCTGCCATCACCTTCCACTCTTCTCCGGGAAGCGTTCCGTACTTCGTCTTCGGTGCCCATGCAGCGGCCTTCTCCTCAAGGTCATAGGCATTCAGCTTGTGCAGCCTTATCAGCGCCATCTTTTCCGTGTTGAGCTCTATCCGCGAAACAGGTGTTCCTCTAACCATTGATGAGATCGAGCAGGCTTCCGCATCCCAGGGTATCATGTGGGCGGTCAGGATGATCGCGCGTGCCGCGGCCTCCGCCTGTGATGAATACCCAATATTCTCATAAGCCACGTGCACCTTTTTGTCCCCTGCGAGGACCACCGTATTCCTAAGCCCGAAGCCCTTCTTGCCAAGTTCGGACTGTAGTTCCGATGCCATCTTTTCAATATCAGTCTCGTCCCAGTCAGTCAGCAGCGGTTCCGGCGTCTCAGCTTTGTTTTTCCCTCCAAATACTGGCTTTGAAAGGTCAAAGGCATAGCTGAGTCCGAAGCAGAACTCCTCGCCCCTCTGCCAGCTCAGGCTTCCGTTCAGTCCCCACTCGCTTTTCAGCACTATCCCAAAGTTGTATTTTTCCTTTGCGGGATCCGGATGGATCTTTTTGCCGCTCACCCTGTCCTGCGTATAATCGAGAGGTGAATACTCTGCTTTGAACTCCAGCCATTCAGCCGGTTCCCAGGATATGCCCCCGTAGAAGCCATTGTAGGCATCGGTCGCATAACCGAGAGTGACAGAAAGCTCCTTATGCCTCCAGGTTCCCGCCGCGAAATATGCCTTGCGGATCTCGGTTCCCATCATGTCAAGCGCTCCGACAGCAATGGCAGGTCTCGACCCCTTCTGGTCCATAAGCAGAAACTTGACGTCCATTGCCTTGTCTTTATAACGTCCGTAGCCGGGACTGATTATGTCTGCTGTCTCAAACTCCGTAAGCCGGATATTCATCTCAAGCCACGGAAAGAGCCCGATGCTGGCAGAACCGCTCCTGTAAGGATAAAAATCGCAGTAAGAGATCCACCCCATCCCATCCCCGGGCATGTCGGCAGTAGGATATTCCCAAAGCCCCGCCAGTCCCGAATTGGAAGGCGAAGCCGCAAAAGCAGTCAGTGCAGTAAGTAACAGAATAGTAAGTGAGTAAAAGAAAAGTCTGCATCTCTTCATCATAATTAAAAGCCCCCATGAATAAAGACAATAAGAAACGCTCACTATTATATAGGACGCACGCAGATTACGCGATAAAATAAGAATGCTTGCCTACACCAGCAGAAATACCTATAATAATGTGCGGTTGAGCGGTGGCTGAGCAGTTGCTGAGCAATTGCTGAGCGGTCGTAAGAACCAAAAGCACCGTCGTTCCCGAATGCTCTAATCTGGAATCTAGCGACTTGGAGCTTAGGGTCCATATACCTAGTCATAGTCAGGTTCTAGAGACACTGGATCCCCGATACTATCACTCGGGGATGACGTAAAACAAAATAGTTTCACCGACTGAATGTTTGACAGTAGTTTTTATATTTGACCATAATCTGACAGTAATTTCCCAACGGCTCAGCAACCGCTCAGCAATTGCTCAGCTATATTTTAAATAAGGTGGATATTCTTATGAATAATTGCAGTATTTTTCATTTCCAGAAACTTGAAATTTATCAATTAGCTAAAGAAATCACGAAGGACTGTTACATCCTGACTAAAAAGTTTCCTTCAGAAGAAAAATTCGCATTACTTTCGCAAGTATACAGGGCAGCAATTTCTGTTCCCTCAAACATAGCTGAAGGTTCATCAAGAAAGAGCAGAAAGGATCAATTGCACTTTTTGAATATTTCGTATGGATCACTTATGGAACTTGTATGCCAATTGGAATTATCTAAAGATATTGGATATATAGATGACAATGATTTAAGTTCTTTTACCCAGAAAGCTAACAATCTTGCAGTAAAAATGACAAATTACGCAAGATATTTAGAACGCACATCGTAAATATTGCTATATAATAATGCCTAAGCAACATCTCTGGCGCCCTAAGAGGTTTTAACAGTTGATTTAAACGGTTAATCGTCATATTTCACAATAGCTCAGCAACTTCTTAGCCAGAGCTCAGCTGAATTTCACAACCGCTCAGCAATTGCTCAGCAACCGCTCAGCCATCGCTCAGCCGCATTTTTTCATTCAATCGGAGGTCCTCACATAATGGGAAAAAATAAAAAAATCTCCCTCTTCATCCTCTCTCTCTACCTATTCTCAATATTTTCGCCGCTCACTGCTTACGCACAGCCTTCCGGATCGGCGGCTGCTGTTCAGGCGGCGGCGGAGGCTTTGAGCATGAACGGAGAGGGAAACGGAGTCGGATTTCCGGGAGACGGTGACGCGGACACCGGAATAAACGGCGATTCAGAGAGCACTGCAGACTTCCCGGATATAGAGGATCAGGCTTCTACTGAACCTATCGTCGTGGACGAGACTCTCAAAGATGAAGATAAACTTGGAACGACCTCCGCACCGGATGCTGCAGTAAAGACTTCCCCGCGCCTTGACCCAAGAGAGGTCAAGGGAAGCAGCATGTTCAACAACCTCCGTGACAGGCTCATGCGCTTCGGCTCGGATTTCTTCAGGACAAAAAGAACAGACACCCTTGCTTACGCTCCTGTAGGCCCCAATTATGTCGTGGCTCCCGGTGACGAGGTCAAGATCAACCTCTGGGGATACAGCGAGATCCGTGCAAACCTGGTCGTGGACAGGGACGGAAACCTAACTCTGCCCCAGGCCGGACCGGTAGCAGCCGCAGGGCTTACCTTCTCAGAACTTCAGCAGGCTGTTGATAATGCATATAGAAGGATACTCAACGACTTTGAACTTAACGTGACAATGGGCAAGCTCCATACGATAACCGTATACGTCACGGGACATGCGGCACGTCCCGGAGCCTACGCCATATCCTCAATGGCAACTCTTATAGATGTTCTCTCTCATGCCGGAGGCCCTTCTCTTTCCGGATCTATGAGGGCGATTGAGGTCAAGCGCGGCAACAAAAAAATAGCAACACTGGACGTCTATAACCTCCTGCTCAAAGGAGAGAGAAAGGGAGACACCAGGCTTGCTGAGGGAGATGTTATATTCATCCCGACAGTCGGACCCCTTGTCGCAGTCGCCGGAAATGTCAAAAGGCCGGCCATATATGAACTTAAAGGTAAGGAAAACAAACTCAGCGATGTCATTTCACTCGCGGGCGGACTCACGGCCGGAGCCTACAAAGGACGCATCCAGCTTGTCCGTGTTGAGCACAACACATACAGGACAGCTTTTGAATCAGACCTCAACTCCCCTACTGCCAATGTCCAGATACTTAAAGACGGCGACCTTCTTAAGATATTCGCTGTACCCGGCGGAGCATACAACGTCAGGATCGCCGGAGCCGTCATACAGCCGGGCGTCTACCCCATCGAACCCGGAGTGACCACTCTCACGGAAATACTCAACCGTGCAGGCGGACTTCTATACACCGCGGCAACAGAGGGAGAACTCACCAGAGTAGAGGTCAGCCCACAGGGTCCCGTAACCACAAGGATAAAGCTGAACCTCAAAGAGGCTGAAAAAGGAACTTCCCGATTCGTCCTCCACCGTGACGACTACCTCTTTGTCCGCACCGTTCCGGACTGGAACATCTACAGAAGCGCCAACATTACGGGAAGAGTCCTCTACCCCGGCAACTACGCCGTAAAGAGGGGCGAGCGTCTATCCTCACTGCTCGAAAGAGCGGGCGGTTACGCTGACGATGCATTCACCCGGGGAGCTGTCTTGCTTCGTGAAAGCGTCAGGGTGGATCAGCAGAAGCAGATAGACGACATGATCAAGACACTTGAAAGAGAGATCGTTTATGCGGGGAATCAGGCAGTCGCGACATCAACAGGAACCAGCGATGTGGCATACGCCAAAGAGAGCATGGCTATGAAAAACAGATACCTTGACGCCGTCAAGACCATAAAAGCATCGGGAAGGCTTGTCATCACGCTTCCCGAAGATTACAGATTGCTTAAGGGCAGCCCCTTCGACGTTACACTTGAAGAGGGTGACCGTCTCCACATTCCCGACAAACCGGGAACAGTCCAGGTCATCGGCTCCGTCCTTACACCTGCGGCATTCGTATACAGAGAAGGACAGCCCTTCAACGCCTACGTCAAAATGGCCGGGGGCTACAGCATCTCAGCCAACCCGAAGAGAACATACATAATGAAAGCCGACGGCTCCACAGTAAGGGCCCTGGCAGGCAACAAACCGCGCATAGTGGAAGAGGGCGATTTCATAGTAGTCCCCGAAAAGGTCAACTTCGTCCCCACCATGCGCAACACCATGAACATAGCCGACATCCTCTACAAGTTTGCACTGGGAGTAGCCGCCGTCAACAACATCACGAAGTGATAGCTAAGCGGTGGCTAAGCGGTAGCTGAGCAGTTGCTGAGCGATCGTAAGAACCGGAAATACAAAAGCGATAATAGCTAAGCAATAGCTAAGCAGTGGCTGAGCGGTTGCTAAGCGGTCGTCAGAACTGGAAAAATGAATAATGGCTAAGCTATTCTTAAGCATCTGCTTAGCTGCACTACCAGGTTTTTATAGGTTTTACAATTGCTTAGCGACTGCTTAGCTGCATTAAAAAGGTTTTGTAGGTTTTACAATTGCTTACCGATTGCTTAGCGATTGCTTAGCCATTGCTCAGCAACTGCTTAGCATCTTTAAAAGGTTTTGTAGTTTTTACAATTGCTTAGCGACTGCTCAGCCATTGCTCAGCGATCGCTTAGCTATATTTAAGATAAGGCGGATAAAATTATGGATAAATCCAGTATGTTCCATTTTCAGAAACTTGAAATCTACCGATTGGCGAAGGAAGTTGCAAAAGATTGTTACAGCATGACTCAGAAGTTTCCATCAGGGGAAAAGTTTGCCTTGATCCCGCAAGTTTACAGGGCTGCAATATCTGTACCATCTAACATTGCTGAAGGTGTCTCAAGAAAAGGGAAAAAGGATCAAATCCATTTTTTAAATATATCCTATGCCTCTCTGATGGAACTCGTTTGTCAGTTGGAAATATCACAAGAAATAGGTTATATAGATGATTGTGATCTAGCTTCATTTAAACAAAAAGCAAATAATCTTGCTGTTAAAATGAATAATTACACCAATTACGTTAAACGACTGGCGGAATGATTTTTAATAATAATTGCTAAGCTGTAGCTAAGCAGTGGCTAAGCGGTCGTGATATCTTAAGGTACTGGAAATGCAAAAGCGATAATAATTGCTAAGCTGCTTTAAAAGGTTTTGTAGATTTTACAATTGCTTAGCGACTGCTTAGCCATTGCTCAGCAACTGCTTAGCTATCACTGCCAATTCGAGCCGACAAAGGAGAAACACTATGGACAATATAAACGAACAGCCTAACACAAATAGCCATCCCGGCTCCGACGGGAACCTCTACGAGGTATCCTTGCTCGACTTGGCAGTGATTTTGGTGCGCCAGCGCTTCTTCATCATAAAATTCACCTCACTATTCGCGTTGCTGGCAATAATCTACTCTCTCCTGGCTACGCCGGTTTATAAGAGTACGCTGCAGATCATGCCTCCGGGGGTGGATGGACAATCCGGCGCTGCAGCAATGCTTGCGGCAACTGGGCTTGGGGAACTTGCAGGTGGCTTTGGGGGCACTCAGGGCGATACTGTTGTTGGGATAACCAAGAGCACTGTTGTGCTTGACAGGGTCATCGACAAGAACGGACTTTTGACGAGGGAACCGGAAGGCTTCAGTATTATCGGCGCTGTAAAGGGACTCTTCTCTTCTGAGGGAGAGAAGGAGCCTAAAATGCGCACATTAGTTCGAACATCTTTGTCTGATCAGATCCAGTCGGCGGCGGATAAGAAGAGCGGGATCATATCTGTATCCGTATCGGACACATCGCCGGAGATGGCAGTCCAGCTTGCCCAGTCTCTCTTTGACGAGACGCTTGACGTAATGCAGGATGTCGCTGTCACCCCCTCCGCAAAACAGAGGCTTTTTATTGAAGAACAATTGAAAGAGAACAACAAGGCCCTTATGAAAGCGGAAAACGACCTCTCTGCATTTTTGAAGGACACAGGCATGAGTTCTCCAAGCGGCACCCCCTCCGACATCGGATCACTGGGATCGCTCCAGGCCCGCATGGTCGCCAAGGAAATAGAGATAAAGGCGGCAAGAAGATTCGCCACAGACGCAAACCCAAAGCTAAAGCAGCTACAGGCTGAATACAACGCCATCAAAAAGCAGTTTGAGGCAAACAAAGGAATGCTCAATGCTTCATCGGGAACAGGGGAGATAAAAAACATCACCGAATCCTCGCTCCAGTATGCAACCCTCTTCCGTGAATACAAATTCAGGGAGAGCCTCGTAACTATACTCCTAAGACA
>Ga0334883_1004929_pt1 | contig 12263 bp, 10 predicted proteins | sample GraSluR1_MG_6_FD_207230 | JGI IMG/M metagenome (GOLD analysis project Ga0334883, IMG submission 207230) | Sludge microbial communities from methane-producing bioreactor in Wageningen University, Netherlands - Granular Sludge_09_05-R1 | ecosystem: Engineered > Bioreactor > Anaerobic >... | reverse complement strand
CAGCCCGCCAACACTAGGGGTTACTTCCACATTCTCTTCATCAATATTAATCTGTACCGGTAACCGGTTTGAAATAATTAGAAATCGACTCATAGTTTTTCTATATTTGTTCGCCATTATTATACTGAAAATATAGCAATTTTCAAAGTTAAACAAAATCAACGACAATTGTTCATGACAAATCTGGATTACGGAATTATAGGAAATGGAAAAAGTGCAGCACTTATTTCAAAATCAGGAGCATTGGAATGGCTTTGCTTGCCGGATTTCGATTCGGCTTCAGTTTTTGCGAAAATTCTGGATAAAGAAAAAGGCGGAAGTTTTGAATTTATCACAGGGGATGATTATTTCTACACGCAAAGATATATTCCCAAAACCAACATTTTAAGTACAAAATATTCAAACGGAACCGACAGTTTTGAGGTGATTGATTTTATGCCGCGGTATCGTTTTCAAAACGGAAAAGAACATATTTACTCTCCACCGGATGTCATTCGTTACATTAAATTGAAATCGGGAAAACCAAAATTTAAAATTCACTACGACCCGCGGCTGGAATATGCCGAAAGGAAAACCATAACCGAGGTTCGAAAAGAATACATAAAAAGTTTTACCCGTACGGGAGCTTACGATTCCCTTTATTTGTACACAAACTTCATAATGGAGAAAGTGGTAAACGGAGATGAGATAGAGCTTGAAAGAGATGGGTTTTTTCTGATCAGCTACAATCAAAAACTTTTAAAACAAACTTCTGAAAGGTCGTATCTGAAATTGCAGCGCACAAAAGTTTACTGGCTAAACTGGGCCGAAGACACACATCGTTTTAGCGATTACAATGAAGAAATTCTCCGAAGCGCCCTGGTTCTGAAACTGTTAAACTATGACAAAACAGGCGCAGTACTGGCCGCTGCAACCACTTCGCTGCCCGAAACCATTGGCGAAATCCGCAACTGGGATTACCGTTTTTGCTGGCTGCGCGATGCCTCTATGGTTATAAAAATAATGACCAAGCTGGGCCATCTGAACAGCGCCCAGCGTTTTCTGAATTTCATCATCGATGTGGTATCCGACAAAGATGAAAAAATACAGATCATGTACGGCATAAAAAAGGAAAAGAACCTGAGGGAAAGGATACTTACACACCTTTCGGGTTACGAAAACAGCGCGCCGGTGCGCATTGGAAACGCGGCTTACAAACAAAAGCAACACGACATTTACGGCATATTGATGGATGTAATTTATCAACAGTTCAGCCTTTTCGAGGTTTCGTTGCAAAACAGCGAGGAGCTTTGGACCATTACCCGGAGTATTGTTCGCATTGTGCGCAAAAACTGGCGGAAGCCCGATCGCGGAATCTGGGAAATACGAACCGACCAGCGGCATTTTGTTTTTTCGAAACTGCTTTGCTGGGTGGCTATCGACCGTGCCATTAAGGTTGCAGAACTTATTAAAAATGAGCATTATGTTGAAAAATGGGGAAAACTCCGGGATACCATCTCCAAAGACATCATGAAAAAAGGATGGAATGAGGAAGTCCAGGCTTTTACGCAGGCTTATGGATCAAAAGATATCGATGCCTCTACCCTGCTTATGGAAGCGTATGGATTTATCGATGCTACCGATCACCGTTACATCAGCACAGTAAAAGCAACAGAAAAAGAGCTCAGCCGGAACGGGTTGATGTACCGCTACAAAAACCGGGATGATTTCGGGCTACCCACATCATCGTTTACAATATGCACCTTCTGGCTCATCCAGGCGCTGAATAAAATTGGTAAAAGAACCCAGGCACGTGAACTCTTCGACAAACTGCTTACTTACAGCAATCATGTGGGGCTTTTCAGCGAAGATATCGACTTTGAAACAAAACGGCTTCTGGGCAATTTTCCGCAGGCCTATTCCCATTTGGCTTTAATTGAAACTGCCATGCTGTTTTCGAAGGATATTGAGTTAAAAAGTAAGTTCTGATTTTCTGCTTGTGTTCGATTTGGTTTTATGGAAAATTCAGCACAATCACCGAATGAACTTCATGCAAAACCTGAGTTTTAATTATTTCTCCGAAATATCAGGATTTCAATTTGCAATAATCATTCCGGTAAACTGAACAACGGCCTGCCGAACAAAACCTTTTTATTTCATTTTTGTTTATTTTGTTAAGAAGTAATTTTAAACAAAAGAAATGAATTTTAGAGGACAAACATTTGAAAAAGTGGACAAAAAGGTTACCCAATGGATGAAAAACAACGGGCTGACATTGTTGAGACTAAGTATCGGAATTATCTTTTTCTGGTTCGGATTTCTGAAATATTTTGAAGGATTGAGCCCGGCCGAAGATATTGCCACCAAAACCATTGACGCAATGACCTTTGGGCTTTTCCCAGAAAAAGTTATACTCTACGGACTGGCAACCTGGGAAGTGCTGATTGGCATCGGTTTAATTTTCAGAATTTTTCTGCGCGAAACCTTGTTGTTACTCTTTTTGCAAATGGCCGGAACTTTCATGCCGGTATTTCTTTTCCCCGGTGAAGTTTTTGCTGTATTCCCATACTCCCTAACCATGGAAGGGCAATACATTATTAAAAACCTGGTGGTGATGAGCGCAGGAATAGTTTTGGGAGCCACGGTGAGGGGATGGAGGCTGGAACCTTCGGAAGAAGACCAGGAAAAGTCATAAAATTCAATACATAAATGAAAAAAATTCTGCTGACCGGAGCAACCGGATATATCGGAAAAAGACTTCTTCCTGTTTTGCTGGAGAAAGGACACGAGGTAATTTGCTGCGTGCGCGACCGGCAACGATTCGATGTTTCAGCGTATAAAACAGAAAACCTGAAAATTATTGAGGTAGATTTTCTAAGTGCTGAAACTCTGGTCAAAATTCCGGATGACATTGATGCAGCATATTTCCTCATTCACTCCATGTCGGCTTCAACCGGCGATTTTGAAAAACTGGAAGCCACTGCGGCAGAGAATTTTAAAACCCGCATGGAGCAAACCAAAGCCAAACAGGTGATTTACCTGAGCGGAATTATCAACGAAGGAAAACTCTCGAAACACCTCAGCTCCAGAAAGCGGGTGGAAGAAATCCTGGCGTCGGGAAATTACAACCTGACCACTCTGCGAGCCGGAATTATTGTTGGTTCGGGCAGTGCATCTTTTGAAATCATTCGCGACCTGGTGGAAAAATTACCGGTAATGATTGCCCCGAAATGGCTCAAAACCAAAACGCAGCCCATTGCCATACGCAATGTCATTGAATTTCTTACGGGTGTTTTACTGAACGAACAAACCTATAACCAAAGTTTCGATATTGGCGGACCGGAAGTTCTGACTTACAAGGAGATGCTGCTTCAGTTTGCCAAGGTTCGAAAACTGGAACGCACCATCATTTCTGTTCCGGTAATGACTCCCAAACTTTCGTCTTACTGGCTTTATTTTGTCACATCAACCTCATACAAGCTGGCCGTAAACCTGGTAAACAGCATGAAAGTGGAAGTGATTGCCCGCAAGAACGATTTGCACCAAAAGCTGGACATAAATTTACTTTCGTATGAAGAAGCGGTACGTATAGCGTTCGACCAGATTGCCCAGCAGGAAGTCATTTCAAGCTGGACCGACGCGCTCTCTACAGGAAACTTGATAAAAGGAATCTCGCAACTGATTGAAGTTCCGGTTTACGGTTGTTATCAGGACAAGCGAAAAATAAACGTAAGGGACGAGAGTAAAACGTTAAGCAGAATATGGTCGATTGGTGGCGAAAGCGGTTGGTATTATGCCAATGCACTTTGGAGGTTGCGAGGTTTTACAGATAAACTGGCAGGCGGAGTTGGCTTGCGAAGAGGCCGCAAAAATCCGAAAGAAATTACCACAGGTGAAACACTCGATTTTTGGCGGGTAATTTATGCCAACCGGTCCGAAAAACGGTTGCTGCTTTATGCTGAAATGAAGCTTCCGGGCGAGGCCTGGCTTGAGTTTAAAATTGAAACCGGCACTTTACATCAAACAGCTACATTTCGTCCATTAGGCCTTTTGGGAAGAATTTACTGGCACGCAGTTATGCCGTTTCACGGAATTATTTTTAAAGGGATGATTAAAAAATTGGCACAATAAAATATGGGATTTTATCAATTGCACAAAACGCAAAAAATTCCGGCTTCGGTGGAAAAAGCCTGGGATTTTATTTCATCGCCGGCCAACCTGAAAAAAATTACACCGGCCTATATGGGATTCGACATTACCAGCAAAAACCTTTCTGAAAAAATGTACCCTGGAATGATCATCAGTTATAAAGTGAGTCCGGTTTTGGGCATTAAAACCACCTGGGTTACTGAAATCACACATGTGAAAGACGGGGATTATTTTGTGGATGAACAGCGTGTTGGCCCCTATTCCATGTGGCATCACGAGCATAAAATCGAATCCATTCCGGGCGGTGTACTCATGACCGACATTGTTTCGTACAAACCGCCGTTTGGTTTTTTGGGCTCAATTGCAAACACACTCCTCATTAAAAGCAAGTTGAAAGAAATTTTCGATTTCCGTACCAAAGCCGTTGAAGAAATATTCGGGAAATGGGAGGAATTTAATACTATTTCTTAAAAATGAAATAAACGGCAAGAATTAAAAATCCAAAACCAATGAGGTGATTAATCCTGAAAGTTTCATTTTTGAAAAACAACAGGGTAAAACCCATAAAAACGACCAGTGTTATTACCTCCTGAAGCACCTTCAACTCCACCAGCGAAAAAGGACCGCCATTTTCCCTGAAACCGATGCGGTTGGCCGGCACCTGAAAAAAGTACTCGAACAAAGCAATTCCCCAGCTGATTAAAACCACCGCTATCAGCGGCAACGCCTCAAACCATTTAATTTCCTTAAATTTCAAATGGCCGTACCAGGCAAACGTCATAAACGTATTAGACAATACAAGCAAAACAATGGTATAGAGCGATTTCATAGTTATTCTCAATAAAATCAAATTGCAGAAAAAATTGTGCAATAGTAATTCAAATTCTGCATAAATGATTCCGGCACTATGAAAAAATTTCAAAATCTGATTTTAACAATACAGGAAAAATCTCATGTCGCTTTTCTTCAAAATCTGTTTTAAATATTAAAACCCATTCCCCAATTTTTTCTACCTTTATACAAACCAAAAAAATAAAGTTATGCCTAAAATCAGCCGACTTGACGCGTTACGTTACCACGAAAAAGACCGCCCGGGAAAAATTGAAGTAGTGCCAACCAAGCCGCACAACACGCAATACGACCTTTCGCTGGCCTACACTCCAGGCGTAGCACAACCGTGTATTGAGATTGAAAAAAATCCGGAAAATGTTTACAGGTACACAACCAAAGGCAATCTGGTTGCTGTTATTTCAAACGGTACGGCAGTTTTGGGTCTGGGCTATATCGGTCCTATGGCCGGTAAGCCGGTGATGGAAGGGAAAGGCCTGCTTTTCAAAATTTTTGCCGATGTGGATGTGTTCGACATTGAAGTGGCTGAAAAAGATCCGAAAAAATTTATCGAGGTGGTAAAAGCCATTTCTCCCACATTTGGAGGGATCAATCTCGAAGACATAAAAGCTCCCGAGTGTTTTGAAATTGAAGAGACACTCAAAAAAGAGCTCGATATTCCGGTATTTCATGATGACCAGCACGGAACAGCCATTATTACAAGCGCTGCCCTGATGAATTGCCTGGAACTGGTTGGAAAAGACATTCAAAAAATAAAAGTATTTGTGAGTGGGGCCGGTGCTGCCGGATGCGCCTGTGCCAAAATGTTTGTAAGCATCGGCGTAAATCCGGAGAATCTGATTATGTATGACATCAATGGGGTTCTTACCAGTGACAGAAAAGATTTGTCGTGCGGGAACAGGCAGTTTGCAACCGGCAAAAACATTCGTACAATTGAGGAAGGAATAAAAGGTGCCGATGTATTTCTGGGAGTTTCGGCCGGAGGGATTTTAACAAAGGCCATGCTAAAAACGATGGCCAAAAACCCCATTGTGTTTGCCCTTGCCAATCCTGTGCCCGAAATTTCGTACGAGGATGCCATTGCCGCCCGCAAAGATATAATTATTGCCACCGGACGGAGCGATTACCCAAACCAGGTGAATAATGTGCTGGGATTTCCCTTCATTTTCCGCGGGGCATTGGATGTTAGAGCAACCCAGATTAACGAAGAAATGAAAATTGCAGCAGCAAAAGCCATTGCCGGACTGGCAAAAGACTATGTACCTGAAATTGTAGCCCGGGCTTACAACAAGCAAAACATCATTTTTGGCCGCGATTACATTATTCCCAAACCGCTCGATCCACGCCTGATTACAACCGTTTCAAAAGCAGTTGCCAAAGCAGCAATAAAATCCGGAGTGGCACGGAAGCCTGTTAAAAACTGGACCGTATATGAGCAGGAACTCATAAACCGGATGGGAATCAACAGCAAACTCGTTATGGCCATTCGCAACAAGGCACGTCAAAAACCAAAACGAGTTGTATTTGCCGAAGGAAATAATTTTAAAGTGCTTAAAGCTGCGCAGTTTGTCATTCGTGAAAAAATTGCACACCCCATACTTCTGGGAGACGAGGAAAAAATTAAAATGCTGATAAAAGAAAACCAGCTTGAACTGGAGCACATCCCAATCATCGACACGTATAAGTCGATAACCGAAGAAAAAAGACATAAACTGGCCAAAGTCCTTTACGAAAAAAGAAAACGGAAGGGAATGACTTACGATGAAGCGGTTGAAAAAACCTATAACCGCGATTACTTTGGAGCGTTGATGGTGGAAACCGGAGAAGCCGATGCCTTTATTTCAGGCTTTTCAAGAAAATATGCCGATACCATTCGCCCGGCTTTGCAGGTAGTTGGAGTGAATGAGGAGTTTAACCACATTGCTGGTATGTATATTATGATAACTAAGCATGGACCTGTTTTTCTGGCGGATACCACTGTAAACATGGATCCTACTGCACAAACGTTAGTGGACACAACCATTTTAACTGCCAACGAGGTAAAGCGCTTCAACATTGAGCCAAAAATTGCACTGCTCTCCTATTCCAACTTCGGCGCATTCAAAGGCCTGGGAAGTCCCGTGAGGGTGAAGGAGGCGGTTGCCATTTTGCACGAAAAATACCCCGATTTGATGGTGGACGGCGAAATGCAGGCCAATTATGCCCTGAACGGGAAACTGCGCTACAAGCGGTATCCGTTCAACAAGCTGGGCGATATGGATGCCAATACGCTAATATTTCCTAACCTGAGTTCAGGAAATATTACATATAAGGTTTTACAATCACTCGGGGCTTCAGAGGCAATCGGACCTGTTTTAATGGGAATGAAAAAACCGATACACATTTTGCAGCGCGACAGTTCGGTACGCGAAATTATAAATATGGTGGCCATTGCTGTGGTTGATGCGCAATCGGTACCCGATGAGTAAATAACCATCCCTAAGGGTTACACAATTCCCTTAGGGTGTCATTCTTTAGTTGCCGCCAAACACAAAACCCTTAGGGCTAAATAGTTATATCAAAATTTTCGGGTTAAAAAAGAAAATCCCTAAGGGAGTTGCACAACCCTTGGGGATTTTTCTTCCACAAACTCCAGCCGTTTCTACTGGTATGTTTTACCCGTTCTGCACACATTTCCAGCGCATTCCACTTCACGGCTTGTTTTAATTCCCTTCCACTTTTGGGGTGACAATATCCGATGAGAAAGGCAGCAGGTGGTAGTAACAAGCGTTTCAACTGGTGAAATATTGGTCACTTCTACAGGATTAAAATTGTTTCTCTTCAAGGGATTCCCGATCCTTATCAGCAGAACTCGCATCCGCCAGCCGGCAGATAATCATTCCTTCAAATGAAAACTTTTTTCAAACCCGTTTCTTTTCAGATTTTTCGCGTTACTTTTGAGAATCGAAAAAAGAGAACATGAACATTGAAAAATATCCGTCGAAACTGCTGGAAAATGCGGTGAATGAATTTTCAAAACTGCCGGGGATTGGCCGGAAAAGTGCCCTGCGTATGGTTTTGCACCTGCTCAGGCAAAATAAGGAGTCAGTTACCGCGTTTGGCGAAAGCCTGATTCAGCTGCGCAACGAAATCAAACACTGCAAGGTTTGTCACAACATTTCCGATACTGAAATCTGCCAGCTTTGCGCCAACCCGGCCCGCAACAACTCGGTAATTTGCGTGGTGGAAAACATCCGCGATGTGATGCTGGTTGAAAATACGCACCAGTACAACGGATTGTATCACGTGCTGGGCGGCATCATTTCGCCCATGGACGGAATCGGCCCCAACGAACTGGAAATCAACTCTCTTATTGAAAGAGCAAGCCAACCCGATGTGATTGAAATTATTCTTGCACTACCAACTACTATGGAAGGTGATACCACCAACTTCTACATTTTCCGCAAACTAAAAGACAAGCCGGTGCGGGTTACCACACTGGCGCGCGGCCTGGCAGTGGGCGATGACCTGGAATATACCGATGAAATTACGTTGGGAAGGTCGCTGGTAAACCGGGTGCTGTACGAAAATTCGGTGGGAAAATAATCCGGCACAAAAATCAGAATTCCTTCTGTTTTCCGTTATCCAATGGAAATGCTACATTTGAAACTTTAAAGCCAGGCTGAATAAATGGAACTTTCGGTAATTATTGTCAACTACAACGTAAAACATTTTTTGGAGCAGTGCCTGCACTCGGTACTAAAAGCTTCAAAAACGATTTCTTCTGAAATTTTTGTGGTTGACAACAATTCGGTGGACGGCTCCACTCAGGTTGTCAAAGAAAAATTTCCGCAGGTTCACCTCATCGAAAACAAGGAGAATGTTGGATTCTCCAAAGCCAACAACCAGGCTGTACGGTTGGCTAAAGGCAAATACATTCTGTTGCTGAATCCGGATACGGTTGTGGAAGAAGACACGTTCACCAAAGTCGTCAAGTTTATGAATGAACACCCCGATGCCGGTGGTTTGGGCGTAAAAATGATTGATGGAAAAGGAAACTTTCTGCCCGAATCGAAACGGGGACTGCCCACGCCGTGGGTTGCCTTTTATAAAATGTTTGGGTTATCGAAACTGTTTCCCAAATCGAAAAAATTCGGAAAATACCACCTCTCCTACCTCGATGAAAATGAAACCCACGAAGTGGAAGTGCTGGCCGGCGCTTTTATGCTGATGCGAAAGGAAACCCTCGACAATGTAGGCCTTCTCGACGAAACGTTTTTTATGTATGGCGAAGACATCGACCTTTCGTACCGGATTACGCAGGGCGGCTACAAAAACTATTATTTCCCCGAAACCACCATCATTCATTACAAAGGTGAAAGCACAAAAAAAGGATCGCTCAATTACGTGAAAGTATTTTACAAGGCGATGATTATTTTCGCGCAGAAGCATTTTTCGGGTGGAAAAGCCGGAGCTTTCTCGGTTTTGCTAAACCTGGCCATCTGGTTCCGGGCGTTGCTTTCGATTTTGAAAAGAATTATCGATCGCATTTTTCTACCGGCACTCGATGCAATATTCATTTTTACGGGATTTCTTCTTCTTACACCCCTGTGGGAAAACATACGTTATGAACCAGGTTATTATCCACCTGATTTTTTGCACCGGGCAGTTCCCGTTTATATCCTTTTCTGGCTGGCAGCTATTCTCTCTTCCGGAGGGTACAAAAAACCGGTGAACCTGCTCCACGTAGCACGGGGAATTTTATGGGGAACCATTGCCATTTTGCTGGTCTATTCGCTGGTTGACGAGGAATACCGGTTTTCAAGAGCATTGATTTTACTGGGTTCAGTTTGGGCCATAATACTGCTCATTGTTTACAGACTGGTATTTCATAAAATGAAGTGGAAAGCATTTGGTCTGGATATTAAACGTTCCAAAAAAATTGCCATTGCCGGACACCCTGCCGAAGCCGTGCGCGTGAGGGAAATCCTTCAGCAAACGCGTATTAAGTCTGAATTTGCAGGTTTTATTTCCATCGACGAATCGGACCGGGGCGAACAATACATCGGCTCGCTGAACCAACTAAATGAGATTGTTCGCATCAACCGCATCGATGAAATTATTTTCTGCGCCGAAAACATCAGTTCGGCTGAAATCATCAGGGCTATGCTGGAACTGACCTCGCTCGACATCGACTTTAAAATTGCCCCGCCCGAGAGTATCAGCATCATTGGCAGTAACTCCATTCACACCGCCGGCGATTTGTATGTGGTGCACATCAATGCCATTACCAAACCGGCCAACCGCAGAAGAAAAAGACTTTTCGATTTTTTCTTAGCACTGATATTCCTTGCACTGAGTCCTTTTCTGGTTTGGTTTTTCAGCAAAAAGGGCCGTTTCCTGAAACATTCCCGGCAGGTTCTGGCCGGAAAAAAATCGTGGGTGGGTTATGTTGAACCGTCAGAAAACCAGTCTGAACTGCCAACTTTAAAACCGGGCATTCTTTCTCCTGCAGACATATTTGAAAACCCAACATCAGATATTTCTAAAAGCAACCGGCTCAATGTGCTGTACGCCCGTAATTACAGTGTATTTACCGACGCCGAAATTTTAATGAAAGGCTGGAGAAATTTAGGAAAGTAAATATCACTTAAATTCACTAACTTGCCTAATTGAAAACAAAAGTAAACATCCATGAATGTTGTAAATTATACCGAATTAAAAAAAGATTTAAAAGTACATTTGAAAAAAGTATATGACGACCAGGACATTTTGATTGTTCACAGACCCAAAGGTAAAAGTGTGGTAATTCTGACACTGGATGAATACAATTCGTTTGCAGAAACCAAATACCTTTTAAGTACTCCAAAAAGTGCTGAACATTTGGCAAAAAGCATAAAAAATGTTGAAGAAGGTTTAACTCGGAAAGTGTCAATGGAAGAATTGAAAAGTTTTGAAACAAAGGAATGACAGTACAACTGCTTCACCACGGAAAAATAATCCTCCGCCCGTTGGAACCCGACGATGTTGAACTGCTGTACCGGTGGGAAAACAACATGGAAATCTGGGACCTGAGCAACACCCATACTCCGTTTTCCAAATATGTGCTGGCCGAATACATCAAAAATTCAGTAAAAGATATTTACGAAACCAAACAGTTGCGCCTCATTATCGAAAACTGGGAAAGACGACCCGTGGGTGCAGTCGATTTGTTCGATTTCGACCCCTATCACCAACGGGCCGGCGTAGGTATTTTAATTCACGACACCGAAGACCGCAATCGCGGATATGCTTCAGATGCACTTGAAGCCCTTTCAGAATATGCCGTTCATGCGCTCGGTCTGAAACAGTTTTATGCCAATATTGCAGCCGACAACCTGCAAAGCATTCGGCTGTTTGAAAAAGCGGGTTTCGTTCAGGTTGGCATAAAAAAAGACTGGATGAAAACCTTTTCCGGCTGGAAGGATGAAATTATGTTTCAAAAAATATTGGTTTGAAAAAAAATGGTTTTGCTACTATTGTGAATATTAAAATCATGAAATGTTATTCCATTATTGCCTGTATTTTGCTGGTATTTTTAATATCCTGTGCTGAGAATAGAGAAACGAATAACAGTTTTTCTGCCCAATTCGACCAACTAAAACCTGGGAAACTAACTGATCGTCAAACGAAAAAAGTCTGGCCTGGCGCACGACTTGAATGCGGCAAAAAGGACTTCCTGTTTTATAAACTTGGAATTACTCCTCATCCCCACTTCATTGCACAGGAAAAGGGCAACAACTATTTAAAAGTACTGATCCCCGGGAAGCACTATGGCCCAATTACAGGCGCCCAATGGGAAATTCCACTGGCCCCCCAGGACGAATATTTTTTTAGTTATCGTGTGAAATTTGATTCCGGTTTTGAATTTGTGAAGGGAGGAAAACTTCCGGGGCTGGCAGGCGGGAGGGTAAAAGCCGGACGTATTCCCAACGGTTACGACGGATGGAGCGCCCGAATGATGTACTGGGAAAAAGGAGAGTTAAGTTTCTACCTTTATTTCCCCAACCAGTCAACAAGATGGGGAGAACGCTTTTATCTGAAAAACCAGCAGAACGATACCCTGCAAATAGACAAAGGAAGCTGGCACCAGGTTACCCAACACGTAAAACTGAATACTCCGGGCAAAAACGATGGAATTCTGCAAGCCTGGTTCGACGGGAAAGAAGCTTTTTATTCAGATACCATCCTTTTCAGAAAAAGTGAAGAAATTAAAACAGACCGGATTTCTTACAGTGTTTTTATGGGAGGGGATGACCTGAGCTGGG
>Ga0334883_1004928_pt1 | contig 12265 bp, 12 predicted proteins | sample GraSluR1_MG_6_FD_207230 | JGI IMG/M metagenome (GOLD analysis project Ga0334883, IMG submission 207230) | Sludge microbial communities from methane-producing bioreactor in Wageningen University, Netherlands - Granular Sludge_09_05-R1 | ecosystem: Engineered > Bioreactor > Anaerobic >... | reverse complement strand
ACTGCCGGGATTCCTGTCACCGAATGTGGCAAAAGTCCTTGTCGAAAAATTCGGGATCGCCGGAATAGGTACGGTTGAAGATGATATCAAACTGTTTCTGAACTGACGTTGCCTGCAGCACTCAACGCATCAGTATGATTTCAGCGCCGCATTAAGCCTTAATAACTTCAGATTAACCTTAAGGCTTTCCAGGTAAGTCAGTGACCAGGAAAGGTGGTTATCCTCAAACATCACCGATCGCCACTGAGATCCCGTGTATCCCGGGCCACCGTAACCCAGAAGCAGTGGAGCCAGGGTGGCAATATCTCCATACTGAATCATTTGCCGGTATCCGTTTACTATTGTTTCCAGGTTATTTTGAAGACGAAGTCCCGGAACAGGGTTCTTCCCCCTGAGCATCACATTCCTCACAGCTTGCCTTGAATCAAACTTATTTGTAACAACCGGACTGACAGCCCATTGTTCCGGCGTCAAGCCCGCAATGTCAAGCAGCCTTTCCTGACAATCATCAATGAGCTTCAGGGTGCTGTCTATTGTTGCCAGAACCTCAAAATAAACGGGCGACCTGGTCTCAACAGTAAAGAACTCATAAGCTTTGCCAAGCGATTTATCAAACCTGTTAAAATGATTTGACAATACGATAGTATCACTTATCCTGCTCTTTGATGCGTTCAGACCCGGCAATCCGCTCAGTACTGAAAATCCTGCCAGCAGGAACAAAACGTAAATCGTGTTGGAAAAATCATAGTTCTTAATCCTTGATGTAACATAAAGATATACAGGCAGGAAAATAACAAAAGGGAAGGGAAGTGCTATCAACAGAAGTATACCTGCCCCGGGCCAGTGTAGTACCTTGAAGAGCATTGACGAGAATACGATAAGGCAGGTAACCCATGTTATAATATAGAGTGACTTTGTTTGTCTGGTTCCGTAATTTTTGTAATGATTAGAAAGGGCAGCAGGAAGGAAGACAAACACCAGGGTTGAAATCCCGGCAGTCATAAGAATTGCTGCACCTGGGAAATGATTGGTTTTGAACATCACGCCTGTTATTGTAACCAGCACAACAGCTAAACCGAGTATAAATAATTTCTGTTTCATAGCTTAGATTTATTATTCTGCTTCATCAGACCATGTGAGGATCTTCATCGCTATGACCTCTGCGAGAAGGATCCGGTTCTTTAACACTGTTATCGCATGCAGGGCAGGCAGTAAGGCAATATTTTCACTTTCATCCTGTCCGGAGGGGAAAAATGAAGAGTAATCAAGTAATGGTCCCAGTATTTCCATCTTATCCTGGTCAACCGCTCCGGCCAGTAATCCGGTATAGTTATTCATTGCTTCATCCAGCTGCCGGCGATGTTCTGTTCCCGGGAACATGACCTGTTCTGCAGGCGAAGGGTGAAAGGGTTTTGTAAGATTCCTGTAGTCTATTCTGGTTAATACTCCCGTATTGATCAGTTGCGGGGGATTCTGCAAAGGATTACCGGGTGATCCTTCGGCGATTTTAACCATTTCGGCCTCCATATCCGCGATGATTGCCATCAGTTCACCGGTTCTGCGATGCAGATCGTTAATATCCCTGTAGGCTACCTGGTATTGCGAGATCATTCCCTCAACGCTATTTCGTTCTCTCTGGTAATTATAGAGAGCCTCCTGCCTGTCCTGGTGATCATAGAATCCCGGCTCATCGGAGCGTTCCATACTGAGATTAAGCAGTGCGGGAATGACCAGAGCGAGTGAGGCTATAACCATAAAAAGGAATCTGGATGAAATATTTATCTCCTCCTTCCAGGTAAGCCAGGTATACAAGGGAAACACGATAAAGAATATTATCAGCACGCCTGTAGTCGCAAACACTCCTGCAAGAGGCAGGTGCATGATCTTAAGCGTTGCCGCAAATCCCATAAGAACTGTTCCTGCAACACCTGATATTTTCATCGTTTTTTTCATTATACGATATTTTTAATCAATGATATACCGAATAACGTAGAGACGCCCAACCTGGGCGTCTCTACTACTGCCATACGGCCGGTGCTCATTCCCCTGCGGTCCTCTACATTACCGCTTCCCTCTCTTCCCTTCCATTTCATACTTTTATTTATTTAATCTTCTGTATTATCTGCCCCGTATTTTTATTTTTCAGGATCAGTTTCACCGAGCCGTCAGGCATTCTCTCTTCTTTTACGAACAAGTGATCCTGATCGTAATCGCGTATTCCTGAAATTGCTTCTGCCTTCTCTTTCCCCCGCCATACTTTCAGGCTGACCGGTTCCCATTTCTTTGACTTCGCAGAGCGGTAACAGGCATCCATTATCTCATTTACCACATACCCGTCGTAAAAAGTCTCCATGGGTTCGGCCTTCCCGTCAAGTGCAGCAAACATATCAGCAAACATATTGTAATATCCGAGTTCCGCTATCTCGTCGCCTACCGGGAATATCCATCCCGATTCTGTTTCCGCTTTCTCTGCCACATATCCCTTTTTGCCTCCGGCTGTGAACATTTCAAAACCTGTCCTCAGGAAATTATTTACCCATATAGTCCCTTCAGTACCCATCACCTCATCACGCAGGTCCATCCCCCCGCGGAACGTCCAGCTCACTTCAAACTGCCCTATTGCCCCGTTGTCATACCTTACCCAACCGAGGGCATTATCCTCTGCTTCAATTGGTTTTACAAGTGTGTCTGCCACAGCAATAACCTCGACGGGACGAATCTCCTTTCCGATATAATTACGTGCTATCTCTATGCAGTGACAACCCATATCGAGTAAGACACCTCCTCCTGAGAGCTCCTTCGTCCAGAACCAGTCGCTGTGCGGCCCCGGATGAGTCTCCCTTGAGCGGACCCATGTAACCTGCCCCAGAGCGCCGGAACGAACCGACTCAATGGCCTTCAGAGTCTTGGGAGTGTACACAAGATCTTCGAGATAACCGTTAAGTATGCCTGCCTTTTCAACAGCTTCAAGCATCTTTAACGCTTCAACCCCGTTACGGCCCAGTGGCTTGGTGCAGAGGACCGGCTTGCGTGCTTCGGCAGCAAGTTTCACAGCTTCAAGATGAAGATTATTGGGAAGACCCACCACTACCGCATCAACCTCAGGATCATCAACAGCAGATTTCATCGAGGTAGTCCATTTCGGAATATTATGTTTTTTCGCAAAAGCTTTTCCTCGTGAATCATCCCTCGAATAAATTACATGAACCCGGTCACGGCTCCGCAGTCCGTGAAGCCCGTAAGTGTAAAAATCACCTATGAAACCGGCACCGAGCATCGCTAATTTTGCCATATTAATTAAGTTTTCTGATTAGTCCGACCTGACGAATATACAATTTATCCCTACTAAATTACATTTTTTTTTCAAGTCTGGCAACTGCTTCGAAATAGTTCATTCTTCCTCCCCTCATAAACCATATATGGCAAACGGGTAAAGAGTTTACGTACTGTTAAATTCTGTTCAGCCGGTGAATTTTTGTCTGAATATTTGTCCGTAATAAAATTAATTTCTATATTTGACCTTTTGGTTAAACTATAATATTTATCTTATTAGTTAAATCTAAAGGTTAATAACTGATGACAGTTAAAGAAAAACAGACAGAGGAGAAAATCTTTGAAGCGGCAACGGATGTATTCATCAGAAAAGGGAAGGATGGGGCACGGATGAAAGAGATAGCCGATCTTGCCGGAATCAACAAGGCTCTCCTTCATTATTATTTCCGGACCAAGGAGAGGCTTTTCAATGCCGTGTTTGAGCAGATTGCTGAAGTAATGCTGAGGAAATTGGCTCCTGTATTTGATGAAAAGCTGCCTCTGGAAGAGAAAATAAGGTTCTTTTTCCGTGAACATATAGCTTTCCTTCAGCAGAATCCCGGGCTTCCGGGGTTTATTCTCAACGAGGTAAACCGTAATCCGGAAAGGATAAGGAAACTCATGGACAATATCAATCCGGGTGCGCTCTGGTCAACCCTCATCGAGAAACACAGCGAAGAGATGAAGAATTATAACATTACTGAAAACAGATTGCCCCAGATCATGACATCGATGGCTGCAATGAGCATCTTCCCTTTTGCCGCAAGAAGTGTTCTGGAGGTAATGTTTGAAAAAGCAGGTGTGGATTTCAACACTTATACTGAGGAGAGAAAAGAGTTTGCAGCTGACTTTGTAATCAAAGCCCTTAAGAAATAGAATGCCCCCGGTTTTCGGACATCGATTAATGAAAAGCAAATTATAATCAATATGGAAAAAAAGATAACAGGACTAATAATTCTGCTGATAATTTGTCTATCAGATAGTTATGCGCAGAAAGCACTTACCTTGCGGGAGTGTTACGATATGGCCGGCCGGGCCAGTGCACTTGCAGGCGAAAAAGAGGCTTTGTCGGATATGTCAGATATCAGGATGAGCAATCTTTCAAAGAACTGGCTGCCGGATCTCAATGCAGGGGCAAGCCTGATATACAATTCCGACGTGGTTAATCTGAAAGGTGTTTTCGAATCATCACCGATACCCGGACTTGCCGATATGATAAAACCACTTCCGCACGAGCAATACAGGCTCACCCTCGACATAAACCAGGTGATCTGGGACGGAGGTGCTACCAAAGGTTCAAAAGTAATCGAGATGGCAGGGCTCAATGTCAGCCTGAAGCAGACCGACTCTGACCTCTATAAGCTGAAAGAACGGGTAAACAGCTGTTTCTTCGGCCTTCTCCTTCTTTCGGCCCGGAAAGAACTTTTATTGAATTATCTTGAACTGATTGAAAGGAAATTAAATTCTATGCAGGCTGCCCTCAGAAATGGTCTGATACTGAGCTCCGATATAGATGTCCTGATGTCTGAGAAACTAAGAATCACCCAGCAGTTAAGCGAAAATGAGATCCAATACCTGGCACTGCTACAGGTACTTTCAGGAATCACCGGATCGGAGATTGACCCGTCAGCCGAACTTATTCTTCCCGATATGCCCGGGGCACTCCCGGGAGATTTGATGCGTCCGGAATTGCAACTGTTCGACCTCCGCATTGACCAGCTCTCCGCCGGGCTGTCGCTTATCGGAAGCACAAGGATGCCAAAAGCATTCGGGTTCGCAACAATTGGTTACGGAATGCCTCCCGGTAACAATTTCTTTGAGGATACATTTCAGCCCTATTATGTCGTTGGAGCAGGCATAAAATGGAAAATAACCGACTGGAACAGGGCAAGAAATGAAAAACAAATGGTCTCATTTCAGCAGGGCATACTTCAAAACAGGAAGAAAGATCTGGAAGATAATATCTTCAGGCAGATGGAGATGAAGAGGGCAGAGATCAGGAGTCTTACAGCCCTCCTGGACAGCGATACGGGGCTGATCACCCTGAGAAAGAAGATCACGGCGGCTGCTGAATCAAAATATGAGAACGGAACCATAACAGCCACAGAGCTCCTGAGCGAGATGAACTCAGAACGGCAGGCCCTCGTGAATCATGAGATCCATAAGATCAGCCTGGCGCTGGCAAAAGCAGAATACATGAATATAAGCGGGACAGAAATCGAATAACCATTCAGTGACCCGGATCAATAACATACCTTATATAATAATAAACACAGATGAAAACCAGATCATTAATACTTGTTGCCTTACTCTTTATGGCAGGCTGCAATAACAGGGGCGACGACGCTGACGCCTACGGTAATTTTGAAGCGACCGAAGTAATTCTGTCAGCCGAAACTGCCGGCCGGATACTAAGATTTCACCCCACACAGGGGACCAGAATTGGATTGGGCGAAGAAATAGCTCTTATCGACACAACCATATTTCATCTTCAGAAACAGGAAATCGAAGCCGGTATCAGAAGTGTCAGAACCAGGCTTGTCTCCATCAGTGCACAGAATGAGATCATAAGTCAGCAGGTTGAGAACCTGATGGTTGATATACTGAGGATAGAGAATATGCTTAAAGATGAATCGGCAACCCGTAAACAGCACGATGATCTTAAAGGGCAGGAAGCCGTTCTCCGTAAGCAGATTCATGCCAACAACACCCGGAAATCCTCAATCTCCGCAGAGATAGCTGTCTTCGAATCAAAAAAAGCCCTTCTGGATGAACAGATAAGGCGCAGCCTCATAAAAAGCCCTCTCTCAGGAACACTTATTGAAAAGTATGCCGAAGCAGGAGAAATAACATCACCCGGCAAACCTCTGGTAAAAATTGCGGACCTGTCGGTAATGAAGCTTAAGGTATATGTCAGCGGGTCAATGATCGGAGATGTGAAGCTCGGGGAAAAATGCACCGTAAGAATCGATAAAGGGGAAAAAGATTACGTATCATTTCCAGGAACAATAATCTATATATCCGAGAAGGCCGAATTCACGCCAAAAATCATCCAGACGAAGGAGGAAAGGGTCACACTGGTATATGCAGTCAATATAAGTGTTACGAACGATGGTTCCCTGAAATCAGGAATGCCCGGAGAGGCAATATTCAACACCCTGAATTAATAGTCAGATGAAACCCACATCCCGATTAATCGGGACAGTCTATCAGACTAAAATAATAATTATATACTTATGAAAATCCTGGAATCATGGCGCATAGCTAAGAAGTACGGCGAGGTGCAGGCTCTCGATGATCTCTCTTTTTCTGTGAATGAATCGGAAATATTTGGTTTCATCGGACCCGATGGCGCCGGTAAAACAACGCTATTCAGGATTATTACAACTCTTCTGCTGCCCGATAAGGGCAAAATGAGAGTACTGGGACTGGATGTCGTTACCGGATTTAAAGAATTGCGCAGGAAAACTGGGTATATGCCCGGCAGGTTCAGTCTTTACAATGACCTTACTGTTCAGGAGAACCTGGAGTTTTATGCTACTGTTTTCGGCACTACAGTTAAAGAAAATTACGATCTGATAGCTGATATCTATTCTCATATAGAACCATTCAGAAAGCGTCCGGCAGGCAAGCTGTCGGGGGGAATGAAGCAGAAGCTTGCATTGTCGTGCGCGCTGATCCACAAACCTTCACTGCTTGTACTTGATGAACCGACAACAGGTATCGATGCTGTCTCAAGGTCAGAATTCTGGGATCTTCTCGGAAAACTAAGGAAGCACAGAATTACAGTGGTGGTCTCAACACCCTATATGGATGAAGCAATGCGATGCGACAGGGTGGCGCTTATACAAAACGGGAAGATATTGTCAGTTGATGAGCCGGATAAAATCAGGCAGGGATTCAGCAGGAAACTTTTCAAAATCCGCAGCGCTGACAAGTATTCACTGATAACGGCATTGAGAAAATATCCGGGAATCCTTACAGCTTATCCCTTTGGAGAAACAGTTCATTTCACATTCTCAGGCGATTTGTATGATGATTCCCTGTTCAGGTACCTTGAGGGTATGGGAATAAAAGATGCTGTCATAAGTGAGGCTGAGGCAGGTATCGAGGACAGGTTTCTCGAATTAATGGAAAAAGGCGCAATGGAATAAAGGTACAACGGTACAACGGTACAATGGTACAACGGTACAACGGTATAACGGAAGAAAGAAAAGAATCAAAAGATGACAGGTAATAAAGTAATATCGGTTCGCAATCTGGTTAAGAAGTTCGGCAGTTTCACCGCCAACGACAACCTCACCTTTGATGTATATGAAGGAGAGATATTCGGTTTTCTGGGGGCTAACGGGGCCGGCAAGACCACGGCGCTCAGGATATTGTCCGGTCTCTCGGCCCCTACGTCCGGAGAGGTTATGGTTGCCGGTTATGATACTACCAAAGAAGCTGAAATGATAAAGAGGAACATCGGTTACATGTGCCAGAAGTTCTCTCTCTACGAGGATCTGACCGTAAGGGAAAATATAATGTTGTACGGGGGTATTTACGGGATGAGCAGGCAGCTGATAAGGGAGCAGGAACAGAAACTGCTTTACAGGCTGGACTTCGGGGCGTTCAGAAACAGGGTGATCTCTGACCTGCCCCTGGGATTGAGGCAAAAGCTGGCATTCTCGGTGGCTCTCCTGCACCAGCCGAAAATAATATTCCTTGACGAACCGACAGGGGGAGTCGATCCGATAACCCGCCGCCAGTTCTGGGAAATGATCTACGAAACGGCTGCGGCAGGAATAACGATCTTTGTAACTACACATTACATGGATGAAGCCGAGTATTGCGACCGGGTTTCCATTATGAATGAGGGCAGAATAGTTGCTATTGACACACCTGAAAACCTGAAGAAACATTATAATGCCGCAAGTGTGGAAGAGGTTTTTATCAGAATAGCAAGACCATTAAAAGAGACTGTATGAAAAGATTTGTCGCATTTGTAAGAAAAGAGTTCCTTCATATTTTCAGAGATATAAGGACACTTATCATAATATTCGGCATTCCCGTGGCACAGATCCTTATTTTCGGATTTGTCGTACGCACCGATATCAAAAATGCGGGTGTCGCAATAATGGACTTGTCACAGGATGATGTAAGCCGTAAGCTTGCAGATAAAATAATTTCTTCAGGATTCTTCCTTAACAGCGGATACCTCAGCAGCTACAATGAAATTGAGACTGAATTCAGAAAGGGAGACACAAGAGCCGTAATTGTTTTCGGGGAGAATTTCGGAAGAAATCTTATCAGGGAAGGAAAAGCAGTAATGAACATTATTGCAGACGGATCAGATCCCAATGCGGCTACACTTATTACCAATTATACCATGGCCATAGTGAGGGATTTTAACATTGAAATTGCCGGATCTGCTTTTTCAGGTTCAGGAGTGATAGTGCCCGAAGTAAAGATGTTCTATAACCCGAATCTTGAAAGCCATTTCATGTTCGTTCCGGGAGTGATTACACTGATACTCATACTTATATGCGCGCTCATGACGTCCGTAACCATATCCCGCGAGAAAGAATTCGGAACAATGGAAGTATTGCTGGTTTCACCACTCAGGCCCGTCCAGATTATCCTCGGAAAAGTGACCCCATACTTTCTCCTCTCATTCATCAACGTGATACTTATACTTTTAATGTCATGGATTGTTTTTGACCTTCCGGTAAAAGGAAGCCTTCTGCTTCTGCTTGCTGAAACGATGCTATATATTCTGATGAGCCTCTCTCTTGGAATACTTATTTCAACAATATCGGACACCATGCAGCAGGCAATATTCATCTCTTTCCTGGGGCTGATGCTGCCCACCATCATCCTGTCGGGGTTCATCTTTCCGCTTGAAAACATGCATCAGGTATATAACCTTGTCAGCATGATTGTTCCCCCCAGGTATTTCATTATTATCATCAAGAATATTATGATAAAGGGAACCGGCCTGATGTTCGTCTGGAAAGAGACTCTGGCTATTCTTCTGATGACGGTATTATTTATCTCCATCAGCATTCACAAATTCAGACTTCGACTTGAATAGTTCAACATATTGAGGAAAAACATGAGAACTATACTATATCTTATAAGAAAAGAGTTTATCCAGATCTTCAGGAACAGGTTCATATCGAAGGCAATCTTTGCCGTGCCGATCATTCAGATGCTGATACTGGTGCCTGCCGTTACTTTCGAGGTCAAAAATATTGACCTGTGCATCATCGACAATGACTACTCATCTGAGTCACGAAGGCTGATAAATAAGCTGGAGGGATCGGCCTTTTTCAGGATTTACTTTACCACATGGTCGGAGAAAGAGGCCAACGACCTGATGCATAAGAATAAATGCAAGGTTATTCTGAATATCCCATCAGGATTCGGTCGGGAGCTCGGATCCCGCAAACCGGCCGGACTTATTGCTTCCGTAGATGCCATAAATGCATCTGTTGCCCAGTTATCGTGGGCATACCTCAACGGTGTTATAAGCGATTTCAACAGGGAGAACGCCTCAGTAGCGACCGGGAGTCTGTTACAGGGTCCGCCTGCAACCATAGAGGTGACCAACAGGTACTGGTATAACGAAAAACTCGATTACAAATACTATATGCTTCCCGGCATCCTTGTTATCCTGGTCACCGCCATAGGATTCCTGCTGGCTGGACTTAACATGGTGAGGGAGAAGGAGATCGGTACAATTGAACAGATAAATGTCACACCTGTCAGGAAACATCAGTTCATTATTGCCAAAATGGTGCCTTTTCTTATAATCGGCCTCATTGATCTGGCTCTCGGGCTCCTCATAGGCAAACTGACATTCAATATTCCGTTCGAGGGAAGCATTATGCTTCTCTTTCTCGGGGCCACGTTATTTCTGATTGCGGTTCTCGGCATGGCGCTGTTTGTATCGACACTTTCATCCACCCAGCAGCAGTTCATGTTCGTTGCATTCTTCTTTGTAATAGTTTTTATTCTGATGAGCGGGATTTTTACTCCTTTTGAAAGCATGCCGGTGTGGGCCCAGAAATTTGATCTTGTTAATCCGGTTGCCTGGCTTATTCGCATCAACCGTATGGTGATGCTTAAGGGTTCAACCATAAACGATATAAGCACGGAACTGATCGCACTGTCAGTAATAGCCCTCTCATCCACCCTTTTTGCGGTTCGCAGGTACAGGAAGACGGTATAGGCAGGCGAAAAGAAAGAATTATTTATATGTAACTACCGCCGAGACGGGCCAGTGATCTGAAATGTATATCCCGTTTTCTTTTATCTCGTGTGTTCTGTGCTCATGCACCATCATGCCATTCCTGACAAATATATAATCTATCCTTCCCCGTCCGGGAATATCCGAGAAGCCGTTGAATGTAAATAGTGGTCCGTCGGGTTTATTCCCGGATATCTCAAAAGCATCCTTCATCAGCGGAATACTTTCTGCCGGTCCTGTGAGCACTGAGTATCCTATGCTTGATGGCAGCATATTAAGATCGCCTGTAATAATAAAAGGAAAATCACCCGCTATTTCTGCCACCCTGTTCAGAAGCATTCTGGAGCTCATGATCCTGGCCGAGTCGGAATCGTGGGCAAAATGAGTGTTAAAGAAGAACAGATGTTCATCATTGATCTTATCAACCAGTTCCGTCCAGGTTACTATCCGGGGGAGGCCGGCACCCCATGCCATAGATCCCGGCTCATCCGGAGTCTCTGAAAGCCAGAAGGTTATGGTCCTTGCAATACTGAACCTGTCGTTCCTGAAAAATACCGGATTCATCTCACCCCCCCTTGCGCCGTCACTGCGACCCACTCCTGCCGAAGTGTAATCAGTCAGAACTGAATCCAGATACAGATACTGATGCCACATAACCTCCTGCAACCCGAGAAGATCGGGCTTCTCTTCCAGTATGAAACCGGCTGCCATCTCAGCCCTGTTGGGCCATGCATTAATACTGTCGCGGGGGTTATCATACCTTACATTGATTGTCATAACCCGTATGGCATCTCTGGCTGACTTCCCCCTGCACCCGTAAGAGACTATGATAACAGCAAGAATCAGGAATAAAAAGACTTTTCTCATTTAACAGTTCTTTAGTAAATAATACCAGGAGTTCCCCTATTTTTCTTTGCGAAGATAAATATAAATAAAATTTATATCATAACTATTTGTTGCCGGGGTTTTGGCACAGGCCGCCGGAAATATGGTACGGCATTTATTTATATATTTGCAGAGTTGCTTCGATATCTCATTAAACAGCTCAATAAATGCCAGATGTAATACGACTTTTACCCGATTCTGTATCGAATCAGATTGCAGCAGGAGAAGTCATTCAGAGGCCCTCTTCCGTTGTAAAAGAGCTGATGGAAAATGCCGTCGATGCAAACGCGGAGAACATAAGGGTCAACATTAAGGATGCTGGTAAAACTCTCATTCAGGTAACTGACGACGGGACGGGAATGTCTGAAACAGATGCAAGACTTTCATTTGAAAGGCATGCCACATCCAAGATCAGCTCCGCCCAGGACCTTTTTGCCATCACCACAAAGGGATTCAGGGGGGAGGCCCTCGCATCAATTGCCTCGGTGGCAATGGTAGAGGTTAAAACGAGGAGAGAGGAAGATGATGCGGGTACTCATATTATAATCAGCCGGTCAAAGGTCGAGAAGCAGGAACCATGCAGCTGTCCGCGGGGATCAGGCTTCCAGGTCAAAAACCTGTTCTTTAACATTCCGGCAAGAAGGAAATTCCTTAAATCCGATAATACCGAGATACGCCACATAATAATTGAATTTCAGAAGCTGGCAATTGCCCATCCGGTTATCCGCTTCTCCCTTCACCACAACGATAGTGAAATATATAATCTGCCTACTGCAAACTACCGCCAGAGGATAATAGGAATATTCGGGAAACATATCAACCAGGATCTTATCA
>Ga0334883_1004925_pt1 | contig 12269 bp, 11 predicted proteins | sample GraSluR1_MG_6_FD_207230 | JGI IMG/M metagenome (GOLD analysis project Ga0334883, IMG submission 207230) | Sludge microbial communities from methane-producing bioreactor in Wageningen University, Netherlands - Granular Sludge_09_05-R1 | ecosystem: Engineered > Bioreactor > Anaerobic >... | reverse complement strand
TTTAAAAAAAAGAAATGACTGAAAATGAAAATGCAAAGGAAATCTGGTCTATCATTTTCGCGATTTACCAGAATCCGGAACCTGCATTTGAACGTCAAAAACTGATCAAATTTTCGACGTAGTCACAGACTACGCCGAACAGCGAGGTATTTAACAAACTATGATTATAATTGGTAAACAAATAAATGCAAAACCAGACGACCCGGAAATTGTTGTTAATATCAGGTTTAGCAGAAAAAGATCTGAAGTAAAGAATTGCTGATTGCATGTTGGTTGGTTCATACTGCTATATTATTGGCGGACCGGTAATTAAATAAAATTAGCAAAATAATCTTTGCGCCTTTGCGTCTTCGCGAGAGAAAAAACTTAAATTTAATGAACTAAGCATCCTGGCACGAGGCACGTCAGAAAATCAAAACATTACAATATGGACTACAATCTTAGTGAAGAACACCGGATGATCAGGGAGACGGTCCGGCAGTTTGCAGAGCGGGAAATAAGGCCGCTGGCACGTGAACTCGACGAAAAAGAGACATTCTCCCCCGAACTTACCCGCAAAATGGGTGAACTTGGCCTTTTCGGCATTTACCTTCCGGAGAAATACGGCGGTCAGGGCATGGACTACCTGGCATACATCATTGCCGTTGAGGAGATTGCGCGCGTCGACGGCTCACAGGCTGCTACGCTGGCAGCGCATAATTCCCTGGGTGTCGGCCCACTGTATTACTACGGCAGCGAGGAGCAAAAAATGAAATACCTGCCCATGCTCTGTACAGGCGATGCCCTATGGGCCTTCGGACTTACCGAACCGGATGCAGGGTCTGACTCCCGCGGTTCAAAAACCCGCGCCACACTTGAAAACGGGGAATGGGTCATCAACGGCTCGAAAATATTCATCACCAACGGCTCAGCCGATAATTCCATGGGCGCGACGGTGCAGGCCGTCACCGGTGAAAAGCAGGGAAAGAAGGAGTTTACCACCATATTGGTAGACAAAGACACTCCGGGATTCACCCGGCAAACCATGCACGGCAAAATGATGTGGAGGGCCTCCGACACCTCGCAGCTCTTCTTCGACGACTGCCGCGTTCCGGAATCCAATCTGCTGGGAAAAGTAGGTGAAGGCTCCAAAATCATGCTTTCAACCCTCGATTCGGGCAGACTCTCCATAGCAGCCATGGGACTCGGCTGCGCGCAGGGGGCATACGAACTTGCCCTGAATTATGCGAAAGAAAGGAAGCAGTTCGGCCAACCCATCTCTAAATTCCAGGCCATCGCTTTTAAACTGGCCGATATGGCCCTGAAAATAGAACTGGCCCGTAACCTGCTCTACAAAGCTTGCTGGCTTAAGGACACCAACCAGCCTTTCGCCATGGAATCGGCCATGGCCAAACTCTACTGCTCCGAAATCGCCAGAGAAGTGGCCGACGAAGCCGTGCAGGTTCACGGAGGCTACGGACTGATGAAAGACTACGAAATCGAACGCTTCTACCGCGACCAGCGACTGCTCCAGATCGGCGAAGGCACCTCGGAGATTCAGCGGCTGGTGATTTCGAGGTATATTGGTTGCTGAAGAAGGGGCGAGGGACGAGCGGTGGTGGTCGAGCGGAGCCGAGACCACCATTTGGGAGGAGACAAAACCGGGACGAGGGACGGCCCTTCGACTTGTTTCGACTGCGCTCAACAACCGCCGCTCAGGGACCGGGACGAGGGACGCTGAAGGAGGGACGAGGGACGTGAAACATACAAATAATTAACGCATTAAAATTTTCTTTTATGACTGATCGGTTGGATGATATCAGATTCTACAAACTATCCCTGGAGCTATGGGATGAAATGTGGGCTGATACTGAAATCCTGAGGCTGGATTTCAGAGGAAAAGAAATCGCAAAGCAAATGGTCAGGTCGGTAGGCTCAATCAGTTCAAATATTGAAGAAGGATATGGAAGAGGTTTTGAAAAGGAATACCCGCAATTTCTCCGGATCAGCCGTGGTTCTGCAAGGGAATCAAAAGGGTGGTACCGAAAATGTAACAAACTGTTGACCCCGGAATTAATCAATACCAGAATTCTGAAGCTGGATGACATTATTTCAATGGAGACAAAAGCGATACAAACATTGGAGGAAAAGTCAAAACATTAATTTGATCGAAAGTGTTTCTTAATAAAGTACATCGTCCCTCGTCCCGGACCCGGAGCGCAGCCGAAGGGCCGTCCCTCGTCCCAACTCAAAAAACTATGAAACCAGAAAAACTCATCAAACTCACCGAGTCCCCCCGCGACGCATGGCAGGGGTTGCCTTACGTGATTGCTCCGGAGAAACGGGCGGCATACATCAATGCCCTGTTAAAAGTGGGATTTGCTGTGATTGACTTCGGGAGTTTCGTGTCGCCGAAGGCCGTGCCGCAAATGGCCGGACAGGATGAAGTGCTCAGGCTGGTGGATAAAACCGGAAGCCGGTCGAAATTAATGGCAATTGTCGGAAATATGCGCGGCGGCCGGGATGCCGTTGCACAGCCAAAGGTTGATCTGCTCGGATTTCCGTATTCCGTCTCGGAAACTTTTCTGAAGAAAAACATCAACACCGGCTTTGCCGGGGCAAACGAGACCATCGACGGACTTTTATCGCTCTGCAACGACAACGGGCGTGAACTGCGCGTCTTCATGAGTATGGCCTATGGTAACCCTTACGGGGAAGAATGGAGCATGGATTTGCTTAAAAAACATATTGAACTGCTGGCCGGCAAAGGCGTCAGCACCATTACCCTGGCCGATACCATCGGCATTGCCACTGCAACGCAGATTGGGGAGGTTTACACCCAACTGATTGAGTATTTCCCCGGTTTTGAATTCGGATTACACATCCACACCCGCCCCGGCGAGTGGGAAGCCAAACTGAATGCCGCCTGGGATGCCGGATGCCGCTGGTTCGAAGGGGTGATCAACGGCATTGGCGGATGTCCCATGACCGGGTATGAACTGGTAGGTAATCTTAATACCCTGAACCTTTTGGATTTCCTTGAAGGGAAACAGGCCAGCCACTCCATCAATCATAAACAGATCGTTCAGGCCATCACCACCGGTTACTGAATTTTGCCCTTCATAGAACCAAAACTGCACACAGGTGTTAATCTGTTAATTAACATGTGTCTTTATGAATAAAGTTGTTGCCAATGCCCGCGAAGCCATTGAAGGGATCAGCGATGGAATGACGCTGATGGTCGGAGGGTTCGGATTAAGCGGAATACCGGAGAATTGCATCGCCGCCCTGGCTGAAAGCGGGTTAAAGGAACTGACCTGTATTTCAAACAATGCCGGGGTTGACGATTTTGGCCTCGGACTCCTGCTTAAAAAACGTCAAATCCGCAAAATGATCTCATCCTATGTTGGCGAAAATGAAGAGTTTGAACGACAGTTGCTAAGCGGAGAACTCGAAGTAGAACTTATCCCCCAGGGTACGCTTGCCGAACGCTGCCGTGCCGGTGGCGCCGGAATACCGGCATTCTTTGTCCCGGCCGGTTACGGCACCGAAGTGGCGGAAGGCAAGGAGATTAGAACATTCAACGGAAAGCCTCACCTGCTTGAACACGCCCTGACTGCCGATTTCGCCATCGTGAAAGCATGGAAAGGCGATACCCACGGGAACCTGATCTACCGGAATACTGCCAACAACTTCAACCAGGCTATGACAATGGCCGGTAAAATTACCATTGCCGAGGTGGAGGAACTGGTCCCTGCCGGAGAACTCGATCCCAATCAGATACATACCCCGGGAATATTCGTTCAAAGGATTTTTAAGGGGAAAGACTACGAAAAACGGATTGAAAGGTTGACGGAAAGATGAATAGAAAATTTCTAATTCCTAATTTCTAATTTCCAAAAGTCTAATTTATTGGATACAAGGGCCGTAATTACTAATCCTACCTTAACCTTAACCTCAACCTAAGCCTCAACCTGACTTCCGGCTTCCAATATAAAAAAGCTTACAGAAAATGGCACTTTCAAAAGAACAGATTGCACAGCGCATTGCACAGGAACTGAAAAACGGGTATTATGTAAATCTCGGGATTGGTATTCCTACCCTGGTAGCCAACTATGTGCCTGAGGGCATTGAGGTGGTGCTGCAGTCAGAAAACGGGATGCTCGGCATGGGCCCTTTCCCCGAAAAGGGTCAGGCGGATCCCGACCTGATCAATGCAGGCAAGCAAACCGTTACGGTGCTCCCCGGCGGATCATTTTTCGATTCATCCACCAGCTTTGCCATGATACGGGGCGGACACGTCGACCTGACCGTACTGGGCGCGTTTGAAGTCAGCGAAAAAGGAGATATTGCCTCCTGGAAAATTCCCGGAAAAATGGTGAAAGGCATGGGCGGTGCCATGGATCTGGTGGCTTCAGCCAAAAACATTGTGGTGGCCATGCAGCATTGCAGCAAAGACGGGCAGTCTAAATTACTGAAGAAGTGCACCTTACCTTTAACCGGAGTACGCTGTATAAGAAAAATAGTTAGCGATCTCGCTGTAATTGAGGTTACAGAAGATGGATTTAAACTACTCGAACGGGCGCCCGGCGTAAGTGTGGATGAAATTATAGCCGCTACAGAAGCCCGGTTGATTGTGGAGGGGGATGTGCCGGAGATGAAATTTTAAAAGATGTTGATGTAAGGATCATCCAGCATGTTCGTAACACCCTGTTTGGGCAAGTAACTCCTCCCGGCTTTTCCGGAAAAGTCATAATAATTTGATCTCCAGCCCTATAGGTAATCCGTAACGGAATTTATCAGAAATTCGTTTGCCGGCAATACATGGATCATAAGCTGGTTTCTCCTGAATAAATCCTTTTGTTCCCGGGTAATTATATATCCTTCTTTTAAACCGAAAAATCTCATGGCTTCTTCCAGTCCTTCGGTTTCGCGATTGAGGTTATCATTGCTTAAGGTTTCACAAACCTGTATCACCATTGAACAATTTTTATCCCTGAAAACTACAAAATCGCATTCCCGGTTTTCGCGGAAATAATAAAGCGGCTGATTTTGCCGGCGCAGATGCATGAAAACTATATTTTCGAGCAGCCGGCCCCGGTCCTCACTGAAAATCAGACTGTTGGCACAAACCAACCCACTATCAACAGCATAAACCTTGCGGGGGTTAATGGCTGTGCTTTTGGCCGACCAACTGAAACGGGGAAGATAATACAGTAAATAAGTATCTCCAAGCCAGGACAAATAATCGGAAATGGAATTGGCAGAACCTACCGAAAACAATTTTCTCAGATTGTTAAATGAAAACTCTTTCCCGATATTTGAGATCATATACAGGGCAATATTCATCAGGCTATCTGTATTTCTTATTCCATAGCGCACTGCAATATCCCTTAAAACAATATCCCTGAGGAGGTTCTGTAAAATTTCCGGATTCCGGGTACCCTGATATTCAGGAAAGCCTCCTGAATTTAAGAACCGGCTGAAAGAATCAGCGTTGTTCTCAAGCTTATGAAAAGTGAGGAATTCCTTGTAAGAAAATGGAAAGAGCTCATATCGTAAATATCTGCCGGTGAGCCGTGTACCAAGTTCTTTGCTAAGCATTGCAGCATTTGATCCTGTAATATAGACTTTTGATTTCCGCTCATTCAATTGTCTCACGAAAACCTCCCACCCCGCAACATTCTGAATCTCGTCAAAAAAATAGGCTTCAACCCCAGTGCCGAATACTTCAAACCCATAAACACGTGAATCCTCGAAGTTGAAGTAAGCAAAGTTTGAATATTGCCGCTTAATGATTTCTTTCATCAAAGTGCTTTTACCGCATCGCCTGATTCCGGATATTACTTCGATGTAATTGCCGGTTGGTTTAAAATCTTTTATCAGTTCGCGGCCGATTATCCCTTCTTGCCGGGTCAATAGCCCTTTTTGTGCTTCAATCGCACGCGCGATGTCCTGTTTTAATATCATAGGGCATTCTTATTTTTATATATTACAAATATAAACTAATTTATGTTAGTAATATAAACTTTTTAAAAGAAAGCAGGGATGAACTATTATTATTACTTATATAGCTGAATTTAAATGTTTTACATTAATAATATATAATAGCTTACATTAGTAATATAAACTAATACTCAGCCTTAACCTTAACCTCAACCTAATCCTGAGCATAAACCTTACCTTGTAAAGGAGTTTATAATCTTATTCAATTCAAAGACAAGATCTGAAAATTCACCGAAAAGTCTTTCTGCGTTCAATTCATCAAAATAACCAACTTTTCTGCCATATAACAGATGATTCTGGGTTTCATAAGATGATCCGCGGGCAATAATATAGAAATTAGCATTATCCTTTTTTGTGCTTCGTCCGAATCCTTCTGTTATATTTCCGGAAACACTGTTCGAAGAACGTTTGATCTGCGATGTTAAACCATAATCTTCAGACCTGGGCAATGTGCTGGAAATTTTAAATATCTCTATGGATAGTTGATGCGCTTTTTGCCAAACCGGCATTTCTGAAAAACTTGTATACATAGGTTAGGACATTGAAAATGAATACATAAAAGTACATGATCTGATTGAACATTTCAAACTTTATTTAACCTTAGCCACAGTCTCAACCTTAACCTCAACCATAACCTACTCAATAATTCCGAATGAAATTTAGTGTCTGACGTTTAATTTAACCTCAAACAATTCCTTAACCTTAACCTTAGCCTCAACCTCAGCCTCCTCAATAATCCGGATCCATCTCCGGTGTTCTCAATCCCGCCACCTCATTTGCCATCAGCATAAACACATTCCAGCACAAGCCCCTTGTGGATGGCCACCAGCTATCGGTAGTAGCATATTTTGTTGGAATAAATTCCTTACTGAAAGGCCATCCGGGATGCAGATGGATTTCCGCCCATACTCTGTTTTCCATTCTTTTTATGGCAGGCTCCCAGCCATGTTTCAGGCCGGCAACGTAAGCACAGTATTCAGCCCTGAACCAGCTACCGCCGTTGTAATAATACCCATCGCTCGAACCGTCGCTGTAGTTGTCTTCACCAAACTTCCCGAAGGGCTGGTAATCCCGCGAAAGGTATGCGAATCCTTTCTTATCCCTGGTTTTCCTGACAAGAATGGGAGCCGTGGTTCCGTATTCGGGATGCGGCGACTGCGGTACTTTGTTCAGCACCGGCATCCGCTCCAGGTGGTTCTGAACCATTTCATCCGTAAGTATGGGCCTGTTGAAAAGCCAGAGTGAGAAAAACTCGGGTTCAAGATCCGTCAGGGAAATTATATCCGGAAATTCACGGTCAAACATCAGGTGCCTGCGCTCCGGATCGTAAAAGTTCCGGTACTCCTCTTCGGCTTTGCGGATATGTTCATCCGGTACATCAAATCCCAGCTCCTGAATCGTTCTCAGGGCAATGGCCAGCATTCCCTGGTTAACGGCAAGCCGGTCGGTTTTGGGATCAAAATCAATGATGTCGATCTGACTCATTGGAAACCGCGCGAAACATTTCCCGTCCCGGTCGGCATCAAATTCATTCAAAACATAATCAACCGCTTTTTGAATTTTTTCGTGTGGAAGCTCAGCCCCGAACCTTCGCTTATTCAGCATGGCCCAGATAAGCCAATGAATGGTGGCTTCGTTGTCCTTTGCTTCCACCGAACCCATCAGCGTGGTAATAATGGTGCCAATGCCTCCCGCAGGCGTCTGGGTTTTGCCCCACTGCTCCCAAATGGCAAGGTTCAACTCCCGGTTATAGGTCGATACAACCGAAAAGAAAGCATCCCGGTTGTACATATCAGGAGCGTAATTCATATTGGGAACGTTGAAGGGTGTAAAGTCGCGGGTATCGGTGATCCAGGTGAGCATATTGAAATTGGCATACAACATTTTCTCCATCTGTGAACCGTGAAAACCTTTTGCTTCAGCAAGACGCGTTTGCGCCGAAATCATAAACTGCTGGTGCGATTCCCGGGGTTCCACAAAAACATAGGTGATTTTCACAACCTTTTCGCCCATAGGCAGCAAATTGTACGCCTCCTGCTGTGGCTGATGTTCAATAAATTGCAGATCCTTTATCTGAAGTTCGCATTCCCTGCCCGATTGCGTGCCGATAAACATGGAAACGCTGTCGTTTTCAATATAGGGCACCAGAATGCTTCCTTTAAACTGAGTCCATTCCTCCTCCTTGGCCGGAAAGTTATCAATGTACTTCACCCCGTATTCCAGTTCGGTGGTTTTCCGTCCGTTTTTCATCCGGAAAAGTTTCACCGCCACGCCTGTATTGCCTTTGCAGAGAAAGGAAATAGTATACAATTTCTGATCCTCAAAGGGTGTGATAAACTCCACTCCTGCCCTGCCGCCCGGATGGCCGGTAATGGAGAGCAGTCCGTCTTTCCACTGTACTTCTGCGTTGCCTTCTTTACGATATTCGTCCGTTACCGGCAGCATTGTTTCCGTCCCGGCATCAAGGTTGAGCATTTCGCCGAATGTTTGCCGGATAAAATGAATATTCTCCGCCTGTTCCGCCGGAGTAGCAACGGCAAACAGATTGACATCCGGCAAACGCCGCATGCCGACAAATCCTCCGCCTCTTCCGCTGAAACGGCGACGGGTGTTGCGGGTAAACTGATTTTTATAACCGGCATCGGTCAGAAATCCGACAACATCGTTTTTTGGGGTTATAAAACCGGCGGCGGGATAGATTTCATGCACAAACCCTCCGGGGAAATTATCGTATTCAAAACTGACATAACGTTGCGGTTTTTCGGCAGGTCTGGATGTTTGCTGCAAAATATAATACATGCCCGGCATGGAAGGCTGAAACAGTTCCACGGTCTTTTTCACGATGCCGGGATTAACTACCTCATAGGTAACCTTCACCGAAAGGTTGGCATCAAATTCAGGAATGTAGGAATCTCCTTTTAATGTGATACGGTTTTCATTTCCTTCCCACAGCTTTCCTTTCCAGCCAGGTAAATCTGCGGTAGTGCTCAGGTCAAGGTTGAACAACTGAAGGGAAAATTCTTCGGTGTTGGTTAACAGTAATTGTCCCCTATGATCAACACCCACAGTAAACCCATCCTTCTCATTTCCCAATACTTTCAGCAAAAGCGGTTGGGCAGAAAGTGTAAATGTAACAAGCACAAATACCACAAATAATAAAGAAGAGCGAAAGATAGTGTATGGGTTTTTCATTTTTTTCAGTATTCGGAAACTTAAAAAATTAAGCAGGTCTCTATCGAAAATTGTGATCCGATTTACCCCAAAAACATGGTTGTGCTAATCGCGATTATTTTATCATTAAAAACCTTTGTGTCGCGGTCATTGGAAAGTATAAATGCTTTTTTCAGTGGTTTGTTAAGCAGATCTTCCAGCCCCATCAGATTTCTGGCGTCATGAGCAGTAATGCGATCCGCTTTTTTAATTTCAAATGCAAGGTAGTGATCCGGCATTTCAATCAGAAGATCAACCTCTTTCCCATCGTACGTTCGTAAATGATATGTTTGCACCTGAGCGCTGATTGTAGCAATTTGCTTATGAATTTCTGCGATTACCAGACTTTCAAACTCACCTCCTGTAATGCCGCCCTTTTTTTGAAGCACAGCCTGCACAACTCCATTATCCATATAATGGATCTTGGGCATTTTAGTCAATCTTTTACCCGGGTTTTTTGACCAGGCTGGCAAAACAATTGCCTGATAGCTTAATTCAAAATACCGCAGGTAGCGTTGAATGGTTTTTGAAGTTAGTCCCAATTGATTGGCTATCGCCGCGGCGTTTACCAGACTGGCTGTGTTTTCAGCAAGATAGCGTTGTAATTTAACAAAAGGTTCCAAATCGCGGAATGAGGCCAAATCGCGGATATCACGCTCAAGATAGGTGCGAACATAGTTTTGAAGCCAAACATGTTTTTCTTCTGTCCCCATTTCCTCATCCGAAACAGCCGGGTAGGCCCCAAATTCAAGATAGTGTTCCCACGCTATCTGCTTTTCTGCCATTTTTTTATCCAATAGAAATGAGGGCAGAAATTCTCCTTCCTGTGTATTCATCAATATCTTCTGGAAAATGGAATCCTCTACCGGATCATTCCATGATTTTGTGCGTAATTCAGGCAAAGTCAGCGGGACAAACTCAATAATGATACATCTGCCAGCGAGACTTTCTTTTACTTTTTCAAGCAATAATAACTGGCTTGACCCCAGAAGGAAGTATTTAGGTGTCTCCCATTGGTCATAAACCGACTTTATACTTTCAATCAGACCCGGCTCCTTTTGAACTTCATCAAGTATAGCATTTGGGTAAAGTGCATTCCACTGGGAAGCGGCAAGCTGTGAATATCTTTCACGCATGATCGGGTCATCCACTGAAATATATTCATAATCGGGAAATAAATGTCTTATCAATGTGGTTTTGCCGGTCTGCCGTGCTCCGGTTAAAATGATGATTCGTCCTGTTTTCCATGCGTGACGTTGAACAATTAAATCCGCAATTTTTCTGTTTTTCATTTCCCGGATATTTTGAGCTCCTTTTTTTACAAAGATACATCATTGTCTGAAAAATCGACCCTCTATTCCATTTTTTACGCCAATATCTGGAATGCTATTCCATATATTACGCTAATCGGGACAATAGTATTCAAAAATCTTGTACATGTAATGTGAAAATATAATTATCTTTCCTAAGTACATGACAAAAATAGGCAACATTCTCCAAATTTGTCTAAGTTGTTTATTGACAGTATATTTGACAAGTGTGTCAGTCCTAATTTGAAAAAACTCCTGGCTTTTCTTCCGTGATTTTTCACTTTAATTGGCTTGATTGAGTCCAGGAAGATTCCAACCTTGTAGGCCCGGACAAAAGCAATCAGGAGCAAGCTAAAGAGTTTTCCCACCCGGTCTATGTCGGTCAAGTGTGAATCTTCAATATTAAATCCGCTCGATTTTAGTGCCTTGAATGCCGTTTCAATTTGCCATCGTTCTTTGTATAATGATTGTGCTTCATCAGGCTTGTTGAATGATACGATGATTTGCAGTTCCGGAATTCCTTCCTTGTTTTTGATTCTGGATGCGGATAAATAACAAAGCTGGCCGTTAACATAGACGATTCCATGGAAATACTCAAACTGGTTGATCTTTAGTCGGTTGAATAACCAGGAAGCTTTTACACAATGGCCGTTTCTTGGAATAGTTACCCAGAAATTTTCACGGATGCGGATGTGGTATCGAATACGATTATCGTTAAGAAATCCCAGCCACTTACCCCCTATAAACTCTCTGTCAGCAAGCAGACAATCAATACTATCAATACCGAACAAGCTGATAAAACGTTGAATAAGCTTAATGCGTTCCGGGGTTGATGAATTGCCACACTTATCCATCATTGAAAACATGATAGGAAAAGCAACTCCTTGATAAACAATGGCAATAACAAGGATGTTAATATCGATTTTTCCGAACTTCCAATTAGTTCTATCCATTGCCAGGCGGTAGGGCGGTTGATGCGGCAACATAGCGAATATGATACGTGCAATCAAGTTTGAGTCTAACATGAATTCAGACATAAAGCGTTGTATTCTACGCAATGATGAGTCAACCCTTACTTCTGAATCAAAACTTGCGGCCAATTTTTCAAAACAAACTGTCTGAACTTTGCAAAGGGCGCAAATAAATAAGCCAAAGAACTTAATTCGGGCCAAATTCATTTTATTTCCGAATGTACTGCATAAGATTGCAGTTAAAATGCTATTTTTACTCTCATTACTGGTGTTCATGTATCCTGATGAGTTTGGTGGAACATATTCATCTAAGATACTGAATACCAGTATATTATATCATTTTTTAGGCAATAGTTATCACCAAGTTATTAACATATTGCATTGATTGTCTGATTGTTGTAATTTTTGTCATGTACTAAGGTTAAAACTATATTAATTTACCAAAAATGGTCACCTTAATTAAAATAGAATCAAATCAAGTATCAATTTAGCCTGATTAATTCACAAATTTAAAATTCGACAAAAAAATAAGCCAGATACTCCATTTCATACTTTACACCACACAGAAAGCCAGCATATTTCAATTTACGAACCAGTTCTTATTGGCTTTACGTGACTAAAGTGCATAATTATCCCTTTCTGTATTTCGTGTGAAAACTTATGGATGGATTTAGTTATGTCAGTAATTTAACTTTCGCAAGCTCAGTTTACCCTGCATTCAGTAGGGTTTTGTAATTTGTAAGTTTTACAATACTTTGATTATCAGATATTAACTTCTCCATTAACAAATCAG
>Ga0334883_1004923_pt1 | contig 12272 bp, 4 predicted proteins | sample GraSluR1_MG_6_FD_207230 | JGI IMG/M metagenome (GOLD analysis project Ga0334883, IMG submission 207230) | Sludge microbial communities from methane-producing bioreactor in Wageningen University, Netherlands - Granular Sludge_09_05-R1 | ecosystem: Engineered > Bioreactor > Anaerobic > Unclassified... | reverse complement strand
AAGTCGGCGTCCAACTCGACGATCTCGGCCGGATAGCCCGTGTGCTCGACCACGAAGTTCACGAGAAATCGCTCCAACTCGTTGGGGTCGAGCCCTGCCGAGGGTGCCTCGGTTGACGCCGTGGGAGCAACGCTTGGGGCGGGCTGCGACCTTGCCTCTGGCGCGGGAGCCGGCGCGGGCTGCGAAACCGCTTGGGGCGCGGGAGCCGCACCGGCGCCCTGCGACTTGACGAGGTAATCGAGCACGTGGCGGAGCGTGGGGAAGTCGTCGAGCGAAAGGTCCTCCGACGGCTGCACGTCGAAATACTCGCCCAACTCGCCGAACAACTGGGCCTTCTTGATGCTGTCGATGCCCAGGTCGGCCTCCAAGTCGGCGTCCAACTCGACGATCTCGGCCGGATAGCCCGTGTGCTCCACTACGAAGTTCACCAGGAACTGCTCCAGTTCCTTGGAATCGAGCCCTGCCGATTCGGTCGGGGCGGGACCCGGCGACGGTCGCGCCACCGCGGAGGCCGCTTGCGGCGCGGCAACGGGGGTGGACGTGGGAGCCACACGTTGGCCGGCCGGCTGGGCGGGTCGGACGGCCGGAGCAGCCGTCGCGCCTGATGCGACGGGCGGCATGCTCGGCGCCACGGCCGGCCGGGAGGGCGGCTCCGCCACGGCGGGGGCGGGCTGCGGGGCAGTGCGGGCCTTCTGACGCATCTTCTCGCGGCGGCGCGCCGTGGCGTCGAAATGGGGGATGGGGCTCGCGATGCGGCTTGCTCCCCGCGTAACTTGGGGCTTCGGCTGGGCCGTCGATTGCGGTGTCGGACTGGTCGGTTTCACCTTGGTGCCTCGTTCGAAAACAACGTGATAGGTCACTTCGCCGTCTCCGCCGGAGTGCACTCCCGCCAGCACGCTCTTTCCGGCACGGGCCGAGATGGGCGTGGGGTGCGAAGGCACGGCCAGCACGGCCGCGTGTCGCGTGAGTTGCGGGGCGGGATGCTCCAATCGCGGGTCGGGGGATATTTGCAGGGTATCGAGTTCCATCGCGGCCTTCAGCAGCGACGCCATGCCCGAGGCGCCGCCCGTGTCGCCGATCCGGCCGACCGCCGTGGCCAACCACATCGGGCCCGGTCGCGACCCATCGCCGTATGCCTCGGCCACGCCGCGCAGCTCGCCCGCGTCGGCATCGGGCTTGCCCGACGTCGAGGTCTCGATGAGGGCCACGTCGTCGGGCGAAACGCGGGCGTCGTCGAGGGCCCGACCGGCGGCCAGCCTGGCGGCCTCGCTTCGCGAGGGATCGCAGGCCGCCCCCACGCCGCGGATGATGCCGAAGATGGGATCGCCGTCGCGCCGCGCGTCGCCCAGCCGTTTCAAGAGCAGGGCGCCGCAGCCCTCGGCGGGCAGCACCCCGTCGGCGCGGGCGTCGAAGGGCGAGCGCGGTTCCCCCACGGGCAACCGGCCGCAGATCGACCACTCTTCGTAGATCGTGGGCGTCATGTCCTGCTGCCCGCCCACGCAGATCATCATGTCGCAGTCGCCGCCGCGAAGCTGATCGACGCAGCAGCTCAGGGCGGCCAGAGCCGACGCCTGGCCCGCGTCGACCGCCACCGCGCCGCCCATCAGGTCGAACGACTTCGTGATTCGCGAGGCCAGGGCGCTGGCGGTAAAGCTGCCCGTCTCATCGAGCAGGATGGGCATGTGCTTCAGCAGCACCTCGCCGTACGATTGGGCGATTCGCCCGATCAGGTCCTCGGGCACGCCCTTGGCTCGGAGCAACCCGGCCAGGGTCTCCTGGAATTCGGGGAGCCGCAACGAAACGGCCAGCTCCGCCGCGCAATCGCCGCCGAAGACCGTCCCGACCACGACGCCGACGCGCTCGCGGTCGAAGGGGCGCTCGTGGTACTTCGCGCGATGGATGGCCTGGTCGACCGCGTCGAGGATCATGAACTGCAGGGGGCTGGCCTGGGCGATCTCCTTGGGCGGGATCTTGTGCTTGCGCCAGTCGTACTCGAAGCCCGTGACGTATCCGCCTCGTTTGGTGGGCGTTTCCCACGGTCCCGTGGCCCCGGGGCGATAGAAGGCGTCGGAGTCCCACCGGCCGTCGGGCAGCTCGCTGGTCGCGTCGCGCCCGGCGGCAAGCAAGTCCCAGAAGGCGTCGAGCGTCAAGGCCCCCGGCATGACGGCCCCCATGCCGATGACCGCCACGGCGCCGTCGTCTTCGCCGCGCGGGGTGCGCAGGGTCTGGGCGGGCAGATCGGCCCCCGGCACGACCGACGCACGCGACGGCACGTAATCGTCGACCACGACGTGGACGTTCAGTCCGCCGATGCCGAAGGCGTCGACGCCCGCCCGGCGGGGCGCTGCGTCGGTCCTTCGCGGCCAGGCGACTTCGTGCCGGGGGACGTAGATCGGGGCCTTGTCCCAGTCGATCTGCGGATTGAGCGGCCGATCGTCGATGGCCGGGGGGATGACCTCGTGCTCCAGCGCGAGCACCGTGCGCACGACGCCCACCAGGCCGGCCGACTCGAGCGTATGGGCAACATTGAGCTTGGCGCTGCCGGCCGGAAGCTTCGTGCCCGGCGCAAGCCGCCCTTCGAGCGCCGCGGTCAGGGCCGTCACCTCGGTCACGTCGCCCAGGAAGGTCGACGTGGCGTGGGCCTCGATGTACTGAAGGCGGTCCATCGCGACTTCCGGACCGTAGGCCCGCTGGATGGCCTTGATTTGGCCCTCGTGGCGCGGGGCCCAGAGGCTCTTGCCCCGTCCGTCAGACGAGATGCCGATGCCGGGGATCACCGCCAGGATGCGGTCGCCGTCGGCCTCGGCGCGCCGGAGCATCTTTAACAGGGTCACCACGTACCCTTCGCCGACGATCATGCCGTCGGCTTCGGCCGAAAAGGGACGCGAAGCGCTCGGCGACAGCGAGTGCGACTGCGCGAAGAGTACCAAGGTGTCGCTGTGGAAGAAGGACGCACCGCCCACGATCGCCATGTCGACCGTGCCATGCTGCAGGGCGCGCACCGCTTGCCCAAGCGCGCGGGACGACGACGCGCACGCCGCGTTGAACGACATGCACGGTCCGTTCAGGGCGAAGGTGCGGGCGATGAGCCGGGCGGCCATGCTGGCCCCGAAGAACGGGCCGCCGTTGCGGTCGCGGCGGGGCCGGTCGCGGCGCACCGCGTCGATGATCTCGGCGATGACCTCGTCGCCCAGCCCGTCGGCAAGCTGCTCGAAACCGACGGCCTCGCGCAGGTACTTCGCGGTCTGCGCCACGTAGGTGGCGTAGGTCAGCTCGGCCGCGACTCCGCTGGCGGCGGCGTGGCCCACGTACACCCCCGTGTTGTCGTAGGGCAGCGCGGCGGGATCGAGCCCGGCGTGACGGCAGGCGGCCGCCGCCACCTCGCAGAGCGTCACGTGGGCCACGTCGTGCGAGGCGATCGCCGACTCGGAGATCGGGCACAGGCCGCGGTCGACCGGACGGTACGCGACCAGGGCGGCCACGTCGGAGTAGGTCTTGTTCCGCGTGCCTCGCTTCGGATGGTAGTAGAGCCGGCGGTTGAGCCGGTCGTCGGGCACGGGCCCCCAGGCCACGCCCCCACGGCGCACCAGGTCCCAGAATTGGTCGAGATCGTCGGCGCCCGGCAGGCGGCACGCCATGCCGACCACGGCCACGGCGGAATCGGGATGCGGTTGCTTCACAGTTCCATCCTACCCACGAGTCAATCCCCCCCGGCCGACCTCGCGACGGCCGAAAGCACGGCCAGCAGCCGCTCCGGTGCCATGTCGCCCGTTTCGCTCGTCAGGAGTCCGAGCCCGGCCGCTCGCCGGAGGTCGATCTGTCCCAGGACACACCGTCGAAACGTCTTCGAGTTCAAGTACAGAATCGCATCGGGATCGTCGGCCAGGCCCGGCCGGGCCGACACGGGGCCGCAGTCGTTCACCGCGAGGGTCCACTGGCCTCCGCCCGGGCCGTTGACCTGCAGGGCCACCCGAAGGCCCCCGGCTCCGTTCGGCCCCAACTCGATCGGCAGCACGCCGCGCAGGTGCTCTTCGACGTCGAACTCGGGTCGCACCGGCTGGGGACGAGGCCAGCCGAAGTTCGCCTCCAGGGCGAACTGCGCGGTCCGCAAGAGCGTCGCGAACCCCACGTCGCACGCGACCAGGTGGGGCGCGGCCCGGGCCGTGTTCGTCGTGTCGAACTCGGGATCGTCGCGCCAGTAGGCCCGATAGGCGCCCATCTGCTCGACAAAGGTCTCCTGCATCTCGGCCAACTCGGGGTTTTTCGAACCCTTGCCCCGGTTCTTGCCGGCATACTCGCGCAGCGCCCGCTCAATGACCTCGCGGCAGACGGCGACCGGCACACGCTCAGGTAGCGCGAGATGGTACGTGCCGCCGTGATGCTCGGGCCGGCCGTGCAGGTACGTGATCAGACGCGAGACCCAGTCGACGGGCACGAAGTTCTTGCGCTCTCGCCCGGTAAGGCCCAAGGCCGCGATCAAGGGCTCGCCGTCGATCGTGTCGAGTTGGAACTGATCGACCAGGGCCTGGCCGATCTTCAAGGGCGTGTAGAAGCCGTGAAAGGTCGTCGAGTATCCCGTGGCCGAATCGCCGATGATGATGGCCGGCCGGTAAATGGTCGGGCGGTCGAGGAAGTCGGCCCGACGGACCATCTTCTCGGCCTCGACCTTGGTCTTCTCGTAGTCGTTGCCCGGCTGCTGCCCCACCTCCAGCTCGCTTTCGAGCACGCGTCCGCTCCGCAGCCCGCACACGTAGGCGGTCGACACGTGGTGAAACCCGCGGATGCCCGTCTTGCGGCACAACTCGAGCACGTGGCGCGTGCCCTCGACGTTCGAGCGGTAGGGCTCGCCGGTCCGCTCGTCGGCCACGAACGAAAGGCTCGCCGCGTTGTGGATGACCGAGACACAGTGTTGGGCAATCCAGTCGAGCGCGTCGCGATCGAGCCCCAGGTCGGGTTGGCCGATGTTGCCCACCAGCACCGGCGGTCGGGGCAGGGCATAACCCAGTTCCCGCTCCCAGCGAGCCATGATGCTCTCGACGCGCTGCCGAGGCGATTCCATGGCGCTGGGACGCACGACGACGGCCATCTGCCGCCCGGCCGCAAGGCCGTCGCGCAACAGGTAGGTGCCCAGCAGGCCGGTGGCCCCTGTCAGCAGGTGGTAAGGCATGGTCGGAAAGTCGGGGGAGTTCGTCAAATCGTGTTGGAGTCGCGTCCGGGCAAGCGCCGAATCCCGACGGCAGACGCCGTGCCGGCCGGATTCGCCTCCGCACACCCCGGAGAGGCAAACCCCACGGATTCCTTTCCGAACGCCTATCCCCTTTCCCGAGGCGGCAGGGATCCGCAATGGTGTCAACGGTAATCGGCGCGAGGGGAAAAGTCAAACGGCGGGTGGCACGCCCTGAGCTACTCGGCGCGGCCGAGTTGCAGCCGAGGGTTTGTGTGGTCTGCGCAAAAATGGCGCAACATCCGTGAAGGGTGTGGCCGGCTCGGGAGGCGACGCCCTCCGATACGCTCAGGCATTCGCCGCCACCCTTGTAGGGGGCGCAATCCCCGGTGCCCCGTGCCAGCCGGACCGGAACTCCCTTTGGTCAACAAGCTTCGCGTTTTTCCATTTCTTGCCCTCAAACGGCTGGCCTTGTGGGTGACACACGGCGTGCCGCGGCTTTTTCTGCGCCACCGGAGGGGTCGGCGGGCGTCAAACGCACGGCATGGCAGGCCCGCGTCCAAAACCGCAGCGTGCGTTTGGTCAACGGCCCGTGCATTCTTCCACTTCTCACCCCCAAAGGTCGGGTTTTGTGGGTGACAAACGGCGTGCGGCAGTGTTTTCCTACCCCACCAGAGGGTGCGTTTGCCACCGCTTGGCCGCGCTTCTCCCGGTTGCACGCCGAACCCCGAAACCGATTCTGATCACCGTCGCGTGGTTTTGCCAATTCTCGCCTCCAATCGAGTCAGCGACATTCGGCCCGTCGCGCCGCGCACCACATAGGCCAACAACACGACGCCGAACGAAGCAGGGAATATTCAACCGCGTTCCGCCCGCGGCCTCGGCAGCGCTCAAACTGTATACTTATGTACATATATCATGCGCGATTTCGCGAGACGAGTCAAAGGTCAAAAGAGCCGCCCCGCCAGCGAGGGGATGCGCCGGGCCGGCTCGCCGAACCTTCTCCGGGGTCTCCACGCACGGCGCCGCGAGGTCGGGCACGTTGGCCCGCGTGCCGTCCAGCCCGCATCCGGATTGCGGTCCAGGATCGAATCCTAGTTGGGCAGCGCCACTTAGCGTGCAAAGATTACTCCAAGTCAGCTCGTGGCAACGAGTTACGGAAACCAGAAACAACAGTGGTTCCCAATTGTCCTAAGCCATTGCAAATTCGAGACTTAGGTCCGTATTTCTCGGCTAAGTGGCGCTGTCCAACTAGTTGGGCAGCGCTAAGTCGGCTCGAACGTCAATATGGGTAGGTAGTATGCGTATTGAAGATGGCGAAAGCGGAAGACCAGTTTGCCACCCAGCTTGACGTTTGCCTTGACTTCGCGCTGTCGTCGTGTTTTGTGGGGCACGTTGCCAACGTGCCTTCGGGTTGCGGGCATGTGCCCCACGCTAGAGTCTTACGCTGCAACTCCTACGCGCCGTGCGCGCATTTGGTGGAGTGGTGGAGTGATGGGCCCCCCCGTGCCGAAGCCCATGATTCCAACGCTCCATCACTGTCTGCGTTCCCTCCTGGCCTATCCCCTGCTTGGTTGCGGCCACGGGCCGCGTTAGGAGGAGGTCAGCTCCTCCAAGGCGGCCGAGAAGGCTCCGTAAGAGCCCGCGTCGAACAGGACGAACCGCACCAGTTCGGGCTTGGCTTGCTCGTGGAGGAAGTCGATCGCGGTGCGCAGGGCGATCCGGGCCGCCTTGTCGGTGGGGTAGCCGTAGGCCCCCGTGCTCAGGGAGGGGAAGGCGATGCTTCGGCATTCGTGCTCGACGGCCAGTTCGAGGCATCGGCGGTAGGCCGCGGCCAGGAGATCGGGTTCTCCCTCCTGTCCGCCCCGCCAGACTGGACCCACGGCGTGGATCACGTACCGGGCGCCCAGGTTGCCGGCTCCCGAGACGACCGCCGACCCGGTGGGGCATCCGTCGGGATGCTTGGCCCTGGTTTCGGCCATGATGGCGGGTCCGCCGCGGGCGTGGATCGCGCCGTCGACGCCGCCGCCGCCTGCCAAGTGGCGGTTGGCCGCGTTGACGATCGCGTCGACCTCCTGGCGCGTGACGTCGCCCTGTTCGAGCTCGAGCGTCTGGCCGTTGATCTCGACGTGCATGGAAAATCCTTTCGTGGATGAGGCGGCGCCGGCACGGAGCCCATTTCGCCGCCAGTCGCCGGCAGAGGCTCCACCGAGCCGGCACCGATCGCTTGAGGTTCTCGTGCTCGTCGCGGGGACCTGGTAGCCCGGAAACCCGATCGTGCCGTGTCCGGATCTTCCCCTGCCGGCCCGGGGAAGTCAAGAAACCCCGGCCGGCAATGACGGGGGGCCTCACTCTCTTTGCGGATCGGAAGGCCCGGAATACACTGAAGGAGTTCGTATTTCGCCCATTCCGCCGAGACGGTGCCATGACGATTCGCCGCACGCCGTTGATCCACACCATCGCCGCTCTGGTCATTTTGGGGGCCGCGGGCGCGCGGGCGGAGCCGTACCGTTACCCCGAGGGTCGCCATGAGGGCGGCGAGTTGAAGTACGTCGGGGGGCTTCCCGTGTTGACCGTCGAGGGGACTCCCGAGCAGATGGGTCGGCAGCAGGCCGCGCTGACGGCCGAGGCCGCCCACCGAATCCTCGAGTACCCCCGGGAGTTGCTCGGGCGGGTCGGATGGGAAGACCGCTGGACCAAGCTGCTCGAACGGGGTCGGTTGCTGGCGGCTCAGATTCCCCCACAACACCTTGTCGAGCTGAACGCCTTTGCCGAGGCGGCCGGCCTGGACCGCGATGTGCTCGTCGGCACGAACGCCATGGTCGACACCTATCGGGGTGGGTTCGGATGCTCGTCGCTGATCGTCGAGCCCGAGCGGAGTGTCACGGGCGCCCCCCTGTTCGGACGGAATCTCGACTTCTTCAACCTGGGCATCCTCCACAAGTACAGCCTGGTCGTCGTTTACCGCCCCGAGGGCAAGCGTGCCTTCGCCTCGGTCAGTTTTCCCGGCATGTTGGGCTGTTTTTCGGGCATGAACGACGCGGGACTGGCCGTGGCCGTGCACGAGGTGTTCCTGTCGCGCGATCGGTCGGGGCTTTTCAATGCCCGGGGCGCGCCGTACACGTTCTGCTTTCGTCGAATCCTCGAGGAGTGCGCCACGGTCGAGGAAGCCGAAGCACTGATGCGCTCGATGCCGCGGACCACGCTGCTGAACCTGGCCGTCTGCGACCGGGCGCGGGGAGCCGTGCTGGAGCTGACGCCCAAGAACGTCGTCCTCCGGCCCAGCGAGGAAGGGATCTGCGTCTGCACGAACCACTTCCGCACCAAACCGTTGGCGACGCTGACGCTGTCGCCGCGTCACTGGCAGTTGAGCAAGGCACGGCGGCTGGCGCAGCTCGGGGTGGCCGACGTGGCGGCGAAGCTGCACGAGGTCAACATGGGACGGCTCACGGTCCAGACGATGGTTTTCGAGCCCGGCCCGCTCAAGCTGCATCTTGCGTTCGGATCGGTCCCCGCGTCGGCGCTGCCCCTTCGCGAACTCGAGCTGGCCGGGCTGCTTTGCGCGCCCCGGTAGGATGGCGTGGTCACGAGCAGCCCATGCTGTTGCCGCAGATGTGGCAGAGGTAGCAGTTGCCGTTGCGCACGGTGATCGCGCCGCACTGGTCGCAGCTCGGGGCGTCGTCTTGGAAGGCGGCGAACTGCTCGCTGAGGCTGCTCAGCGAGGAGGAGGTCGTTGCGACGGCGGCCCCGCTGCGCTGGCTGCGCGCCGAGCCGTTTGTCTTTGCCGGGGCGGTTCCCGCGGCGTTCGGCGTTGCCGGCGCGGGTAGCGCGGCGACTCCTTGCCCGGCCTGGGGCCCGCCGGCCTTCGTGGCGGCGGGCCGCTTCTCCGTTTCGACGTCCTCGACGCCGCCCCCTCCGCCGGGCGTTTCTCCGGGCATGCCCGACAACATCTTGTTGGCCTCGCGAAAGCCCGGCAGGAACGTCACGCCCAGCCATCGGAAGATGTAGTCGACGATGCTCTTGGCAATGCGGATGTCGGGGTTCTTCGTGTGCCCCATGGGCTCGAAGCGGGTGTGCGAGAACTTGTTCACGTACACCTCCAACGGCACGCCGTACTGAAGGCTCATCGACACGGCGGTGCCGAAGCAGTCCATCATCCCCCCGACCGTGCTTCCCTCCTTGGCCATCGTGATGAACAGCTCGCCGGGGCGCCCGTCGGGATAAAGCCCCACGGTGATGTACCCCTCGTGCCCGGCGACGCTGAACTTGTGGGTAATCGACTGGCGCGTGTCGGGAAGCCGCTCGCGGCGGGGCGTCCAAACGGGTTTCTCGGCCTGGTCCGAGCCGCTCTTCGTGGTGAGAACCTGAACGCCCTTCGAGCCGTCGCGATAGACGGCCAGGGCCTTCAGCCCCAATCGCCAGCCCTCGAGGTACGCGTTGGCCACGTCTTCGACGGTGCTGTCCTTGGGCATGTTCACCGTCTTCGAGATCGCCCCGGAGAGGAACGGCTGGGCGGCGGCCATCATGCGCACGTGGGCCTTCCAGGGGATGCTCCGCGTGCCGTTGCGGGCCTGGAAGGCGCAGTCGAACACCGGCAGATGCTCGGTCTTCAGATCGGCCGCGCCCTCGATCGTGTCCTCCTTGTCGACGTGGGCCACGATCGACTTGATTTCGGCCTCGCCGTATCCCAGCGTTCGCAGCGCCAGGGGGACGGTCTGGTTGACGATCTTGAGCATGCCGCCCCCGGCCAGTTGCTTGTACTTGACCAGGGCGATGTCGGGCTCGATGCCCGTCGTGTCGCAGTCCATCATGAAGCTGATCGTGCCCGTGGGGGCCAGCACGGTGGCCTGGGCGTTGCGCATGCCGTGGCGCCGCCCGCCGGCCAGCACCTCGTCCCAAACCTTGCGCGCGGCCGTCTTGAGCTCATCGGGGCACGATTGGATCTCCTCGACCTTCTCCCAGTGCATCTCCATCACGCGGAGCATGGGTTCGCGGTTCTCGTCGAAGGCCTCGAAGGGCCCCACGGCGGCCGCCAGCTCGGTGCTCGTGCGGTAGGCCGTTCCGTGCAGCAGCGCCGTCACGGCCCCGCAGAGGCCCCGGGCCTCGTCCGAGTCGTAGCTCAACCCGCTCGTCATGATCAGGCTGCCAAGGTTCGAGTACCCCAAACCGATCGGGCGGAAGCGGTGGCTGTTCGCCGCGATCCGCCGCGTGGGATAGCTCGCGTGGTCGACGAGGATTTCCTGGGCGATGAACACGAGCCGGCAGGCCGCCTGGAAGCGGTCGACGTCGAAGGTCCCGTCGTCGCGGCGGAACCGCATCAGGTTGATGCTCGCCAGGTTGCAGGCCGAGTCGTCGACGAACATGTACTCCGAGCAGTTGTGAACGACCAGTCCGTCGGCCACGAAGTGGTGCGTCTCGGGCTCGGTCAGATCGTACACGTCCTCGGTGCCGCACGGACGCAGGGAAGCGACCCGATCGACCATCCGATCGCGGTACGTACCGACCCGGCGGTTCAACCGGGCCAAACGCCGGGCCTTGGGGCTCTCGGGCAGAAAACCGATCTCGCGCTCGAACGCCACGCGCGAGGCGCGCGAAATCCGCAAGGCGTGGAGCTGTTGGATCGGATACGCCTTCGCGCCGCCCTTCCCATCGGGCAGCAGCGCCGTCTCTTGCCCCAGAACCCGGCGGTTCTCGTACAGTTTCGCCTTGATCCCGAAGCTCAGCAGGAGCAGTTGCACTTGGCGCAACATCTCGAGGCTGGTGCTGTCGAGCGAGACGTACTGCGACTTGGCGCCGTAGTCGGCCACGGTCCCGTCGGCGGTGAACAGGCCCCGCAAGATGGCGGCCTGGCTCGGCCGATCGAGGCCGAACACCTTGTCGGTGAATGCCTTGCGCGACGCGCCCGCGTCGAGCACGCCATACTCGTCGAGCTTGTCGACGATCGTGCCCACGCTGGTTCCGACGCGCAGCCCGGTGGCTGTCTCGATGACGTCGGTCGAGCGGAGTGCGCGCCCGTCGCCCGAGTCGAGCCAGCGTTTGCACTCGGCGAGGTTCTCGTGAAGCCGGCGGGCAACCTCGCCTTCCTCGCGGCCGAGTGCGATGAAGAGGAACTCCTGGCTCTCGCCTCGCGAGACGCACCCGTCGCCCAGGGCGGCCCCGAGCAGTTCGCCGAAGGCCGGCGGAACGAAGTCGCTGCCGAACCCGCTTCCCCGAAGCTGCACCACGTCGTCGACCGAAAGCCCCGCCGCCGGAACGTCGCCGCGGTTGAGGGTGTAAACCGGGTGATCGGCCGTCAGCCGAACGCGATACCCGCTGCGCGTCTTCAACTCGTAGACCGGCTTGTGCCCCGTCTTGAACACGCGATCGACGAAGGCGCGTCGCCCGTCGCCCCCGACGATTTCCGCGGTCTTGCCCACGAGATCCGCGATGCGGCGATACCCGTCCGACGTGGCCACCAGGGTGTCGCCCGTCACGCAGGGGTTCGACGCGTTGATCCGCCCCGAGTTGGGGCACGTGTGCCAGCGGTTGATCGTCGTGTCGTATTGAATGCCCGGGTCGCCGCAGGCCCAGGCCGACTGGGCCATCTTGTCGAGCATCTCGCGGGCGGGATAGCTGGGGCCCTCGCGGGTCTGGTCGGTGACCCAATGGGTGGTCCAGGGCCGGTCGGCCACCACGGCCTCCATGAAATCGTCGCTCACGCGCACCGACAGGTTGGCGTTCTGGAAGAGGACCGAACTGTAGGCCTCTTCGTACTCGTACCCCTTGGCGAGCAGATGCCGGGCCTTCTCCTCCTCCTTGCGCTTGCACTCGATGAACTCGAGGATGTCGGGGTGCCAGACCTTCAGCGACTGCATCTTGGCGGCCCGGCGGGTCTTGCCACCGCTCTTGACCACGGCCGCGATCTGGTCGTAGACCCGCATGAACGACAAGGGCCCCGAGGGCTTGCCGCCGCCCGACAGCTTCTCGCGGTGCGACCGCAGGGTCGACAGATCGGTGCCCGTACCCGAGCCGAACTTGAACAGCATGGCCTCGCTGCGCGCGAGTTCCATGATGTCTTCCATGTTGTCCTGGACGCTCTGGATGAAGCAGGCCGACCCTTGGGGATATT
>Ga0334883_1004922_pt1 | contig 12277 bp, 11 predicted proteins | sample GraSluR1_MG_6_FD_207230 | JGI IMG/M metagenome (GOLD analysis project Ga0334883, IMG submission 207230) | Sludge microbial communities from methane-producing bioreactor in Wageningen University, Netherlands - Granular Sludge_09_05-R1 | ecosystem: Engineered > Bioreactor > Anaerobic >... | reverse complement strand
GAAATTGGGATACCCGACAATCAGGGCCGATACATTCTCCGACAGTTTGCTTTCGAGATCTCCACAGTCGATTTGACCGGTCTCTCTATCGAATTTGACAAGTTCCACTTCAATGTTTCCTCCAAAACAGTAACTCTTGACAGTGGAAATGTACTCGGGATGCAGAGACTCCGATATGATTACTCTTGATTTTCCGTTTATTCTTACAGCCATCAAAGCGGCTTCTGCACAGGCACTCGCGCCATCGTACATCGAAGAGTTAGCTACTTCCATACCGGTGAGTTCGCATATCATGGTCTGAAATTCAAAAAGCATCTGCAGAGTTCCCTGCGAAACTTCAGGTTGATAGGGAGTGTAGGCCGTAAGAAATTCGCCTCTACATCCTATTCTCTGTACAGCGCTCGGAATGAAGTGCTTATAAATACCGCCACCTCTGAATACAGAAAGTTCATTCAGAGAGGTGTTTCGCTGGCTCAGTTCTTTCAGATCTCTCAGTACGCTAAACTCGTCTTCGCTTTCGGGAATTGCAAGATCGACCTCGAACTTGTCAGGAATATCCTTAAACAGATCGGAGACACTGTCTACCCCTATTGTGCGGAGCATCTCCTGAATTTCGCCTTCAGTCTGCGGTAGAAAAGGGTACTCAGGCATTCTAGCCCTCCTCTTCGCAATGCTTCCTGTAAGCCTCCGAATCCATTAGGGCATCTGCTTCAGAGGGGTCGCTTACTTTTATCTTGGCTATCCAGCCAGTTCCCTCGGCATCACTGTTGATTGTCTCGGGTGCAGAGTCAAGTTCACCGTTTACTTCGATGATTTCGCCAGAGACAGGTGAGAAAATGTCACTGGCGGCTTTAACGGATTCGATGGAACAGAATACATCGCCCTTCTTCACTTTCTTTCCGGGCTCTGGAAGGTCTACGTACACGACATCTCCCAGATGATCCTGTGCATGATCGGAAATACCTACAACTGCAACATCGCCTTCGAGTGAAATCCATTCATGGGTCTTTGAGTATCTCTTCATTCTTTGTCCTCCTTAAACTACGCTTTAGATTTTACGGAGCCTCTATAGAAAGGTGTTTTGACTACCTTAGCGGAGACTTTTTTGTCTCTTATTAAGATCTGTACTTTTGAATCGCTCTTCCAGTAATCCTTCTTCAAATAGGCAATAGCAAGTGATTTTCCAAGGGTTGGAGAGAATATGCCACTCGTTATCCAGCCAATTTTGGAGTCTCCATCTACCACATCGTAACCGTGTCGTGCAATAGCCTTTCCTTCAATTTCCAGTCCCTTCAGTCTGTACTCTATGCCGTTTTCGCTCTGAGCAAGCAGCCTGTCTCTACCTATGAACTCCTTATCAAGCTTTACGGTCCACTTCAAACCTGCCTCAAGGGGGGTCGTTTCGTCGTTCAGCTCATTGCCGTAGAGCATATAGCAGGCCTCAAATCTTAGAGTGTCTCTGGCACCAAGTCCAACAGGTCTCACACCGCGCTCGGCACCGATCTCCAGAATTTTTCTCCACAGAGGAATCGCGGCCTCGGGTTCAGTGTAAAGCTCGAATCCATCTTCTCCAGTATAACCGGTTCTGGAGACGAGTACCTTGATTCCGTTTACACGCCCAACAGCAAAGTGGTAGAAGGGAATCTCGTTAAGGCGTATCTGTGAGATGTCGGAAAGCATTTCTTCCACTTCCGGTCCTTGAAAAGCGATTTGAGCATAGGAATCCGAAACGTCTCTTACTGAAACTTCAAAGCCCTTAACATGGGAGTCAATCCAGTTAAAATCCTTATCTTTGTTTGAAGCGTTAACTACAAACAGAGTTTTCCTGTTGCTGATCCGGTAAACCAGAACGTCATCGACAACCCCGCCATTCTCATTGCACATTGGAGAATAGACTATACCACCGTTCTTCAATGTGGATACAGAATTGGTCACGAGATAGTCAGAAAAAGCTATCGCATCTCTCCCCTCGACTTCGATTTCCCCCATATGCGAGACATCGAAGAGCCCTGCATGATTCCTTACAAGATTGTGTTCCCTTATAATTGAGTCGAACTGGAGAGGCATATCCCAACCAGCAAAATCCACCATCTTTCCTCCAAGCCGCAAATGCTCTCCATACAGAGGTGTCCTCTTTGAATCACTCATTCTGGATCCTCTCTCCCCTCTTCTTTAAGATTTTCGAAGATTCTAACAGCCTCTTCATAATCTTCGTCTGGAATAATTATGTCTACCAAACTGCCCGATCCGAAATAGACACTATCAGTATAAGCAAAACTGGAATCTACAAGTTCCGCAAATATCTCTTCCTTAAGCAGGATCTCTTGATACATCTTTGCCTCATACTCTGGAATTCCTGATTTCAGGACTTTCATTCTTATCACCCCCGTTTCACCTCTAATTATACACCAAAGGCCATTATTGGTTAACTTCACGAAGTATAGTCTTCTCGAGACTTTGCGTATCTCATATGCTAGAATGAGGATGAAACGCAAACTGAAATTGTTTCAGGAGGGATGTTTGTGATGAAGAAAATCGCGATCTTGACTAGCGGAGGAGATGCTCCGGGAATGAATGCAGCGATAAGAGCAGCAGTCAGGACCGCTGTAACCGATGGATTAGAAGTATTGGGAATCCAGAGAGGCTATTCGGGTCTGCTGGATGAGGATCTTATCGATATGGATTACTCTTCTGTTGGTGGAATCATGGAAAGAGGCGGAACTATCCTCAGAAGTTCAAGATGCGAGGAATTCAGAACTGCTGAAGGTAGAGCAAGAGCCGGTGACATTCTTAAGGCACGCGAGATAAATGGTCTAGTTGTGATAGGTGGCGAGGGTAGCTTGAGTGGTGCCAATCTGCTTATGGAAGAACAGGGCATACCGGTAGTCGGACTTCCCGGTACGATCGACAACGATATTGCTCTCACCGACATGTGTATAGGTGTTGATACTTGTTTGAATACCTGTGTCGAGACGATTCAGAAACTCAAAGATACTGCCTCTTCGCATGAGAGAGCCTTTGTTGTGGAAGTAATGGGCAGAAGTTCGGGTTATGTTGCTCTTGCCTCCGGCATAGCCGTAGGAGCAGAAGCGATAATAGTACCGGAAATACCTGTTAACTATGAAGAAATCGCCGATAAGATCTGGCAGGAGAGAAAGAGAGGAAAGATCAACTGTATAATCGTAGTCGCTGAGGGAGCCTCAAGTGCATATACGGTTGCCAGGCACGTAGAACACAGAATAGGTTACGAGACGCGAATAACTATACTTGGACACATTCAACGCGGCGGCTCTCCAACCGCCTTTGATCGTGTCCTCGCTTCGAGAATGGGATACACTTGCGTTAAGGCTTTGGAAGAGGGGGATACAGGAACAATGATAGCCTTGCAGAGCGGGAAAATGAAGAGAATTGCTCTGGGAAAGGTTCTTTCGCAGAAGAAATCACTGGACATGGAGCTTGTTGAAATGGCCACGATTCTTTCCTGAAGGATGGTTCTTATGAGAAAAACGAAGATAGTTTGCACGATTGGTCCTGCAACCGAATCCGCAGAAATGTTAAGAGATCTGATGCTAAAAGGCATGAACGTTGCCCGTCTTAATACGACTCACGGTGAAATTGAGCAACACAGGAAGAGAATAGAAAGGCTCAAGGAACTCCGTAAATCTATGAAAGCGCCCCTTACGATACTGCTGGATCTTTCGGGACCGAAAATCCGTACTGGCTCTTTTTCAGAGGATACGGTAGAGCTCATTCCGGGTAAGGAATTCAGGCTAACAACAAATCGTGTTGTCGGCGATGAAAATAAGGTCAGCGTAAACTATGAGAGACTACCTCTAGAAGTTCGAGAGGGAAACACGATCTTGATGGATGACGGAAAGATAAGGTTGAAGGTTCTCCACACAGATAATGAGAATGTTTATACAAGAATAGTGAACGGTGGTTCCATAACACACAGGCGAGGCATAAACCTGCCAGGTATAAATATAAGTATTCCGGCAGTTACGGACAAAGACAGAGAGTTCATAAAACTTGGTGTGGAGACAGGGGTTGATTATTTTGCCCTGTCATTTGTTAGGAAGGCCGAAGATGTTCTGTTGGCAAGGGATATAGTTAAATCTACCGGGAGATACATCCCGATAATATCTAAGATAGAGACCGCACAGGCCTTAAGAAATATTGAGTCAATATCCAGTGTTTCTGACGGTCTTATGGTTGCAAGAGGCGATTTGGGAGTCGAAATACCTGTCGAAGACGTACCTGTGGCACAGAAGAAGATAATCGGAGCGGGTAACTTCAACAGAATTCCAGTTATAACGGCTACTCAAATGCTTGAGTCGATGATTGAAAACCCTGTTCCAACCAGAGCAGAGGCTACCGATATAACCAACGCAATAATAGATGGAACCGATGCTATTATGTTATCTGGTGAAACATCTATTGGTAAGTACCCGCTGGAAGCTGTATCGGTAATGGATCTGACAGCCAGATCTGCCGAGAAATACCTGAACCAAAATCCGGAAATACTGTGGTGGACACGAGAAAAGGTATCAACCGATGATCACACGGACGCGATTTGTAGGGCCGCCTGGGATATTAGCGAAGCTATGAAAGTAAAGGTAATAGTCAGCTCTACGTTTTCCGGTCATACTGCAAGGAATGTTTCAGGGTTCAAGCCAAGAGCACATATACTCGCCTTGACACCCAACGAAGAAACGTACTACAGACTGGGGATAATTTGGGGTGCAATTCCAGTCCTGATGGCAATTGGTGAATCGACGGATGATCTTGTGAAGGTTGCGGGACCACTTGCAAAGAAGTTGAAGCTTGTCAAGAAGGGCGAAACGATTATACTTACGGCCGGGATACCTTTCGGTGTGAGCAGCACAACTAACATACTTAAACTTGAGATAGCTTAAGTGGCGGAGAGATTTGACAGAGTGCAAGTATCTTCTACCATTTTCTGCCTAGGGGAGAGAAAAAAGGAGTTATACTGGCATAATAGCTTCTGTAAAGGTATAATCTTCTCTAGTTAACATCATTTAACATAAGGAGTGCTTGAAGAAATCGAGATATTGTTTTATCATTTATTAGCAGACTCTTATATCGAGTGCTAAATATACAGATTGAAAGGAGGCTTTTGGATGAAAGTAGTTCCTCTTGGTTCAAGATTGTTAATTAAGCCTTATGAAGAAGAGAAGAGAACATCTGGAGGTATCGTTCTTCCGGACGCGGCAAAGGAAAAGCAGATGACTGCAAAGGTAATTGCAGTCGGCGAAAAAGTCGAGGATATTGATCTCAAGGAAAATGACAAGGTGCTTTATTCGAAGTATTCCGGTACCGAGATCAGGATCGATGATGAAGACTACATAATCATTGATCAGGATGATATCCTGGCGAAGATCGAAGGATGAAGGAGGAAACGGTATGGCTAAGATACTGAAATATGGTGAAGAATCTCGCAGAGCTCTCGAAAGAGGAGTCGACGCGGTAGCTGATGCTGTAAAGATAACTATCGGACCAAAGGGTAGAAACGTCGTTCTCGAGAAGAGTTGGGGATCTCCAACAATAACCAATGATGGAGTTTCAATTGCTAAGGAAATAGAACTCGAAGATAAATTTGAGAATCTCGGTGCTCAGCTTGTGAAGGAAGTTGCTTCCAAAACAAATGATATTGCCGGTGATGGAACTACTACGGCAACGGTTCTTGCGCAGGCAATGATAAAAGAAGGACTTAAGAATGTTACGGCGGGAGCCAATCCGATTCTTCTGAAGAAGGGAATTCAGAAGGCCACCGAGAAGGCAGTTGCGCATATAAGATCACTCTCCAAAAAGATATCCTCAAGAGAAGATATCGCCTCGGTAGCTGCAATCTCCGCTAACGACACTGAGATTGGCGAGCTCATTGCGGAAGCTATGGACAAAGTTGGTCAGGACGGAGTTATAACTGTCGAAGACTCCAAGACTCTGGAAACATACGTAGAATTCGTTGAAGGTATGCAGTTCGATAGAGGATACATATCTCCTTATTTTGTCTCTGATCCAGAGAAGATGGAAGCGATTATCAAGGATCCTCTGATACTCATCACCGATAGAAAGCTCTCGGCTGTGAAGCCCATAGTCCCTCTTCTGGAGAAGGTAGCCCAGGCGGGTAAGCCTCTAGTGATTATAGCTGAAGACATCGAGGGCGAAGCTCTTTCCACGCTTGTTCTCAACAAGCTGAGAGGCACTCTGGATTCAGTCGCTGTGAAGGCACCTGGTTTTGGAGACAGAAGAAAGGCCATGCTTCAGGATATTGCAACTCTTACCGGAGGTACAGTGATAAGCGAAGAAGTCGGCCTAACCCTAGAAAACGCCTCAATAGACGATCTTGGAAGCGCAGGCATGGTGAAAGTCAAGAAGGATGACACGATCATTGTTGACGGGAAAGGCGATGCCGACAAGATTAAGCAGAGAATAGGTCAGATAAAGGCTCAGATAGACCAGACTACTTCCGAATATGAGAAAGAAACTCTTCAGGAAAGGCTTGCTAAGCTTTCTGGCGGAGTTGCAGTTATAAAGGTAGGAGCGGCTACGGAAACTGAATTGAAAGAGAAAAAGCACAGAATAGAAGACGCCCTTTCGGCGACAAGAGCCGCAGTTGAGGAAGGTATCGTGGCAGGTGGCGGCGTTGTTCTCGCCAGAGCGAAGAAGCCTGTTCAGGAGTTGTTTGAGAGCACAGAGAATCCTGACATCAAGATTGGTGTGAAGGTTGTGTTGAAGGCACTGGATACGCCGATGAAACAGATAGTAGAGAATGCCGGCCTGGACGGTGCGGTTATCGTCGACAAAGTCCTAAACAATGATGATCCGGCCTTTGGTTATGACGCACTCAACGATGTATATACCGATATGTTCAAAGTTGGAATCATAGATCCAGCAAAGGTTACAAGAAGTGCTCTGCAGAATGCCGCTTCGATCGCTGCAATTCTACTTACCACCGAAGCTGCACTCACTGAGAAGCCTGAAGAGAAACCTCAGGCTCCAATGCCGCAGATGCCAGAATACTGATAGACTTGAAGTCTGAAAGGGAGAGCGTAGCTCTCCCTTTTTCTGTTTTTGTGGCAAAATAGTCCTATGAGAGATTTTCTCACTATCGTCAAATGGAGAAACAGGGAAAGCATAAGATTAGTTACCAGACAGGGTGCCAGAACCACTTTTGTCACTGTGCTGGCAATTGCGTTTCTCGTAATGATAAGTGTTCCTCTGGTCCTGTACATGAGGAGTTTCTTTATACCAAACTTCTCTAGAGTCGCAGAACTCTCTGAACAACTAAAGGAATTTACGGGGATAGATTTGAAGGCAATCGTGGTCGCCTTCTTTTCGGCGATAATATTCTCGATCCTTCTCGGCAGTGATCTTCCTATAATCGTATCGAATCTCTTCTTCTCCGACAGGGTTTCTATGTTACTTCAAATGCCTGTGAGAAAATCAACGATTGCGAAAGTCCAACTCTCCGAAGTTCTTACCGCTGGAGGATTACCGGTTATTCTGTTTGTTCCGGTTTTTCTCGGGGCTCTCAGGGGACTTGGCTTCTCGGGTCTAAAGTTTTGGTTTGCCCTTGTACTGCTTCTAATATTCGTTCTCAATATTCTTGCCGTGACGGCTATCATCTCTTTCGCGGTTGTCTTTATCACTAAAGGGAGGCTTCTAAAGACCCTTTCTGCATTAATGACTATGGTAACTTTATTTGTCTTTATTTTCACTTTGCGTTTCATGGACTTTTCCGCGATCGATCTGGCGAGACCCGATCAGGTTGCTGCTCAATTTAGTGGTCTTCAAAAGTTGATAACCTCCCCGTATCTGCCGTGGACTCCGTTTGTCAGAGCAATCATGGGTGAGACAAGAGATATCTTAGTTTTCATGGTGTATTCCGTTTCAGTCTTTATTTTACTGGAGTTGCTGGAAGTCTTTGTATATCCCGGAGTTCTTCAAAAGCTTTTGACAAGACCTTCGGGTTCAAGAAAAATCTCGAGTAGCACAATTGACGGAAGATCCAATGCATTCTTCGGCATCGTCAGGAAGGATTTCCTTTTGCTCTTGAGAGAACCGAAGTTGACATTTGCCATTCTCTATCCATCGCTCTTCGTGCCGGTAGTTGTGATCGTTAATCCGACTCTGTTGAGGAGTTTCGGACTATTGCAGCTTCTCGGTCTCATTGTATTCCTCTTTAGCAATTACACTACGGTCTCATCGACTGCACTATTTGCTTTTGAAAGGCAATTGGGTGATAATTCTCTTCTGTACCCCATAAAAAGATTAAAGACAGTCATATCGAAGGTGGCAATTGTGAGTCTAATCTATTCATCGATTATCCTCATGGTAGGCCTGTACGTAGCTTCAAAGGCTTCTTTGTACGAAGGCTTCATACTGTCCTTTCTTGTTCTTATGATACCTACGATCTTCTCGCTTTCACTTCTGGGAGGTTATCTGGAGAAGAGTTTTGGAACGCAGGACACGAGCAACGTTTTCAAGGCCCTCAGCCTTGCCGGTGCTGTGCTCTCTTTCATACTTTCGACGATTCTTCCTGTCTTCTCTTCGCTACCGTTTGCCATGTACATTTCGGGTAGTATCGGCGCTTTTCTGGCCTTCTTAAATCTTTCGCCAGTTGTCCCGTGGACTTGGTTATTCGGTCTTGTAATCCCCATTACTCTCTGGGTGGGCATTGTATGGGCATCGCTCAGATCGCTATGCTATAATTTTGTCTGAATGAGGTTTTTGGAGGGATTCTTTTGAAAGTCCAGGATGTAAAGTACTTGAGCAGGAAGATTATGGAGACCGGTGAGACTCCTCTTCTTTGGGGTCATTTTGGGGTAGGTAAGACCGATCTGGCAAGAGAGATAGCCGAAGAGACAGGACGTGAGCTGATTATTCTGGTTATATCACAGATGGAACCGGGTGATCTCATAGGAATGCCTTCCAGAGATGGAGAAAGAACGCTCTTCCTGAGACCAGATTGGTGGCCCATCGAGGGTAACGTAGTATTGATGATAGATGAGGTCAACAGGGCTCACAGATCTATAAGAAACGCTATTATGCAGTTGTTGATTGATAGACGAATACACAATCACTTTCTTCCCGAAGGAAGCTGGATAATGGCTGCCGCTAATCCTCCCGATGAGGATTATGATCAGGTAGAACTTATAACCGATCCGGCATTTATGTCCCGATTCTTTCACCTTGAACTGACTCCCGATCCGGATGAATGGTTGAAGTGGTCAAAGACCCAGGCTATACCTGATTGTGTTATCACATTTATCAAAGAGTATCCGGAGTTTCTGTCGAGAGACACGATAGTCTCAATGAGGCTAGAGCTTCGACCCAGTCCCAGAAGCTGGTTCAAGTTAGGAAGAGTCTTTGAAAATCTTGGAGTCGATGAAATCGAGAAGTACGGTTATGTACTCGCTGCTGGTATGGTTGGACCCGAAGCTGCAAGGACTTTCATGAGCAAAATACAGGGAAGCCCACTTCAACCGTCTCCAAAGACGTTACTCCTTGAACTCGATGAGAATATGCTAAAGAGACTTTCAAGAGATGATATTTCCGGAACAAGTGCATCTGTTCTTAGAATAACAAAGCATCTATCTGAGCTTGATGAGATGCTTGTTCAGGAGTACTTTCAAATGGTGCCGGTTATCGCAGAGAACCTGCTGCGCATTGGAAGAGTAATACCAAGAGATTCGTTCTTCTCTATAGTTCGCCACGTTGTTCACCAGATGGAAGGAGAGAAGGGTATGAAGAGGGCTTTCTTCGAGAATCTTCTTGAAGAGCTTGCTATGGATCATGATGTAATGAAATTCCTTCAAAGGAGCGATTGATATGCAAGAGAGAGGATTGATGGAACGGGCCGTTTTCGAACTTGGTATAGACAGTCCATTCTACAACTTCCTGCTTCTCTTCATTGATAGAATAGCCTCTCCAGCAGTGAGGACGATAAAGCTCAGGGTTAACTCAAGAGGAAGATTTCAGCTCATCTATAATCCCGATGTTTTGAGAAGCAAACCTTTGATCTTCACCAAATCTCTTTTGAAGCATGAATGTCTGCACATAGTTAACGGACACATTTTGATCCCCATTAATAAGTCAAGAGAGAAGGCAATATGGGATCTGTCTATGGATGCGGCAGTGAATCAGTATATACCTGAACTGGATGCCTTAAGCATGCCCATGGACTCGCTGCTAATCGAAGGATGCTCTACTGACAATGAGAGATTCTTTGTTGGACCTCCTCAATCCTTACCGGGACAGACGGCCGAGTTTTATCACGATTGGGCGCTTGATTATATGAGAAAGAGCAATTCTATAGACCTCGAATTGCTTGAGAGGAACTTGGTCGGTGAAGACTCTCACGAAGACTTTGGAAACTTCGAACTCCCGAAAGAGTTTGTCGAAGATCTTCTAAAGCAGGTGATATCTGAGACCCTTGAGAAAGCGAACTCGGGTATTCCCGAGGGCCTCGAAGAGAAAATGAGACTGGTTCTAGATAATCCTGTCCTGGACTGGAAGAATATGATAAGGCGTTTTTTCGGTTCTTCAATGTATATAGGAAGATACAGGACTCCAATGAAGCCAAACAGAAGATATCAGGACCAACCCGGCTGGAGAACCGATTATGCGGCCAAACTCGTTGTGATAGTTGATACTAGCGGCAGCATAATAGAGGAGGAGTTCAATGACTTCTTTGGAGAGGTCGATTCAGTAGTTAGAGTGACAGACTCCAGAATCTGGCTTGTGCAAGTTGACGAAACTGTACAGAGCGTTATGAAATATGGAAAGGGTATGTGGAGAGACTTGAAGCTTATGGGCAGAGGCGAAACCGATCTGCAACCGGCAGTGGATTACTGTCAGGAAAGCCTGAGGCCCGAGGGTCTTTTGGTCTTTACCGATGGCTTTACAGATTTGCCTCATGTTTCAAGGAGAGTGCTCTTCGTTCTTCCAAAGAAGCATAATCCATCCTTTGCTGATGAGGCCAGATCAATTTACGGCAAGTCTTCGGTGGTGTTGCTAAAATGACATACTATTCCGGACCCCTGGAATTTGAAGGTAGCATGCGCGAGATATATGATTGTGTGAGTGACGGTTTCAAATCTGTAGGAGCGACGATCGACGAACGATCGGACAGGCTTGATAATAATTTCTCACACTTTATGACGCTTGTGGTTCAACCTGCAAAGACAGATTTTCCAGTTCTATCGATTTTCGTGGATGGTGAAGGAAGAGGTTTTACAGGTCTTTCGAATTCCTCGCCCTTTGAAACAGCAAGTGCTCTCTATAGATTCGGTAAAGAAGAAGTCGTTGAACTGAAAGAGGTATTTGGAGGTTTTTTCGGCACAGGTATCGATTTGAGTTTTCAAAGAGCGATTTTTCAAAATCCACTAAAGCTATACTTCCTCGCCTATTACGGTAACGAACGACTTCTGAAAAGGGAGATCTTAAAGGATTCCCTCAGAGGCAAAGACTACTTCAGATTTGCTGAGTCTGTCGACATGGAGTTATTGGACATCTGTATAGCAAACTATAGAAAATGGATAGAATTCTCGGAGGGAGAGGTCTTTGTCTTTCCTGTCCAGAACATTATTAAGATCGCTTTTGGACTTCCGAAGGCCGAAGAAAAGATCGACAGATCGGTAATTATTGAGCTATCAAGGTTGTTCAGATCAGAGGTTACCGCTAGGCACCGCGATTTAAGGATCTCAAGCGTTACTCCCGACATGAGAATAGACAGGCCGGTGGCGACAGTCTTTGAGATCGATCTAGCGGATTCGAAACGCATAATGAGAGAACTTTCAAGAATCTATGAATTCTACTCATACTGTGTTGAAAAGGCAGTGCAGGGCATGGTTTCAACCATTGATAGAGACTTTCCTCTGAAGGCAACAGGTGATTGAGATGAAAATGCAGTATCCGGTTTCTATAAGGAATATTCGCCAGCTGAAGGCCGGGGATCTCATTGAATACAGCGGTCGCGTAATGCTTGTCAACGAAAGCACTATTGAAAGATACAGACTTTATGAGAAGCTTGAGGGTACGCCCCTGCTCAACCTTTCCAGAGAGATACTTTTCTTCTGTGCGCCTGTAGTTGGGGGCCTCAATACCGAGTCTTTCGATATAGATCCTGAAGACCTTGAATACCTTTTTATGTCAGGTGTTACTGCGACTGTGGGATTAGATGTCTATGAGGAAAATATCCTGAATGTTTACAGGCGTTTCTCAAGGGTAAACTTCTCTGTCTGCAGTAGAA
>Ga0334883_1004916_pt1 | contig 12301 bp, 9 predicted proteins | sample GraSluR1_MG_6_FD_207230 | JGI IMG/M metagenome (GOLD analysis project Ga0334883, IMG submission 207230) | Sludge microbial communities from methane-producing bioreactor in Wageningen University, Netherlands - Granular Sludge_09_05-R1 | ecosystem: Engineered > Bioreactor > Anaerobic > Unclassified... | reverse complement strand
AACTACCTTGTCTCTCTTATCCCGGACGACAGGTATACAAAGATGTTCCTCTGTCTTGAACAGAGAGGGAACGGGCTTTTTATATGGAACCTGCACAGGCTGGAAAACGGACTGTTTGTTCCTATTGCATCCGAGACGAAAAAGATCCCGCTTGTGGAGACCCATGACGGACTGGTCAACATTATCAACCTGCTTGAACATGAAATGGTAAGGATCAAGAACTACCCCGCCCCGGAACGTGTCCTTATAGTGACAGACGACCGCCCTATGCTCGAGGGACTGTTCAGGACAAGTGATCTTGTCGATGTCTGCCGCGACGTACTGAATCTTGACGGGGAAAAACAGGATGATATCAGGGTGTTTGAATGCCAAAATGCCGCAATTAAAGGATCTCTTCTTATGGAGACAAGGATAGCTGAGAACTGTGCTGAAATACACAGAAGAGCGGAGGGGTAATGTTAATGAAAAATCCGTTTAAGATAGATCTGTTTCCGAAAAAAAAGAAACCCGTCACGCAGGAACCGGTCCTGACTCCAGAAGATGTGTTGGAAGAGGAAAGAGCCCGTGAGAGGGCCGATAATTTTGAACATATTAAGCAAATATATTTTACCGAACTTCTGACTCCGGTCCCCGGTTTACAGAATATGCCAATGAGCTGGTGCAGGAATTATCTTCTTGACCGCGTGGGGTCCAATATCAGAAGTCAGGCCTTTAAGGTCATAAGTATTATTCTCATACTTGTTGTCATGTCAATATCAATAACGGCAGTAGCCTATTCCCTTTATGAGCTGAGCAACAACCAGATAAACAATCGTCTTGCCGAGACAAAAGAAGCCCTGGAGCTGTACAGCAATGAGATCAAATCAGCTATGGACCTTAACGGAATACTTGATTATGTTTCGGATATATCAGTGGAAGACCAGATGAAGGGGATCATGAAGATCACAATAGAGTCCGGGATCATTACCCATGGGATCAGGTTCGGCAAGAATATTGCCGATATTCCGAATAACGTCAAAAACAATTTTGAGACCGCTTCGGCTGTGAAGTTTGAAGACGTCTCTATTATAGGGATCTGGTATATAGACGGCACCTTTGTCAATGTTGCGCCGGATGCGCAGCCTGCCAACGAGGAATGGCTCCTTGAGACCAATCAGAAACTGAAGCAGCTTTATAAGAGGTCAGGACTGAATATGTATCTTGATATATCTTCAAAAAGAACGACGGCAAAGGACGGACAGAACAGGAACGAGTTTATCATCGTGTTCTGGAAGTAGATGGGGTCGGGGGGACATATATTATGGAGATAAATTTCGGGAATTTTTTCAAAGATATAGATTCGAAGAAAGAGAAGGAGATATATACCCTTATCTACAGCACAATAGCAGCTGCCGTTATATCGGTATTTATAGCCGGAGGAGCGGGATACTTTACTGCCAGAAATTTAATAGAAGTTTTCAACAGCAGGAGCAATTCCGGCGTTGTAAGCGATGTCAGCGTAAAGGCAGTTGAGCTTAAGGACATGAGAACACGGCTGCAGATGATCAAAAGCCAGTTCGAAGACATAAAGTACCCTGACAGGAATATGCTGAGGGGATCGATCAACAAGGACCTTTCTGAGATCAATTTTATGGTACAGACTTTTACCCTTAAAGACTATGATCCTGCGTCCATGACAGTGGCTCCCAGACCTAAAGGCCGGGGCTCCATAGATACCACAGATACTTCAAAACTGCCCGACATGGTTGAGATCATAATAAGCGGCAGAATACCGGAGAAGAATATGATGAGGCTGTTTACTCTTATGAACAGGACAGACAGGTTCTGGTTCGTCAACAGCATAGAGATATACCCGCCGGATGGCCAAAGTGAATTTTTCGGGAAAAGCTTTGTCATGCTTCCCGGATTCCGCAAAAAAGAAATGTTTGAAATGTACAGTGAAAACCTTGAGGATCCGAATATTACCGTAGCATTTACATTTTACACTTTCGTCCGGGGCAGCGACCACGCAGCGGATGTTAAGACAGCGTCGGAATAAGGGGGCAGACTGATGAGGCACGGATTTATAAAATTATTCAGCAGAAAGAAAGCTGCCGTTGCAGATAGTTCTTCAGGCGACAATATTCCGCAGAAGACCAGGGGTACTGTAAAGAAACGTTTTCAGAAAAATAAAAAAATGCTTCCGTTTTTCCGAAAGATCAGGATATGGTCTACAGCAGCTTTTCTTATTGTCTTTCTCCTGAGTCTTCTGGGACACATTTTATTCAGTACTATAGATGCCTCTTTTTCAAAAGGGGCCGATACATCGCTGCCTTCAAATGTCAAAGAGGTAAAGGATGAATATACGGGTATAAAGAGTGATTACAGCAAGTTTGATTTTACCACGTTTAAAAAAATACTTGGCCAGGGAGTAAAAAACAGCGGAGACCAGGAGGGCGAAATGTGGGGAAAACTCTCTGAGACCTTTTTCGGCAACGAACATCTTAAATATATAAAGGCCGCGGTGGAAAAATCCGGCAGTCAGGAGATAAGTCCTGAAGAGGCCGGCCTCCAGACCCCACAGATAACTGTTTCCGGAATGAGCATGAAAAACAACAGTGAAATGGTTGTGTCTCTCGCTTTTAACGGAAGACAGGAGACATGGCTTATGCAGAAAAAAGGCGGGAAGTGGAACTCATCCAGCCTTCCGCCCGAATATGTTCTCATCGATGCCAAACCTGATGCCAAAAACGAAATCCCTTATTTTGAAATAGGGTTAAGGACAGCTCCGGAGCTCAGGTGGAAAGTTCAGATGGCAAACACAGCCGTAAAGACACAGGGGAAAATATCTTCCGGAACTACTCCCGAGGTGGTGTCTGAAATGGACAAGATGCGCACTGCCGGATCCTACATTATGGTAAAGGAAAACGGTAAGGTCAGGTATGTAAATATGGCTCCGCAGGCACCGGAGGGAAATATCAATCTCCCGGGAATGCCTGGAATGGCACCCCTGGGAACCAGCGGCGCGCACCAGTCGGGAGGCAATATTATTAATGTCGGCGGCGGGCAGATGGATAATATTCCGCCCGAAATACAAAAGATAATACAGAACATTCCTGTTGAAATGCCGGTCGCAGCTCCGGGAGGTTCCCAGGGAACGCTTAAGACGACTGTAAATGTCACAAAGGACCAGCCGGCGGCGCAGCAGACGGTCGGGATATCAAATGTTCAGCCCATACCAATGCCTCAGCCGGTACAGGATATGGGGCCCTCCCTGCCGCAGGTTCCTGAAAGCGTCCCTCAGGGCGACTAGGAAAATATTGTTTAAATGAAATTGGACAAGTATTTTAACTTCACATATTTGAAATATAAAAATGAAAGTTTCTTTTGAGAGGGGAATTATATATGTTTAAGACTCCCGGTTTTTTGAAAAAAATAAAAAAGGCGTCGGCGGTGTTTCTTATATTCGCTGTAGTCTTTTCATGCTTGGGAGGAATACCCGCAGGCATTGCCTCGGCGGCTGAAAAGACCGAGGCGCAGGATATGAAGGATTCGCTGATAACGATGAGCTTTCCGGGGGCGCAGCTTGGATATATATTACAATCCCTCGGCAAGGTCTACGGGGCGAATTTTTCCATATCTTCAGGAGCAGCGGCGCAGGTGGTGACCATTGAGTTTAAAGATACTAAATTCCAGGATGTCCTTGAAATGATAAGGGCCGCCGCCAATGTAACCATTAAAGAGGTCTATCCAAATTCCTATGTCGTAAACCTGGTCAATGAAGGTATGGACGACAAAGATAAAACTGAACAGGAACGCAGTATGAAAGCGCTCGAAGAGAGGCTTTCTAACGGCATTATGAAAACATTTGTCCTCAATTATGTAGGCGCATCGGATGTATCCGATACCCTGAACAACATCCTGGGCGAAAACACAAAGTCTGTATGTTCGGTAGCTGTTCTGGGCGAGACCTCATCATCCTCCGGGTCAGGTACCACAAGCAGCTCAGAGAGTGACAGCCCGATGTCGGACCGCGAATACGCCACTATTGTTGTCTATGCCGCAAACAACAAGATCATGGATTACATATCCAACGTAATAAAAGAAATGGATAAACCAAAACCTATGGTCGAGGTTGAGGCCGTCTTTGTCGAAGTTGCCTCAAACAAGAATACAAATCTCGGGTTTGACTGGTCTATTATGCCCGATCCGCTTAAATTTGTTGAATCGTCCATCGGTGCAGTTCTTGTAGACAACCCCGAAGAACTCACCCCTATCTACAGAAAGACCACAATAGGCCAGATGAGGCGCACAAGCGGCGTCAGCGCTGAAATGCAGCTGAATATGAACGAGGGCAACGGACGCGGCCGAGTCCTTTCAAATCCGCGTATCAGGGTCATGAGCGGATATACTGCAGGATTTATTTCAGAGACGCAGGTCCCTATCCTCAACAAGGACTCCGATGGCGAAATAAAGACTGAATACAAAAATGTTGGTGTAAATCTGGATATTCTTCCGGTAGTTCTGGACAATGACCAGATATACCTGACGGTTGCGCCTAGCGTCTCTTCTATAACAGATACGGTAACATTGGGCGATACAAAGGCCCCCCAGATCGCGTCAAGAAGTGCCGAAACAACAGTGCTTATGAGAGACGGCGAGACCATGGTTATCGGCGGGCTTCTTTCCGACCGCGATATAAAAAGTATGAGCAAGGTTCCGATCCTATGGAAAATACCGCTTTTGGGAGAACTGTTTAAGAGCGAAAGCATCTCGAAGGAACACAGTTCGATATCCGTATACATCAGGGTAAGGCTGGTAAGAGATTATATGAATGAAAAAACAGCGACAAATATTCCCGATGCACAGATAGAAAAACTCCTTACCGCACACAGACCAAAGGTAGCAGTCGCCAACGCAGCGGGGAGAACATCAGGAGACCTGCGTGAAACCGTAAGTATAGAGGGAATACTCCCTCCTTCAATGGTGAATGAAAAAACAAAAAGGGTAACGACGGAGATAAAGCCTGCAGTCGAACCGATCCGGGAACAAAATACACAGACGGAGAAACTGCAGGGAACCAAATCAGACGAAACTGCGTCTGAACAGGCTGCAGCAGGAGTCTCCCAGCAGGAGAACAGCGGCACTGACGCAGAATACGAGGCATTTGTGGCCCAGATGAAGGCAGATCATGAAGCGGCAAAGAAGAAAAAGGCTGAACAGGCTGCGGCTCCGAAGGAAGAAAAGAAAGATGAGAAGGTTCCCGAGTCGCAGGGACAAAATACAGATGTCAGCGGATATCTGTACTAATGGGGGAATAAAAAATGCCTGAGACCAGCCTGACCAAACACAGGGTACGAACAAAAGAACACTGGTCGTCAAAGCTGCCCGACCTTCCGCTTCTTGAAAACTGGCTCCTTGAGAACAGGAAGATCACAGCGGACCAGATAGCCGAGTGTGCCGAAATAGCGAGGGAAGAAGCCCAGAACATTGCCAAGGTCATGATAGACAAAGGCTATGTTTTTGAGAGGTCTATACTCAATTTCTATTCGGAGCAGCTTGGAATAGACTACCATGACACCTTTGTAAAGAAGACCCTTGAGGATCTTGATTTCAGCCAGGGTTTCTTCAACAGGTTCAATATTGCTGTGCTCGACAATATGGGGATCATCCCGATCAAATACGAGACCACGGACACATCCGGGGTAGTCCAGATATACCATGTCCATATAGTCCTGAGCGACCCATGGCAGCTGCGCGACATAACAAATACAGTGACCGATGTCATCAGGGCTATTAATCTGGAAAACCTGGGGAAAAACACAGGGGGTATAGGCGGCCAGTTTCATTCCGCTTCTGCTGAATACGAGGTCTTCAACGAGGACCCGCAGGTTGAGATATATGCTGAACTGGCTAAATCCAATGATATAAAGCAGGTACTGCAGGAAATCGGATCCAATGTCGAGGTGGCGGTATATGCCGACAAGGAAGAGGCGGAGGCGCTTCGCCAGTGGAATGACATAATCAACAGGGCTATAAAGGCCAAGGCGTCCGACGTCCACGTTTCACCGATCAGTTCAAAAGGAGGCCTCTGGGTCCGTTACCGTATAGACGGAGAAATGGAAGACATAATAAAGACCGCCAGGTATACAAGGGAAGAATACCAGATACTGCTTAATAAGATCATGGTGGAAGCCAACCTTGACACTACTCATAAGGCAGTGCCTCAGTCGGGAGCCTTTCAGCATATATATGAGAAAAATATCTACGACATGCGTATCGAGGTAATTTACAATTCTTTCTGTTCACAGCAGTTTGACGGCAACAAGATAACGATACGTATTCTTTACAACACAAGCTCCATTACCTTGGAGAGCCTCGGGCTCTATCCCGAAGACCTGGAGATAATGCGTCAGATGTACGGACAGCCCTCCGGCATGATGCTTGCCACGGGACCTACGTCATCCGGAAAATCGACAACGATGTTCTCCATACTACAGCAGCTGGATCTCGTTCACAGGCTCTGCTACACGGCAGAAGACCCGGTTGAATACCATCTTGAGAATGCTATACAGATACCGGTATCGGAACCTGAGGGACGTACATATGCGGTCATAGTCAGATCGCTTATGCGACTTGACCCTGATATCCTGTACCTTGGAGAAATAAGGGACGGCGAGTCCGCCAAGTCCGCGATACAGATAGCGAATACGGGACACACGGTATTCTCGACACTGCATACCAACAGCTCCTACTCTGTTCCCCAGAGGCTTTTCTCCATGGGCGTGCCCACATACATGATGGCAAGCGCACTTTCGGGAGTCATTGCACAGAGACTTGTGAGGAGGCTCTGCCCCCACTGTCTTGAGAAATACAAACCTAACAAACAGGTCATGGACTTGCTCGAACTGTCTTCAAACGAGACTTATTACAGAGGCACTGGACATACCCCCAGCGGAAACATATGTCCCTACTGCAAGGGTAAGGGGTACAAGGGCCGTATAGGCATATATGAACTCCTTCCGCTCTTCCGCCATCCCGGCTGGGAAAAATATGTTGAAAAACCGAATGAGCTTCGTACTGTCATGATGGGGTGCGGGTACACAGATCTTTACGGTGATGCGATGAGAAAAGTAAGGGACAAGCTTGTTTCACCCGATTCACTCGCAGGAGTCATAGCGCCGGTCAACAACGACAATGCGGGATATCTCTAAAGAGCCCGGAAGGAGAATAACAATGAAGAGAAAACAGATCTTGACAATAACTCTTATAATAGCGATCGTAGCTGCGTTTGCCTCGCCTGCTTTAGCCGACGGCGGAAACTGGAGTGAACCTGCGGTCTGGTGCGGCGACCCCGAAGATTCCGAGGCCGCTGCCCTTGCGGCAAGATTCAAGGCTTCGGCTGAAGACATGATGATGAGTGTCCCGGTTTACGACATCAGGGTAGATTATGACCCCAAGGGAGAAAACATCTTTCCCGTAACGATAAACAGGGAAGATGTCCTCAAGGGCCGCCCTGCAAACATAATCTGGATAGGCAGGTACAATGGGTTCAACGAAGAAAAAATGAGCTCTTTTGCAGGCAACGAGAGAGTCATAAACACGAGGTTTACTTGCACTACTTCCGCCTCCGGGAATAAATTCTATGCCCTCGAGGGCGTGGTCACATGGACTCCCAAGACAGAAAGGAAACAGGACAAGATCTGTGTGGTATGGGATTCCATGGCAAGGACCCGCGTCTATCTCGGAATATCATTTCCTGACCTTCTTGAAAGCGTCGGTATCACGGGATCGATAGACGGATATGCCTCAACGGACAACCATGATTATATTTATGACCGCGAAATGGACGAACTGGAAGACGAAAATAAATAAATATGGGAATAAGTGCATATTATATTTAAACACAGGGGCCTTTCGGCCCCTTTTTTTGTTTATTCCTTTTTCGACACATATATTAAATGTGCTTTTAAAGATAATATGCGGAGGCAGGGAACATGACCTTAAGATCGCCGGTAATGGGCCGCAGGCCCGGTTTTTCCATGATAGAGATGATGGGGACCGTAATAATTCTTGCCATAATGACTGCCGGTGTAACGCTGTCGGTACATAAGATGGGCGTTACATATGACCGGTATGCTGATGTGGTTGTCCTGCATGACATGGTCGCTCTGCAGCAGGGGATAGACATGCACGCAAGGCTTTACGGCGAATGGCCCAAAGACATGGCTTCACTGATGAAATCCGGCGTACTTATAGGCGATCCGGAAACATCCAAGGGAAATTTTATAATCGTGGCAGATAAAAAATATGGGGCTCCAAGGGCTCTATTCAGGGATATTGAAGGCAATGAACATACGCTTAAGGATCTGCTGGAGGGAAAATGATGTCAGAACGGCGCGGGGGGTACATTACTATAGTCTCTCTGATAGGTGTGCTTGCCCTTGGCAGTGTTTTTTACGGCACTGTTCTCAATGCAAGGTGGGTACAGTCAAGCCGGGAATCACATCAGAAGACAGAATCCGTTCTTGCCGCCGATTATCATGGTAGGACAGGAACAGAAAATGCAAAATATTTCTATAAAACAGACGGCAATATGATCTGGTGGAGTTTTATAGCGAAGAATATATCCCCTCTCAGGGAAATGTTAAGGTTTAAGCATTCTGTCAGGGAGTTTCATAAATATACGCAGGAATATATCTCAAAAAATTTTATTGCACATACAACGGGAATAAACAAGGAGATGAAGCCCGGAGCTGTGTATAAAAAATTTATGAACGAGTTTATAAACGAAAATACCGATACTCTCTGGGTAGTGCCTTCGCTCAAGGATATACCGGATTCCGAAAAAGTGTTCCAGGAGAGTTATAAAGAAGATTCTGTTGCAGCTTATATTATAGAATCCGATATCACAAAGGCATATTATGCAAAAGAGGATTTGTCCCAGCCAAGGGAAATATCAGCATTTTATTCAGATTCCCTTAATAATATTCATAAATTTAAAAAAATAAAACTAGAGATGCCTTTTTCGCAGTATTGAGTTGTTTAAATATAAAATATTGAATATAATGTTCTGAGATATACTGTAAAAGTATATCCTGATAATTGATTTTATATTATCATATAAATGAAAATGAGGGGAGAAATATAATATGTCTGATCAGGAAACAGTAAGGCAGTCACTTAAAGGAATAGAATCCGCCAAAAGTCAGATAACCGGAAAATTCAAGAGTGAGCAGGAAGAAGACGAAAATGTGAAGGGGATAGATGCGGTGAATGATTTTCTTTCCCGTATAGGCGCGAATGATGAAACTTCTTCTGAAGCCGAATCTGAAACGGAAGAGGTCCGTGATATTCGTGATATTTTTGCAAGCCTGACTTCTGACGACGTCGTTGCCGAAACCGAAGAGGATATCCTGAAACCGGAGATGTCCTACCAGGAGATACCGGCAGCGGAATCCGAGGAAGAAAAGCCGGTGGATATATATGCGGACGAATCAGACGGAAAGACAGCAGAAGCTGTTTCTGTGTCTGAAGAAAACGAAAACGAAGACGAAGACGAATTCCTTAAGAAATTTAAGCCGGAAACAGCAGTTCCTGTGAGGGCACCACGCACGGCCAGGGCTGTTTCAGACAAAGATCCCGGCGGTGAATTTATCATTGTTGAGGAAAATAACGGGAATCTTCTTATCGTATTTGAAAAAGGCGGAAAAAATGCAGTGTCTCTTAAAATGCCCGCCTTGTCGATTCCTGACGGTTATCCGGTAAACGCCATGCTCGCACCTGACATTAACCTATCTCTCACGTACAGCCGCAAAGGAGACGGTAAGGATATTCTTAATGTCGTACTGGAACACAAAGATAATTCTGTCTGTACGGAAGTAATTCCCGGCAAACCTTTTATCCGGAGGATAGCCTTTGGGGGAATGGAATTTGAGCTTTTCGCGGGGGCAGAGGTAACTGCAGGACTGTTCTCTATATTTGTCGAGGAAAAGCGCATAGTTTATAAATATTAAACGGTATTTTAAAATTTTTGAAATACACGTGTAAGGGCTCCGGCGTAATGCCGGGGCCCTTTTTACACCTTTTACAAATGATATTTTTTGTATTCTCTTGTCCTGACAGATATATTCTAAAGAAGATAACATGAAAATGCCGTATCAGTATGTCTCGCAGGAGGGATATCTACCTGATGAAAAAATCTATTTTTATAATATTGTTCTTAGCCCTGATGTTTATTCCATCTGCGGGACACGCCGCCCTTTGCGATAATACGGACGCACTGAAAATTGTTCAGGAGACCATAATGCATTCCAGCCAGGCAGGCGCAGACGGTGCTCAGAAGATACAGCCAATACAGGATATATATAAGAACAAGTGGCTGATCAGCTGCGCCGTTGCAACCGGTATCACAAATCTTGACAAGGCGGGGGATTATCTGATGCGTCCCGATACCATTGCGGCTTATCAGGGGCTTGTACAGGGCGGGGAAATGGCGTCCAAAAATATTGAAAAGCTCGGTGCCTCAATGAAAAGGCTCGCACAGGCCCCGGCATTTAAACATTCTGTAGTGGACAGGACAAGGGTAATAGGACTCTATATCCTTATTCTTGCCTTTCTTATAGGTATAGCGGCAAAACTTTATGCTCTTATTCTCGGGGCCGATAACACCGATCCGATAGATTTTGCCCTGATATTTATAAGGTTCATTACACTTCTTATGTTTATAACATTTATGAAACCGCTGGCCTTTTATGGAATGCAGATATCGTCAATAGTCTCAAATATGCTGCTTGAGGCTCCCATTCAGGTTATCGTGTCATCCAACGTCGGTTACACGGGTCCGGGAGCATTGAGTGAAGGAAGCAATGCCAGCACTCCATGGTTCAGCAGTTCCCTTAGGGTCAGCAGCAGATATGGAATATTGAGGGATGTACAGAATACAGGAAACCTTAAACCCCATTACGGAATTGATTTTGCTGCACCTATGGGAACAAGGCTGACAGCTCCCTATACCGGAACAGCAACATGTAAAAATATGGGTGGTTACGGTCTTACAATAGACGTTATACCTGCCGATGCCCCCAACGAGCTCCACAGAGTGGGGCATCTCAGCGAATGCCGTTTCGAAGGCGATCCGGAACTTGCCGAGGACTTTAAAAAAGGCAAGCCGGTGCCTGTATCCGCGGGACAGGGGATAGGACTTACCGGTAATTCAGGCAGGTCCACCGGACCACACGTACATGTCGAGGCGCGTGTCGGAGGATCTCCTAAAGACCCTTCTCTTATATATGCGGTGAGATCCGGGGCCGCAACGCCGACATCACAGGCAGCCCAGCCTGGTACCGGCAACCCTCTTGCCGCGTCCGGCACACAGGCAGGGACGAACGCCGTGGGGACTTATTCATACGAGGGGAACGACAGTCTTACGACAGATGCTCTCTTCCAGGAGATTATAAGGCTTAAATCCGCGTATCTTAATGCACAGGATGACTTCAGCCTCTGGGATTTTGTGACGGGAGGATTTCAGTATCTCTTTATGTACATAATAAGTTCAGTGGCCAGGTGGATAGCGGGGGCAGTACTCTCCGTGCTTATAATACTTGCCGACGTCATGATGGCGATAACGTTGGCGCTCGGTCCACTTGTAGCGGGACTTACGCTTATACCCATCTTTGAAAATTACCTTCAGAACTGGATAAAGGGATACATTACATTCCTCTTCTATCAGCCTCTTGCGGCGTGTTTTACAGTGCTGTCCTTTGTGATCATGATCGTGTCAATGGATACCGGTTCTGCCGGATATCTTATATTGGTCATCTGTTATGTTATGGGCTGCATGAAAATACCGCAGATCGCTGACGGGTTATCAACCTCGGCTCTTATCGGAGTGGCCATGATGATGGCGTTTGCCCCGGCTATGTTGACAGCAAAAGTAGCAGGGGTAGCAATAGGAGCCGCGGCGGGAGGTCTGGCGGGAGGTCCGGCCGGAGCCCTTGCCGGAGCTTCTGCGGGCAGCGGCGCAGTTGATACCCTTGGAGGAGCAGCATCTTCGGCGGCAGGAGGTGCCGCAGGCAGACAGTCCAACGGTCCCAAAGCCTCTTCAGGAGGCACTAAAAATGGGTTTGTGAAAATTACAGCTATTTTACTTGCCCTGTTCCTTGGAATATTAATGTCAGCAGTTCCATCGTCAGCAGCAATGTCCCAGCAGGAGAAGAAGGACCTGATGAATATGTCAAAAACAGTCAGATATCCTTCTCCTGCCATGGTCGATTCAGTACTTCAGGCAGTCAGCGGCGGGGGGCTTATGGTTTCCCCAGGA